>Ga0255755_1003951_pt1 | contig 11024 bp, 4 predicted proteins | sample 011ome_18_FD_179955 | JGI IMG/M metagenome (GOLD analysis project Ga0255755, IMG submission 179955) | Coastal salt marsh microbial communities from the Groves Creek Marsh, Skidaway Island, Georgia - 011501BT metaG (version 2) | ecosystem: Environmental > Aquatic > Marine > Intertidal zone > Salt...
TTATTTTGACCAAGCGGATTCTTCTTCTTTAGAAAATCACTTTTTGGGAGCTTGGGTGCCTTTGACGACAGGAACAAGAATAGGAGATTCAAGTACGGGATATGGTTTTTCCGATGGTATGTTTTCCTTCACCACAGTTTTTCAAAGATCAAGTAGTCAAGTCATTGTATTTCCCTATCAGCCTGCAAGTTATGAAGTACAGGCTCCTTTTTTAATTACCTCAAATGCTCCCTCCCCAGGAACTCCGATCTGTATTCGATTTTATGATCGCACTGAAGTCGGCTCTGAAGCACGCTACAATACTGTAACCGGTCCAAATTGGATTTGGCCAAGCTTCCAGGGCGGTATTCCCGTAAATTACTATCTTAAGATAGCCTCAGGCTCCGCCCCAGTAGGCTCTAGCTGGCAATACGGCAGCTACTTTGAAGATTCTGATAATAATTTCACAACTTCTATCGAGCTTCAGTCCTACTTGACGGTAAATATTGAAGGCAATGGCTCCGTTGAAAACCTGCAACACAGCTATGACTATGGCTCGATTGTTCCAATCTCCGCAGTACCTGCTCAGCATATGGATTTTGTGGAATGGCGGGGTTCAGGCATTACCAATAGCGCCCTGCAGCAAACAACATTAGATATGACAGCCGACCGTAATATAACTGCTGTATTTGCCCCTCACCATTACAATGTAACTATAAACAAAACTGGAAAAGGAACGGTTACCCCAAGTGGTACCCATGCGTATGGTTCAACCATTAGTTTGTCTGCGGACCCTGCGACAGGATACACATTCTCTCACTGGAATGGATATGGCCCTGACTCTAATATTTCTGCTTCTGCGAACTTAACCATTCAGCAAGACCACGCACTGGTTGCTGTCTTCTCACCCATAGCTTACAATATTGACACTTCGGTTTCAGTTGGCGGGAGTGCTGGAATTCTTGAGGAAGAACCCTACCTTTTCGACTCCAACTACACACTTTATACAAACCCCGATTTTGGCTATGTCTTTTCTCATTGGGATAGCCCGAGCAACTCCCTTTCATTGCTGGAAAACCCAAATTCCGCAGTTTCCTCTTTCCTTGTACAAGGCGATGCATCTTACAAAGCCAACTTTTCATTAATTACCCACAATCTTTCAGTTTCCATGAATACAGGAGGGATGGAAGTCTCTCCGGCATCTGGAGACTTCTCTATCTTGGCAAGCATTTCTGTTTCTGCAATCCCGTTGATGGGCTATGACTTTGCGGGATGGGTAGATCCTAAAGGAATCTTGGTAAATCCAAACTTGGCGAATACCGAAGCGAATATGAGTATTGCCATGGATGATGCATCGATTACTGCAACATTCAGTAAAAAGACTTATCCTGTTGCAATAACTGAAGGTGATGGAGGTAATGTATCACTGAACCCGACAAATGGACCATGGGAGCATTTTGGGGTCTATGAACTTAATGCTACCCCACAAAACGGTTACAGCTTTCTCGAATGGCAGGGTGATTTAAACTCGACCAATTCTCTACTCTTTGGAAAAAGCGAGGCAACTAACAAAATTGGTGTTTCCGGCCCGATTTCCTTAGATGCAGTATTTTCCGCCAATTCATACACCGTTGCAACAAGCAAGGTTGGTGGAGGTTCAGTGACTGAATTAAACTCATATTCAATTCACGATTCGCCCGCCATCGAAGGAATTCCACAAGAAGGATGGAATTTTAACCGTTGGGAAGGTGATGTTCAATACTTAGTTGCACCTGACTCCTCTTCTTCCTTGATCAATTTAACTTCTGCCCCTTTGTCTCTTTCATACACTGCTATTTTCTCACGTGAAATTTATGATATCACGATCAACATAGAAGGTGGTGGTAGCGTTAATGAAAAGAACACAAGCTTTTCATTATCAACTGACTCTGCAACAACTGTTTCTCTCCATGCTGTCCCAGATAATGGCTGGTATTTTGATCGTTGGTATGGTCAAGAATTAACCGATTCAAGCCTAGCATCTACAACCTTTCAACCCACTCAAAATGGTTCTATTGATGCATCTTTTCTGAGGAAATCATATTCATTAAATATCACCTCGTCTCAAGGAGGGGATGCAAATGGCACAGGAACATATCCATACGAATCTATCGTCAAAATTCAAGCAACAGCTTCACCTGGCTTTATGTTTACGGGTTGGTCTGGAAACACAGATGGTATTGATATCTCTTCAAGATCTATTGATTTACAAATTTTGGATCAGAACCTGTCACTTTTTGCATCATTTAGCCCAATCCCGCTGACCGTTTCAACTTCCGTTTCTGGAACAGGCAGCGTATCCGGTGCTGGGACTTATGATATGGGGGATATTGCTATACTAGAAGCACTACCTGGTGGTATCGATGCTAATGCACCTCGCGGTTATGAACTTGAAAAGTGGATCTGGCATGATGGCAAAGGTAATTATCTAAACAGCACGAGCAATCCCTTACACCTTCCCATGGATTCCAACTTTACAGTTACCGCCTTTTTCACTCCTATCCCCCCAGATGTTCTTTCTGTAGATCTTATTTCATCTCCTTCTGGATCGGGCACACTATATGACGATCCGTCTAAGCGTATATGGAATACAGCTACAGATTTAATAAGCAGGGAATTGCTTGCGACAGCGAACCCAACTTTTTCTTTTATTGGGTGGTCTTCCATTGAAAATATAACCTTTGAACCCTCATGGAAAAGTGCTTCCGTTATTATAAACCCGGATGATAATGCAACCATCACAGCCAATTTTTCTCCTAAAACATATAAACTTCAAATCTCTTATGATGCATCAAAAGGGTCAGTTAGCGGTGGTGGATTCAATTTACATGGCGGAACTCCGATTTCATTAACTGCCTACCCAGAAGAAAATAGAGTTCTTCACTCTTGGGAGATTATTAAAGAGATAGATTACAATGTTACTCTAGATTCATCTTCAATCATGGAGAATGAATCTGTTCTTTTTATCGACGGGAAAGAAAGACCTGCCTTATCTCTTGTGCGAGGATTTACTTACAATTTCGCCTGTAATCTTTCAGGAAATGAAAAAATTTATTTCGCTACATCTAGCAGTGCAACGGTGTTAGAATCTTTTAATTTAGGTATTTCTGACACACAATCTACTGATGGTATGCTGTCTTTCACTGTTTCAGATGACGCACCTGACTCTCTGTTTTATCACTCCACAAGTGGTATTCACTCAGGCAATAAAATCACGATTCTTTCCGTCGATGATGGTGAGATACTTCCCTTTGCTAATAAACTCTCAATTCAACCGATACTCTCCTATGATCTTGCCCTTAAAGCCAACTTCGTAGGAGAAAATATTGCCGTTAATATTGTTAGTGCCGATGGAGGTTCTGTTAGCGGTATCTCCGAATTTCAAACCTTTGCTTACGGGGAATCGGTTGAATTAACTGCCGTTCCAGATGAACACTTTGAATTCAACCGATGGGAGTTCTCAAACCCTATTTCGGAGGATACGAATAACTTAACAATTAATTTTCAAGTTTTTGATACAGTTGTGATTCGCCCCCTCTTTAAACCGAAAGTATACACTCTGAATCTTGTGACCTCACCCCAAAATGGAGGTAATGCTTTTACAACTAGCAATATCTACCGTTTTTCCTATGGAACAAATGTTGAAATACAAGCCATTCCGTATCCCGGACATCGCTTTGAAAATTGGTCAGGCAATGTATTGCTTTCTACTGCAAGCTCCACTTCTGTTCGCATTGAAGAAGACACCACGCTCATTGCTCAATTCTCAGAAACCTTAGTTGAAATATCCAAGGAGACTATTGCTCTTGATACCAATGGTACCGTTTTACACCAATCAGCTGGAATTATTTCAGGCGGAAGCGAATTTGCTTTAGGAACAACTGCTCGTTTTTCCGTTTTTCCAGATGATGGGTTTTCATTTTTAAGGTGGGAAGATGAAAATGGAAATATTCTATCCACATCTCCTTCCAGTAACCTAGAGATTTCAGGTTTCTCTAAGCTTTTCGCGGTTTTACAAAAGAAAATGCACGAGGTGCAAGTTATATCTAACCCCAGCGGCAAAGGGAAGACAGATTGGATAGGCTTGGGTACTGGGGAATCTTTAATCGACAAAGTTCCTCATGGCACATCCATCTCGCTCCAAGCTATACCTGTAAATGGTTACTTATTCAAAAAGTGGACAAGTTCAACAGGGGATTTATACCAAGCAGGTAATGCGAATCTCGTAATTGAAATCTCTTCCCCAATGATTATCAACGCTCGCTTTTCCCCTATAAATCCCGTGGATCTTATCATTAATAAATCTCCAGTCGCTTCAGGTTGGACATTTGGTCAAGGAACTGTAAACCAAAACCCAAATCATTCAATTTTTGCAAAGCCAAACCCTGGCTACTTATTCGATCGGTGGGAAGGGACTGAGATATTAAGCACCAACGAAACAAACACTCAGATTAATTTAAATCAAAACAAAGAAATTACTGCTTATTTCAAAGTTGACCCTAATTTTAACCCTTCTGAATGGCCTACCATTGACGACATAGGGCTTTATAATTTGAAGGTTTCCACAGTAGACTATTTGCAAGGAAGTGTATCAGGTTCAGGAATATTTGGCACAGGGTGGGCAGAAATTAAAGCTTCTCCACAGGAAGGCTATGCTTTTGATCGGTGGGAAGGAGATACTGGTACTATCGAAGATATATTAGCTGCCAAAACTTTCTTATTTCTTACCAAAGACTCAGAAGTGGAAGCCATATTTAGATCCATACCGAAAGCTACCATAGAAGGGTCTGTACAAGTTTCCAGTGATTGGTGGGAAAGTGATTGGTTCGGTACCTATTGGAATTTAAACAGTGAATGGTCTTTCCATACTAAACTTGGTTGGATTCACATCCAGCCACAAGAAAATTCACCTGACTCCTTTTGGATTTGGATAGATAAATTACAATCATGGTGCTGGACTGGTTCTAATACTTTTCCTTATCTCTACAATCAGCGAGAACTTACTTGGGATTGGGTAGATTTGAATAGATCTACCAGTGCCAACCTCGTCTACTTTAGGTTCGATAATGATCTCACGAATGGTTCTTGGTACAGTAAGCAAATTTTTTAAAAGTTAAATCTTCGACTTTCAAACAATCATCAAGTAACAACTACTGCTGTTGTTCAATCCAGTACTTACTTAAATACTAATACGAACCTCTCCGCATGGAGTTCTAGGGTGTAAAAAAATTTATTTGGTTTGATCCATGTTGTAAAAAACCAATGCACGAAATTTTCTATCCCCAAAAGGGGTAAATACCTTACAGACATTTTCCAACTGTCTTCAATATGCAGCAAGCTTAGAAGAAATAACAGTGGTAAAAGTTCGTATAAAGATGGGCAGGAAGCCCATCATTCATAAAAGTGTTACTCTTAGTTATTAGGGTTTGAAGAGGCGAGAAAAGTCTTCACACCGGAAGAGTACCCACGACTAATGAATACACCATCGCTAGCACCAACTACTTCATTTCCTCTTGAACTAGTACCCGAGGAGGATGTTCTCCACCCACCACCAGATACGATGGCCTGCGGGGCAGAACTATAGGAACCACTACCGGAAACGCTAGAGATGCCACCCGTGTTTGAAATAACTCCAACGCAGGCCGAAGCATGATTAGCGTCCGGTCCACCACCACCAATGCAGTAAAACTTAGCATTTCCATTGTAACCACTGCCCTTAGAACCAATCGCCCAGTTAGCTGTCGCGTTACTGGCAAGAGTATCTTGTTCATCAGCTTTCAAGTTAACATCCCTAACTTTCTCGATGACGATGTAACCATTATCACTGTCAATAATTTCATGAGTACCATTTAAATTTGAATAAATTACTACACCGCTACCGTCCGCAACATTAGTTCCATTTTCATCGACTTCAGATGTACCATCATCGTTTAGATTATGTCCCTGAATAGAGGCAAGAGTGATCTTGAAACCATTTAAACCATCAGTTGTGTTGGGCAAAGCATTAGCTATCCCAGACCCAGCAGATATAGTTATCTTGGTGTAGTTGGAATCATTTCCACCAATGCCTGCAGTCTCACCTGTTGCAGAGCAGGATTCCAAATCATCAATATCACCATGACCAATGTAAAAATCGCTAACGGACATAGACCCACTGGAAAGTTTACGAGTAGCAACTTCATGCATCGCTGTGACAGAAGGGTTAGATGCAGAACCTGAATCGTAATAGTATGTTGTCCAGGTTCCACTTTGGAGTAGAGTAATTGTGTCCATATTAGTATCAGTGGCGCTGCTGCCGGGGTTGAATTTGGTGGTGCCGGACCCGATAGAGGTGGATGGGATCAATTCGCAAAGCATTAAGTCTGTTCCATAAGGGTTGTTGGTAAGTATCTGCTTGTCACCTGCAGGTAGAAATAATTTTTGATCATTTGTCTGCACTGTACCTTCTAAAGTGAAGGTAACATTATTTGCAGTTCTTTTAGCCACCAAAAATGCTTCGTCTGGATAAATGATTTGATTATTTCGTACACCTAAACGCATGTTACGGACATTATACCAACCAGGGCTAAAGCCAAAGCCATTAGAGCCCATAAAAGCATAAGGGTAATAAGAACTGTATTCAGAGTTCCATAGATAGATCCAATCCACATCTCTTGGTGAACCGGCAGTCCAACCTGTGGGTAACTCAGATGAGGTGCGGCCAAATAGGGTACCAAGAGTAGTGGCTGGAATAATCTCCACGGTATCCCCAACTGCAAAAAAAGATGACGCACTTTGGCTTTCCCCATTTGCAAGTCGAGAATAATCGAGGGTAAGTGAGGTTTGGGTATTTGTTTCTATCAAAAAGTAACGGCCATAATTGGCACTGCCCAATGTGGTGTTGCGCAGAAAATGTGGACCACCTACAATAGTAACATTGGGTGCTTCTGTGTAACCTGAACCAGCTGTGACCGTAACACCAGTAATTTCGCCATCAGAATTAATTGTGGAAGTGGCAGTGGAGGTGACTCCGGCACCAGAAGGAGATTCAATTATAATGTCTGGAGCAGCATCAAAACCAGTACCCGTGCTGTCAAAACCACCCGGATATGTAATAGTAACTGAGGAGCCAGAACCATTGGAAGTTAAGATAGGAAGTTGAACATTCTTGTTGAAAACATTGTTACCAGCGAAAGGATAAACGGTTGCGTTACTTTCATCAACTCCCGTGGCAAAAGTCACATTAGAACTCGTAACTGAATCAACAACCCCAGTGTACACCGGGTCACCAGAGATAGAAGCACTTGCAATCATGTAAGTAGGATTGGAAGCATTCCCAGAAGTTACGGTAAAAGTGTTGCTAGCAGAGTATCCACCTACCCCACTAGACCAGACATTGGAAGTAATCCCCAAAAGGGTTACAAGTAAGAAGAAACAATTGAATTTTGTGTTCATAGCTTTGATATTAGGACTTAGGGCTCAATTGGTATTAGCACCAAATAAATAAATCTTACATTAAACTTTCACTTTTTTTCAAAGAAAAAGTTTAAATAATTTGTTTTTTTCAGAAGAAAATTAAAAATAGTAGTATTGTTTAGTATTTATAAGGAATCAAATATTTAAATTTTAAAATTTCTCATCAATGTAATGCCAAAAAGCAAACATATTAGATTAGGAACCCACCACCCCACAAAAGCAATGCCGTAATTGGAAAGAATTTTAGAACACGATTCCCCTACACCGAAATAAGCAATGCAAACGAAAATACCTACAGTAATATTAATCATGGTTTCCTGCTTTCCTTTTTGAGCAGAAATCGGAAGCAAAAGACAACAAAGGAAAAATGGAGATAAGCCTAATGCAAAACCTTTATGAATAATCACCCTAATTTGGCTTTCTTCATCTGTGCGGTTTGCTTTATCCTGAGCAGTTAATAGCTCAGCTAAGTTCATTCTTTTAAAATTAAGCTTATTCGGTTGATTGGTTTGCAAAAGGTTAATTGAAACAGGGTTTTTCCATTTTTTAAATGAAATGAACATTGAGGATCGATTACCTTGGTTCTTATAACCGCTGAAACCCGGTTCTACATCTAAATCTCTGAGATTTAGAATGAGGTTTGCCCGGTCGGCACTAATTGTCGCAGTTGCTTCCCCTGCATGTAAAATGGAAGAAATCGTATCATCATCATGCTTCAGTACAATCCGTACGTTTTGCCATGTATCCGCGAAAATATTGCCGACTGAAATTGAAATCTTGGAAATATCTTCATCCACTAATTCTCCTATCCCTCGAATGCTAGTTTTGGGATCATTGGAATTTACATTTAACTCAATTTGCCCCTTTTGAAGAAGTAATGAGTTGAGATTTGACCAAATGATTTCTTTTTGCCTCTCATCAAAAAGGGCTCGATTTTTCGGTCCCCACTCAAGGTGAGAGAATACGCTGATAATAGATAGTAAAATCGATAAAAGAAAAACGGGTCGGGCCCATTTTGTGAGTCCTACACCGTGACTGCCTAAGGCTAAAATTTCCTGATTAGATGCCATTCTCCCTAGGCTAAACAAAATGGCTAATGAAAAACCAAACGGTAACCCCATGGAAAGTGAGTAAGGAATTAAATAACTCGTCAGCTCCAGAAAAGAAGCAGGAGAGTATGCAAAAGACTGGATTAATAAATCGCTGTTCTTTTGCAAGTTTCCGTACAAAAGAATACAGGTTAGGACTATGGTATTGCCCAAGCTTGCCAACAACAGGTCTTTAAAAAAATATCTATCGAGAATCGAAGTATTCAAAGCTACCTAGCCTGTACATGAGTTTCAAATTTGATCAGGTCTTCAGGTGAATCAATACCAATCGTAGGTGAAGAAACAACTGAAACGGAAATCTTCGCACCCCACTCAAGAGCCCTTAACTGTTCCAGTTTTTCTATTTTTTCTAACCTACCAGCCTCCTCACTGCAAAATTGTTCGAGAAAGGATGCCTTGTATCCATACAAGCCAATATGTTTCAAGGGAGTTTTCTTTTCTTCCCACATTCCGTCAGTATCCCGAAAAAAAGGGATAGGAGCACGCGAAAAATAAATGGCATACCCTTGAGAATCAAGGATGACCTTCACCTGATTGGGATCAAGGAAATCAGACTCTTCTGTAAATGGAACAGCCAAGGTGGACATCGAAGTTCGATCTGGGAGAAGCGCTGTGACCAAAGAATCGATGTGCTTTCTTTCCACTAGCGGTTCATCTGCTTGAACATTGATAACCGAGGGTGCTTTAATCTCAAGGTTTGCCGCAGCAATCCGGTCAGTCCCCGATGGCAAGTCTGGATCTGTTTGGATTGCCGAAAAGCCTGCATCTTCTAGAATCACTTGAAGTTCTTTCCCGTCCACAGCAAAAAAAAGCTCAAATTCTGGGGCAATTTCTATAATTCTTTCAGCGGTCCATAAAATAAGAGGCTTTCCCTCCACTTTTTGGATTAGCTTTTTAGGAAATCGGGTGGAAGCAAGCCGGGCAGGTACAATAATGGTTGGCAAGTTGATTTGGGTATTCATGTTTGCATTGGGTTTACTTCTTGTGTTGTCCCTATCTTGAGCCAAGCCTATAATATAATCGAATATAATTTTACATGACCATAAATTTAGCAACATCTACTCCCCCTGACACATCATTTGACCGTTTTTCCATTCCCGATGAAAATGGGCGCTTTGGTCCATACGGTGGTTCTTATGTGCCTGAAACTCTGTGTCATCCATTGCGTGAGCTAACCGAGGCGTATGCGGATGCCAAAAAAGACCCACAATTTGAAAGTGAGCTCAAAGCCATGCTCAAGTCTTTTGCAGGCAGGCCGACCGAGCTTTATTATGCAGAAAGACTAAGTAAGAAAATAGGTGGAGCCCGAATTTTCCTAAAGCGGGAAGATTTGCTACATACAGGTGCCCATAAGATCAACAATGCCCTTGGTCAGGCTCTTTTGGCTAAAAGAATGGGTAAGAAAAGAATCATTGCTGAAACAGGTGCCGGCCAGCATGGTATCGCCACGGCCTCTGTGTGTGCGAGGTTTGGATTTGACTGTGTAATTTACATGGGTGCCGAAGATATGCGCAGACAGGCCCTCAATGTATTCAAGATGAAACTAAGTGGTGCGGAAGTCAGGGGCGTTGAGGCCGGAAGTAAAACTCTTAAAGAAGCAATCAATGAGGCGATGAGAGATTGGGTTACCCATATCAGAGATACCCATTATATTTTAGGCTCTGCATTAGGTGCCCACCCCTACCCTGGAATGGTAAGAGATTTTCACCGTATCATCGGTGAAGAAACAAAAAAACAATTTCTTGACCTAGAAGGCAAATTACCAGATGAAATGATTGCCTGTGTAGGGGGAGGCAGTAACGCAATTGGTTTCTTTTTTGATTTCCTAGAAGATTTAGATGTGAGGCTTGTTGGGGTTGAGGCCGGCGGCAGATCCCTCGTCGAAGGAGAACATGCAGCACGATTTGAAGGAGGAAAGCTTGGTATCCTCCAAGGTTGCAAAACCTGGATTTTGCAAAACAAGGATGGGCAAATTAACCAGACACACTCTGTGTCGGCCGGACTTGATTACGCAGCCATTGGCCCGGAGCATGCATTTTACCGAGATCGCGGAAGAATTGATTTTGCGAACGCAGGAGATGAGGATGCCTTGAAGGCTTTTAAAATGCTCTCTTCTGAAGAAGGCATTCTGCCGGCACTGGAAACTTCCCACGGGCTGGCATATGCATTTAAAAGAGCAGGCGAACTAACGAAAGATCATATCATTTGCGTAAACCTGAGTGGCAGAGGAGACAAAGATGCGATGGAAGCTGCCCGTGTCATGGGGGTGAAAGATTTACCTGACATGCATTTATGAATAGCATGACAGGCTACGGTCGTGCGGAGTCAACTACGCAGGACTATCAAATTTTGGTAGAGGTCTCTTCCATAAATAAAAAGAGCCTTGAGGTGGCGGTAAGTGCGCCGAAAGAATGGTCTTTTTTTGAGGTTACTGCCACCTCT
>Ga0255755_1003962_pt1 | contig 10990 bp, 19 predicted proteins | sample 011ome_18_FD_179955 | JGI IMG/M metagenome (GOLD analysis project Ga0255755, IMG submission 179955) | Coastal salt marsh microbial communities from the Groves Creek Marsh, Skidaway Island, Georgia - 011501BT metaG (version 2) | ecosystem: Environmental > Aquatic > Marine > Intertidal zone > Salt...
GGGAGATACCCCTGTGGATACTTACTACTCATATACTATATAATTTAGCTATTTAATTTTTAATTCACTTTTATTTCACTCTTAATACCTTAACTGCGTGGTACTCATTGTAGTTCTCAACCAAGTTATTACACTCTTGTTCAGCTAACTCAAGGTCCTCATAGAGTTTATTACTCACTGGAACTCCATTCTCATTAACTATCTGACACAATAATACACCACTCAACTTCATATTTCTCAATTTTAATTGGGAGAGGAACACCCCCTCACTCTTACACTACTAATATAACACAAAAAGCTGGGATTACCAAACTATATATGTTAAATTTATGTTAAGTTATTAGCCACATAGTAGTAACGACAATACTCATTAGTATACTCACTACCATACTCATACTCATTATACCCCTTATAGTTACCCGTTTCCATCAGAAGCTTTTCAATCATAACACATATCCCAGCCTTAAACTTCTTATCAGCAAACTCATCGGTTCTGGCCAATTGTTTATTAGCCCACTCCAACATTCCTTTAACTTCAATAGTCTTTCTCATATCTCTTAGGATTTATTTTCCAATTAAGTAATAAGGCACCATTTCGGCTGGGACACATAACTCATCACCAGCAACCAATACAATAGCGCAATCCATTTGGGTTAACTCACACTTAAAAAATCTCAATACCTTATTCATAATCTCTCTCTCAATCTTACACTACTAATATAAGGATAATAATCCAAGCTGCCAAATCATTTATTAACAAGTTTTCCCCACTTTTTAACATTCTACATCCCAGTGGCAGTGGGGGTTCGCACGGCTCGCATGCCGCAAACGACTATTTTTTTATATAGTCAGCGCCCCCAACATAACAAATATACGAAAAATATGCAATATAGCCAAATTTTAAGCCATAAAGTTATTAACATACCCATTGTGGATAACTTTTTCCAGCCCATTACAAATGTAACAAGGGTGTTTCAATTGTAACAGCCGTGTAACCCGTTGATAATCAGTCAGTTACGATGTTAAAATATGGGAAGTTTTTCAGCCGTAGGGCACGGATTACCCACATTTTACCCACAAAAAACTTATCAACAAAGCAGTGTTAATAACTTTCCCAGTGAAAATTTTGCTTTCCCGCGCAAAAGACACATAAGCCCGACTTAATTTGTAGTAGTTAGGTAATATGACCCTTTCCTGAGAGAGTGTTTGTGTTAATTGTGGGAAATCTTAATGATTTAGGGCTAGTCGAGGGTTTTGTTACCCTTATAACGATTTGTTAAAAATTTAACACATTGTTTAATAATGGTACTTTATGTTATGTGCCTGATAGAAAATGTAGAAAAGTGGGAGAAAATGGGGGAAATTGTGGGTAAAATTCACCCCTATTAACCCAACGAGAGTAATGATTACCCTTGTTGAACCGACAAAGCATAAAAAAACACCCACTAAGGGGTGTCTTAAAATTTGGTGGTAATTACACTAGCTCTCTCCAGCCCATCCAAGGGTCATCCAAGGGTTATCCTACCTTCTCCAAGGGTTGTTTGTTCCCTCTTCAGACAAAATAATCTTTCCGTAGTTATGAGGGTCTCTATACCAGCCAAACCAGTGTCTTGATAAGAAGTCTTCTACTATCTCTACCATATAGGTTGAATTGCCTGTGATAATCTCCCAGCCTTCCGTATCGTGATACCCTAATAAAGACCTTTCAAGACATTCCTCTACGAACTCGTGTCGTACACCGTGTAAGTCTATTATGTTCTTCTTATGGGTCATATACTCCTTATAGTGTTATAGTGTAGAAGGATAGTTTAGATAAGTATAATCGGTTAGCATTCTCTCTTCTTTATATGTCTGAAAGTATTCTAATGACATAAATGAACCATCACCACGAAGAGGTTGTCCTTCGTTTAAGAAGAATTTTATACTCATTTGTGTGTGATTTACATTTACCCATACTTTGGGATATGTGTTTGGAATTTCTTTCATATCTATCTATTTCCTTGTATTAAATCTTTGATTTATAATCCACGAGGAGTTTATCTCCTCGTAAACCAATTTAATGAACCAATTACTGCCATTATACCCATCAAACCACCCACGAAAATCCAATGATTTGAGGTCTCGTAATACCCTATGATAAGGATACCCATATACATAAACCATAACAATAACCACACTGCCATTGGAACTTTTTCCGTGTGTCTTTCAATGGTTTTAATCTTCTTCTCTCTCACCACTCGTGAAAGAGCATCTTGTAAGTCCTTACCATAAGCCGGAATCATCTCGGTTGTACCATCCTCGTGGAGCAATTCAATCTCGTACTTCATCCACTTTGGGAAGGTTTCACTATCCTTACGATAGGTTACATTTGTTACTTTTGCTTTCATATTATTTAATTTTAAGGGGAATGACTGTTATACTTGTGGTCGAGTTTTAGGACCTTCTAATAATCCTTTTAACTCTTTGAGACATTCCTTACGATAATCGTTAAGCTCTGATGAGCGTACTTCATCGTGGTTAGGACTTGTAATCTCTTGATAGTATAAGTCATTCCAATAGTTAAGTTCTTCTTGTAGTGTCATAGTGTTCTCCTATTATAGTCTTGTATCTGAATACCAATTATCGTAATCATCATTCCAAAATTCATCTAATCCATCCATTAGGGTTGTATCCCAATCCTGCAACTCATTTAAGATAGAAGGATTTGGAAGTTTATCTTCCAAATTTTTCTTAGACACACGAAATCGTTCGTGTCCATCTCGATGAGGGTCGGTCTTCATTCTCTACCCTTATTTAAGTCGTTATAGATTTCTTCTTGCGTAATCTCGATTGAGATGTAAGGTCTTTCTGAATAGTCCAATAGTCGTGACCATAGTTGTGGTTCATCTTCTCGGACTTCTGCGATGTGGGTTTTGTTGGTCTTATGACCGAATGACTTTTTGGTGAACTTGTTTATCTCTGAAACGAGTTCGTAGATTGTTTTCATAATGGTATTACTCCTCTTCTTTTGGTGGTTTTATAAATATGTCGTATGACCTCTTTACTATATGTATTACTTCCTTACTTATTGGAGTTAATTTATAGTCTTTTATTTCACGAAAATTCACGAATTTTATGGATTGGTGTTCGTTCATCTTTGCTTTACCACTTTCGTACTTCAATAGGAATGGGTGAACCTCTATATCTTTGATGATTCTCTCTGGTATAGAGTGTAGAACCCACACATCGATTTCGAGTTCTTCCATCCATTCTCTTTTGACTGCGTGCCACGGAGTTGGGTCTTCTGGGTCTATCTTACCACCTGGCAATTCCCAATAGTCTGGTAGAGTCTTATTCTCTGACTTTCTCTGACCTATGAGGAATTTATCCTCATCTATTAACATACCCGTGACTACTCTCATTTCTTCTCCAAGAATTCAATTTTCATTCTTAAAGCAGCAACTTCTGCTTTCAACTCCGATAGTTCATCTATACAACTATCTTTATCGTTCTCCAACTTTTCCACTCTCTTTCGTAAGTCATCACGATATACGTTGTGTTGGTCAATGGTCTCGGTTCTTTGTTTTGATTTAGTCTTTATCAAATATGTATAAAACTTCCAAGCACCTGCTCCAAATACACAAGTAAGTAGTGTTGTTATTATTGTAGTATAATCCATCACAATCCCAATCTTTGATATAGTTGTTTCTTCTTCATTTGAACTAAAATCCATATCCAAACAAAAGACCAAACATAAAATTCAGCAACACCATAGGTTAAGGTGAAATACTGAAGAAATGATAATTCTTCTTTTCCAAGTATTGTTTTAATAATATACCACAATTCCGGTATGTTTGTGTATAGAATAAGTATAGATTTGACTGTCAGTAATTTTATCAACATTTTTTGATTATGAAGAAACCCAACGATTGAAATAGCAACAATCGTATCAAATACATAGAACCACTCGTTAAAAGAATTAGGATTGAACCAAATTAAATCAAAGTATTTTATAGTACCTTCCACATGGCTAAAATCACTAAACCATATTTGAAGATGGTTTATTACCGAAGCTATTGATAAAAAGAACAATAGTGGTTCGTAATCGTAGTAAGTGAGGATATCCTTTATCCTTTTGAAGTAACCCATAATCTATCTAATATAAAATACCATACCCCATTTAGGATTGGTTCTACGATTGCATCGGTGATGCCATCAACGAAACTTGCTCCTGTGAAATACACTACACATCCTGCTGCAATGATGAAGTGACCCAATGTATATATGAGTGTTCGTAGGAGTGTTCCTTTTAATACGTTGTAACTATTTAAGAATTCGTTCATTCTTCTATTATTCCTAATGCGTTATAATCAATTGGTAATCCATACTCTTCATATGTTCTCATCATCACTTTGAGAATCTTTACCATCTTATCCGATTCCGTATTCCACAAAAGGGAGGCCATAAAATGCCTCCCCAATGTAGATTTTTGTGGTTTGTCACTCTCGAAGTAGTGCATTATAGTTTACCTGTTATTGTATAAAGATTTTCTCTGATATACCATTGTCGTATCTCACAATGTACAATCCACGAAGATTTCTTAGGTCAGTTCCAATATATCTACCATTCCAATCATATACTTTATATGATGTACTTTGATACTTCACATTTTCCTCAATTCCGATTGTGGATACTACTTTGAATGTGAATGGGTAATCCATAACGGCAGTACCATTAGTTACACGACTAAGTGCTCTATATGTACCAATTTGTAGATTATTCAAACTCCAAGTAGAATCCGATGTTTGGGTCATATCAACATTCTCCACAAACAATTCAGTAGTAGTTGCATTTGATACCCCATTGATAGTAATGATAGTTGAATCACCATTTACCAAATCGTGATTGACTTGGACAGCTGGAGAAGGGATTGATGGAGTAGACCCCGGCACCACCGAATATACTTGCTGAATTCTATTGACACCAATCAGCGACCCATTTCGATACTCGGAAATCTTGTAACCAGTACCATATACACCACTGCTCGTTGGCCCCCAAATAACCAATCCACTAACATCTACATAGTAAGTACCATAGTTATCTAATTGACTAAATGGTGAAAGTGGTACAAATGTACCCGTTGTACTATATTGATTCAATGCATCATCTTTCTCCACAATAACTGAGTCACCATCTACATCATATGCAAATATGAATGTTTGTGTAGTGTCGTTGACAACCCATTTCATTGGAAGTTGATTAAGTAGAATTGGTGCTGAGTTGGGTACACCAACTGCAGTCTTCCTATAATCTAACCCAATAGTGAAGTTTGAGTTCATTGCAGAAGATGCGTTACTTAACATTCCTCTACAACAATTAGTGTAAACCCACCGGTAATTACCTGCATTTCGAGTTATTGTAGTATTGTATACATACACATTAAATCCCTGCCAAGTAGTTGATGATGTTTGTGATAAAGTCACATTACCACTTGTCGTATATGCACCATTAACAATTTTATACTCATTCAAATACAATGTTGTAGGAGAACTAATACCATTAGGGTCACTATATAATACTACTTGTAAATCAACGGTATCCGAAAGATTTCGTTGAACTGCTTGAATGTACCCACCCAATAGGTGAGATGCGGATGTGGTGAGTGTAGAAAATACACATACCACTAAAAATAATAACTTTTTCATTGATTGTTTTTTTGATTGTTTTTTTTGTCCCACTCATCCAAGGATTTTTGGGCGTAGATGCCCCCCACGAATCCAAGGATAAGTACGGCTAAGATTATATATGAGATTTGAATCCCACTCATTAATTTTGGAATTTTAAGAAATTGAACCAGTCTTGACCTGCTACATCTTGGTTGGGGAAGTAGAATGTGTATTCCTTACCATCAAAATAGATAGTCTTTTCAAACCCACTTGGAATTGCAGCACCACCTTTAACTCGATTATATCCATCAAGTTTTTCTTCGAACACCAGCTCAATGACCACATCAACGGTATACAACTTTGCCAAGTCTCTCTCAAATCGTTCCAACTCTTTCCAAGGGCCACGATTGAGTCCCTCGTGTTGGAGTGCACAATTTAGATATGAGAATGTTGAACGAACCATCTCTCGGTCACAATTGAATGCAGCTGCTGGAGCAAGGTGTCCTTTGTCATATACATTGTTTGAGTAGTCATCATTATCTGATGTATGAACTCCATCATATTTACGGAAATCCAAACCACTTCGAGATGCATCACCCAATGGACATTGTACTCGATAAGATAATTTGATTGGTTGCTCCAATCCCTCATCATATACTACTTTGAAAATCTCAGTTTCTACTTCTTTGATTTGTGCTGATACTGATGTAAATCCAAACACCAATAATGCAACCACAAACGATTGTAGAACCCATTTATTCTTCTTCATCTTGAGACGCTTCAATTTCTTCATAACCATTTACCTCTTCGTATACATCTACCATTGCCTCATTCTTGAGTTCTTCACAAATTTGATATACACTATCGTACATTTCCTCTAATGCTGAGTCGTAATCACTTTCCTCTTCGTAATCATCGTAGTTAGGCCATTCCAATGAATCTTCATATGTGAATAACTCACCTTTGTAACAAGCACCACCACCAATTGGGTCGAGTGACTCATCTTCATATGTGAATGCAATACATACTTCTTCATCTACCTCTTGTAGAATCTCTTGAAGTCTACGGATTGCCCCCTCACAATAGTACCAAGCAGATACAGTTGTCATAGTAAAGTTTTCATCACCTCGGTCAATGTCATCTAACCAACACCACTTTGCACCCATTCTCTCGGTGTAATCACCTCGGTCATACTCCTCATTGTCATTTGGGAAATCATACAATCGGTTATATAACCACATAGTGTGACCCATTTCCTTGTAGTCCGCATCTCCAAGTAATGATTGGAGTTTCTTAAATACATCGTTATTGTCTGACTTGACTTCGATGTAAGTTCTTACTTCGTTTGCCATTTATTATTAATTTTTAGTTGAACTCGTTGTTTCAGTTGGTATTTCATCCCAGTAGATGAAAATTTGGTTGTTATTCATATCCAAATATACAAAATTATTTTCTAAATACCAAATAATTACCCATAATTAAATAATGTAATCCTTGTCGTAGGAATGTATCAATAGCATTTCGTGGTGTTTCAACGATTGGCTCACTTGGTCCATTGAATGATGTATTCAATACCAATGGAATACCACTTAGTTTATGAAACTCTGAAATAAGTTTATGATACCTTGGATTTGAATCACGAGTAACTGATTGGAAACGTGATGTTCCATCAATGTGAGTTACTGCTGGGATTCTACTCCTCCACTCCGGATTTACTTGTGCCGTTACCAACATATATGGTGAATATGTATCCAAATCAAATACTTTACTTTGCTCTTCAAATAGAACTGATGGTGCAAATGGTCTATACCATTCACGTTCTTTGATTTCATTTACATAATTAGTCATCCAACCATATTTCGGATTTGCCAAAATCGAACGATTACCAAGAGCTCTTGGACCAGTCTCAGACCCACCTTGATACCAACCAATTACTTTGTGTTGATTCAAATACTCAGCCACTTGACTACTTAACTCATTGAAATCATCAAAATGGACATATGTTACACCTTCGGTGTTATCAATCTCAGTTTTGATTTCATCATCACTATATGTCTTACCCAAGTATGGTGTCTGCCATTTCTTTGAATCATTTTTGAATGATGGGTTTAGAGTCAAATACCCATACCAAGCACATCCCAATGGAATACCACTATCATCAGCCGGTGGTACAAAGTATTGATTTTTGAACATCTTACTCTTAATAATAAGTTCATTGGTGTTACAATTCAAGAATGAACCACCAGCAACACAAATGTTATCCACATCACTCAAATCTCTACCAATACCACAAATCTCTAATGAAATCTGCTCTTGCTCTCTTTGATATACACCTGCGACATTTGCTTTCAATTGGAAGTCGTTTTCCATAGTAACATCTGGTCTGAAGTACATTGATGGAATGAACACATCGTTACCATCACGATATGTTTGTCGTGGTACTGAATTTACATAATCAGCCTCAGCATATGATGCAAGACCCATCAACTTACCAGCTTTCCAAGTATTTGATTTCAAATCCCTAACCAACTGATATGTACCCATACCATAGTAACCACCAACGGAAATCTGCTCCCCTTCTTGTTCCCAAGGGAATTCAAACTTAATCCACTTCTTATAGATTTCGTTGAATTCGTTATTCTTAACCTCATAAATCGTGATACCCTCAGCCCAATCAAAGTCTTTTTCTGAAGTGTCTTCGAGATTATACCCCTTTGAGAACCACTCCCATGCTTTGTTCCCTTTTTGAACCAAACTACCCATAGCATCAGCTACTACTACAATAGACTCACTAAAGTCCGATGAGTAGTACGTTGAATATGCGTGAGCAAGGTGATGTGGAATATATTGTAACTTTTCTTTTGGTAGATTTAATGTTGTTTCAAATTGCTCTTCGATATTATCAAACATTGTACAATTATACACATACAGGTCAATATCATCATAAGTCAACCCTTCAGCTTCCAAGCAATAATCTATTGAAGCCATTGGTATTGTTCCATCTTGAAAATCTGAATCAGACTTGATTCGTGATAGTCTTTCTTTTGAGATAGATACTTTTACTTCACCATCTATAATTAATGTGGCCCCTCTATCGTGACCAATTGAAAATCCAATTACTTTCATTCGTTTTTATCCTCTAATAATTTAGGAGTATCATCCTTGGGTTTCAGGTCTTCGGGTAAATCTTCTACCTCAACTTGCCACCCAGTTTGTCTCTCCACTTCTTTTATAACAAATCCACGTTCGTTTTTATCACCTCTACCCCAAGTCCAAGCCAGAGTACTTTTCATCCTATCAATTTCAGATTGTAATTCAGTAAGATTCTTTTCGAGAACTTTTTCATCTGAATCATCTACTTCATATGATATATCATACTCACCTGCCTTTGTTAATAAGGTCATCAAATTATTTTCTTCATATGCCTTATTTACTTCTTGGAATAGTTCGTTAGAACCACCCAAGTCGGGGTGTACTTTAGCAGCTAACTTTTTGTATAACTTTTTCAACTTCTCAGGCCGATTCTTGAGTTCCTCTACTTTTTCTTTTTGAGCTCTCTCTCGTTCCTCTTGCTCTTTCTTGAAGTTTTCCCAATGTTTACTAAAATCATCTGCGAAGTTAGGGGGTGGGTCATCTCTGACCTCCCCCGTTTGTTCGTTTACCCAAACTTCCCTATCCTTTTCAGATTTAGGGGGTGGTTTGTGATAATACTTGTTGAATCTACCTTCGAAGTCTTTGATGTAATTTTCAAGGTCTTCTCTGACATCCTCTTCTTCAAGTTTTAGATATTCGTATTTTAGATTATATTTTTTAAGCTTCCGATTCACTATCTTCTACCTCGTTGACAATCATACATTCCGTAGTTAACAATGTAGATGCAACTGAGACAGCCTTTTCAAGTGCAGTTCGTGTTACTTTAGTTGGGTCGATTACACCTGCTTCCAACATATCACAATATTCCTCAGTCACTACATTGTAACCATAATTAGGTCGTTCTTGACCATCAGATACAAAATCAATACCTGCATTTTTCAATATTGCGTTAAAAGGTGCATAACAAGCAGAACATACGATATTAAACCCAGTTTCTTGGTCTGCTGATAATAGAGTATCACCCATATAAACTGTATCACTTGCGTGGATTAGAGCAGAACCACCACCTGGAACGATACCTTCTTCTACTGCTGCTTTGGTCGCAAGTAGAGCATCATCGATTCGGTCTTTCTTCTCTCTCATCTCAATCTCTGACTCAGCACCAACTCTGAGAACTGCCACACCACCACTCAACTTAGATAGTCTTTTGTGTAGTTTCTCTTTCTCATAATCTGATGTGGATTCTTCAATCTCGTGTTTTACTTGCTCAATACGAAGTTTGATATCTTCACTTTCACCAGCACCACCAATGATTACTGATTTAGATTTAGATACTACCACTCGGTCAGCAGAACCCAAGTCTTCAGTTGTGATATCTTCTAATTCTTTACCAACACCACCAAATAATGTAGCACCAGTCAATGCAGCCATATCTTTCAACATCTCACTACGTTCGTTACCGAACCCAGGTGCTTTGATAGCAACACACTTTAGAGTTTGTCGAGCAGCGTTTACTACCATAGTAGCAAGTGCTTGACCTTCTACCTCTTGAGCAATTACTGCAATGGATTGATTCTTACTTGATACACTTTCAAGGATACCAACGATTTCATCCATATCCGTAATCTTACCATCATACAACAAAATCATTGGGTCTTCCAACTCACAAGTCAATTTTGTTTGGTTGTTGATAAAGTAGTGAGATAAGTAACCCTGTTCAAACTCAAGACCTTCTACGATAGTAAGTTCATCTTCGTTTGAGTTACCTTCTTCAACTGTGATTACACCATCACGACCTACTTGAGCCATAGCATCAGCAATCATAGAACCGATAACCGAATCACCATTTGCTGAGATTGTAGCAACTTGTCTGATTTGGTCGTTGGTCTCTACTTTGGTTGAAATGTTTGAAACCAGATTGTCAACAATACCTCGTACTGCAACATCCATACCTCTTTTCAATTCGATTGGATTCACACCGTTGTCGATTGCTTCCATACCACTCTTAAAGATTTGTCGAGCAAGTACAGTCGAGGTGGTTGTCCCATCACCTGCATTATCAGCAGTTTGTTGAGATGCCTCTTTGATTACTTTAGCACCCAAGTTTTTGGTTGGGTCTGAAAATTCAATCGATTTTGCAACCGTTACCCCATCCTTTGTAATATGTGGTGTTGTACCAGTCTCGATAATCACATTACGACCACGAGGACCTAATGTAACTACTACTGCATCTGCCAATGCATCTACACCTT
>Ga0255755_1003964_pt1 | contig 10990 bp, 12 predicted proteins | sample 011ome_18_FD_179955 | JGI IMG/M metagenome (GOLD analysis project Ga0255755, IMG submission 179955) | Coastal salt marsh microbial communities from the Groves Creek Marsh, Skidaway Island, Georgia - 011501BT metaG (version 2) | ecosystem: Environmental > Aquatic > Marine > Intertidal zone > Salt...
ATCAATTGAATCATATCAGATTAAATCTCTGCATACAACAGAAATAAATAGGACATTACAATCAATAAAATCGATCATTAATTCAAATGGATTTAAATACTAAAAGCATACTGAATAATTTAAAAATGCTCTAGTAGAAGGGGGTAAGCTAGTGGATAGAGAGATTCGAATCCATTTTAAAAAATATGATAGAGCTAAATATAGCGCTGTAAAAAGGTTTTTAAAATTATTACTACCTGGATTTAGCTGCATTTATGGCAAATGTAGTGAAAATGTGGTTAAAGTTTTATCAACCAAATTAGCATTCAAAGGGCACTCAAAAAAACCACTCCTAGAATTATTAAATCTTTAACACTTATTAGCTCAATACAAGGCAAGCTTCGTAATTAAAAACTCATAAATTAAGCAATTTTACAGCTGCTACACAGTCCTTGTAATTCTACTGCTTGGTTTTTTTTGGCTATAAAATTTTTATTGTCAGGTAAAGGCATTTGTTTTGAAAATTGACATGACTCTTCAATTTCATGGCACTTAGTACAGTGAAACAAAATATGTAGATGATTGTCATGTGAATCGTTACAAACTAGATATGTATTATTAGACTCAATTTTGTGCACAACCCCCATTTCAGTCCAAAAATCTAGAACTCTATAGATAGTACTAATATTAAATTCATAACCAGCAGTATTTACTTGCTCTAACAAATCATAGGCTGAAACGCCATGACTTGTTTTTGATAATTGTTTGATAATAGCCATTCTTTGGGGTGTGATACTTTTTCCTGCCTTTGCACACCTGCTTAACAATTCACTCTTATCAATCATTGAAGATCATCCTCATATTTAAAAGTTAGATTTTCAACAGTTACATCAGTCAATGAATAACCGCTGTCTGCTATATCAAAGCTTTGAGAGCCGACTGAAACTTTTCCGGTAACAATAATAGGGATATAGATGTCTCTAATATTCGTAGGGTTTTCAGGCATTTCAACCAACAGTGTTTGATTTAAAGGTGGTGGTGGAACGTGGATACATTGTCCAGCTTCTGGCACTAATAAAAACTGAGTGACACTAGAACCTTTAGTTTTTAATGGCACCATAAATCCAGCAATCTCAATAACCTTTCCATCCATTAAGCTATTAATTTGATTGCCAGCATTGTCAATTTTTTTTTGAAATTCAGGACTATTCATGGTTTTATAATCAAGATTTTCTGGAATAAAGTCATATAATTCAGGCGGTGCCAATAAATTCCATCCGTCGACCAACTGACTTAGATACTCATCTGAAACCTCTTTAGCAAAAGAAACAGATGTGAAAAATAATAATATAACAACAATAAATCTATTAACCATTTTTATTTAACTCAAACCATGATGTATGTTTTTTCTAAAGACCATTATCGCTGGCACAAGACTACTTAATACGCCAGCTAACAAAATAATACCAAATATCTTTATCTCTTCTAAACTAACCCACTCAAACTTAGGGGTAATGCCCAAAGCTACATTTATTTGATCAGTTGCAAGATAACTAACAATTGTAACAAATACAATGGCGCCAATAATTGCGGTTATACCTATCAATAGCGCCTCAAATACCACCAGTTTAGATAAAAAGAATGCGCTAGCGCCATTAGCCCTATATATAGTCATTTCACGCTTTCTATTTTCAATACTAGAAATAATAAGTGTGACCATAGCGATTAAACTAATCACAATAATTATCCAACTTAACAATTCAAATCCTTTATCAACAAGACCAATAACTGACCACAATTGAGATAGTGCAATTCCTGGAATCACTGCAGAGATGGCTTCATCTGAATATTTTTGTATATTTTTAGTAAACTTGAATAATGTTAGCTTTGATTTTAAACCCACAAAAGCAGCGGTGATTGTTTTAGGAGTTAGCTCATCATTTGTTATTGAAGACATATCAAATCTATCAAGACTGAAGAGTTTTTTGCCACTTTGCCAACCAATATGAACCAACTCATATCCTTTTAAATCTACAAAAATAGCTTGATCTATTGGGGTGCCTGTTTTATTTAATATGCCAGAAACTTTAAATGAAAAGTCATCATGCTTCATACCAATAGATTCGCCAGATCCATGGCTAATTTGTAAACTTGAGCCTATCTTATAATTTAATTTTTTTGCAACATCTGCGCCAATTACTGTCTCAGAAATCTGATTAAATGCCGAACCACTAGACATGGAAAGTGGCTTATCTCCGGCATACTTAATATGTTGAAAATAGTTTTTTTCAGTGGCTATCACCCTAAAACCTTTATGACTATCTCCTAAAGCAATCGGTACAAGCCAGTCAATGTCTTTTCTTTGTTTGATATCATCAACCGTTTGCATGGTGATATTATTAGTAGGTCGACCAATATGAAACACCGTATAAAGTACAAGCTCAAGAGAGCTTGATCGTGGACCAATAATTGCATCAACGCCTGATATACTTTGATTAAAACCCTCTTCTGTAGCCTTCTGTATTCGCTCAATACTTAACAACAAAACCATTGACGCCATCAATGTTATTGTCACTAAAGACACTGGCAATATTCTTGAGCGAATTGATTTGAATAACAACTTAAACATTGACTTTATTAAAATCAATTACCGTGTCAAAGTGTGGCGCAAGTGATAAGTCATGGCTAACCATAAGTATCGCTTGATTCTCCGGATTGAATGTTTGCATCACCTCATTTAAGAAATTATTGGTTGAGCCTTGATCAAGTGCAGAAGTTGGCTCATCTGCAAGAATCAAATTAGGACTTCCGAGTAACGCCCTAGCAACGGCAACTCGTTGTTGTTGGCCAATACTCAAATTATCAACAGGATTATCTAGCACTTCTTTATCTAGCCCAAGCGACTTAAGCAGTCTTTCAATTTCCACTGTTAAGTTACTAATAAGCGCACCCCTGCTATGCGAAAACTTAACGCCTAATGAGATGTTTTCAGCAACAGATAAAAATGGAATCAAATTAAGTGTTTGAAAAATATAACCAATATGATCCGCCCTAAGTCTATCTAGCTCGGAAGCAGACATGGATGAATAGCTATTTCCAAGCAAGTTTACCTCTCCAGATTGAATCTTTAAAGCACCGGCAATTAAATTTAATAAGGTTGTTTTTCCAGATCCAGAAAATCCAATGATTAGGACCTTTTGACCAGCTTTAATCTCAATATCGGGAAAGCTAATAACTTTCCCATTTTGATAAGTATATTGAAGATTATTGGTATTTAGAATCACCAAACAACTTTACCATCATCCGAGTCTATTTTTTTAGAAATCGCCTTGTTATTAATAAGTGCATCTAAAACAATTACATTTAGCCCTGGAAAATGTTTAAAGGCAGTAAATTCAATGCTATCAAGCCTCTCAGGATTGCTACACTTAAACTGATAAGACAGCTCAATATCTTTATGCTTAGATTCACTTGAAACCTGATGAAGTTCAGAATCATAATCTACAATAGAACACTTTGCAGCAGATGCTAATTTAAACAGCTCAGTGTTGTCTTTAAATTCAGCTAATTTTTCTGATAGGTTCTCCGGTACTACTATCTTGTCTTCATCATGATCTTCATGTCCATGTTCATCTTTATGTGATTCCTTATGCTCATACTTGTTATCATGACCCTCTTCATCCTCATGATCATCGTGGCCATGGCCAAATAACTCTTCTATAAAAGCAATCAGTCCACCTTCTTCGTGATCATCATGATCGTTATGATCATGTTCAGCATTAATCTGCACCATTGGCATTTGATACATCACATTCAATTGATTTTGACTAAGAAGCATTTCCACATTATTTAACCCATGCACATGGGCGCTCGCATGCCTTTTTTCATTCGCATCTATTGATACGCTTGTTGCTAATAATAATGATGCTACGATTGATTTATTCATAATAGTTGCTTGTTGTAATAATAATTGCAATAATATACCATCTATAAAACAAAATATCAAATAATTAAATAAATTTGGACAAAATTAATGTGATATACGACTAAATTCTGACCGAATAAAGGTTGGATTGTTAAAGCTTATTATTGCTTTATAAGTTTGCATAATTTGCATCGACACCCACTGTAATGGTTATATTAAATAGCACTATACGGGACGAAACATATACTCTCAGTGGAGAAAATCGCTTGCTATTGACTTTAGATTTTGTTTAATAATTTTTTGGATAATAATTAAATACAACTTAATTTTCACGTGAAAATCAGGTTAAATTAAAATTAAAATGTGTATAAGTAATTGATTTTTAGAAAAATATGGTGGAGAGAGAGGGATTCGAACCCTCGGTACGTTACCGTACACCCGCTTTCCAAGCGAGCAAATTAAACCACTCTGACATCTCTCCAGAAAAGAGTATTTTACGTTAATATCGCTTGAAAACCACCCATTTAAAGAATTTGCTAATTTTTTACGCAGAAAGGCATTGATCACTAAATAATGTCGAAAATAGGCTGTTTAAAACCTTCAAACAAACATTTTGATCGATTTTAATAGCTAATTTTTGCTATTTCACGACTATTTTGAAAATTCCCGATATTTTTAACTGCTTAAACTTAGCTTAATTTTCTATGTAAGTTGTTGCTTTTACTAAAAATATTAAATCAAAGGAGTGCCCCGTTTATTTACAAAAATTTGCTTTTTATAGATTTTTTTTGATAGAAAGAAAGTTATCAGCTATTAAATGCTGCTTTAAATGGAACAGGGTTTTATGCACTGGAATATCCTTTATTGCAAAATCAAAATCCTCACTCATTCTTTCTTACCTATGTTTTTATAAGATAAGATAACCAGGGGAGTCCAAGACTATGTGGGATTGAATGTATCAAGACTCGTTTACACATCAGAGGGAGTTTCGAGATTCAGAAACACCTTGCCGCCCCTCTAAGGCTTTAAACTCAGGAAGAAAATTAAGCTATATACAGGATATTCACATTCCCAGCACTCGATGCAAAAAGTCTACTTTATGAGATTATTATTTAAAAAGCACTTATAGAATACAAAAGTCTTTAAAATATTCACACATGATTTCAAGAAATTTTAGAAAACTAAATCTTGTCGCCTCTATTGCCTTGATTTTATTCTTTATACAAGACATCTTTTATGACTTTATTATAGAGGATGAATTAAACTCTCACTCATATCAAGAGCTTTTAATAGTTGTTCTTCTATCAATCTTATTTATTTATCAAGTTAAAGAATTTAAGTCTTTATCTAGCAAACTAGGCGTTGCCGAACAGACTATTGATAAATTCAAAAGTGAGTTGCATATAGTTATCAATGACCAATTCAAATTCTGGAATTTTACAAAAGCCGAAACAGAAATAGCCTGGCTGATACTCAAAGGGTTCTCTTATCCTGATATTGCCAATTTAAGAAGTGTTAGCGAAAAGACAATCAATCAACAGGCTGGTAGTATTTTTAGAAAATCTAATGTTAAAAATAGACACGAACTTGTTAGTAGTTTTATAGAGGACCTTCTCTAGTTTTATACCCCTCAACTACATAGGGATTTTTACCTAAATCACCTTTATAGTTAAAAAACCCCAAGCCTTTAGTTATATTCTCGGATTTTCATTAATCTGACCACCACCTATAATTTTTTAAAAATTACTTTTTGGAAAGTTATGCCTGTGAAACTAAATCGAAATGATGCAGAAATTTACACAAAGGATATATTTGCTTCACACTATGGAGCAAATATCAAAGCCTTTATGCCAACCATTTTAACCCTATCTAACAAAGATAAAATGGTTGGAAGTGTTGGTATTAATCCAGGCCTCTCAAAAAGTTCACTAGTAGAAAAGTATTTAAACCTTCCTATTGAAGAAGAAATTAAGCAATATATAAATAGGAATGTGAGTAGAGATGAAATTATTGAAGTGGGAAACATGGTTACCTCAACAGCTGGCGGATCTATTTCTTTAATTTTTATGTTAACTGCATTTCTCAAAATCACTGGCTATAAATATGTCATTTTTACTTCTACACCACTTCTTCTTAATAGTTTTAAAAATCTTGGATTAAACCCTAAATTCCTTGCCTTTGCCAATAAAGAAAAGATAAGCTACCCAGATAACTGGGGTACTTATTATGAATCAAACCCTAGAGTTGTATTTGGCTGTGTCAACGATGGATACAGAAGCATCCAATCAAAGATCGTGGACTCTCACTACGGAAAGCTTGCAAAAATTTGGGAAAAGTCTCTACAGATTGGGCAGAGCTATTCAAATAAAAACCTTCCTGACTATTTGAATTTGGAATATTAACAATGCCCTCTGCCATTCTTAAAAAAATTCTTCAAAACTCAAGCAATTGTCCCAATAAGACAGCTGTCAAATTCCAAGAAAAGAAAATAACATACAAAAATCTAAAGATTGGGATTAATGATTGTAAAAATTTTATCCAAACTCACAATATTAATATTTCTGGCTTAGATATTGAAAACTCCCCTCAGTGGATATGCTTTGATTTGGCATTGTTAGATCTAGAGATTACAAACATTCCAATACCATTTTTTTTCTCTTCAAACCAAAAAAATCATCTAATAGCAGACAGCAAATTAAACTTTATTATCACTGACAAACCAGAGGAGTATCTTGAAAAAGGTTATTTGATTGAGTCTAACTTTAATCTGTTTGGCAAAGCCTTGTTCTTAATAAAAATTAGAGAAGATGGGCTAAATATCGGTGTTTCTAAAATAACTTACACCTCTGGCACAACAGGAAATCCCAAAGGTGTTTGCTTAACTGAAGAAAATCTTTCAAATACCGTAATTTCGATTGTCGAATCTTTGGACATCGATTCTAACGATGTGCATTTCTCATCACTTCCATTCTCAGTCTTGCTTGAAAATATTGCTGGAGTTTATTTGCCTCTTATTATAGGTGCACAAATATTCATTCCGCCTCGTAATCTTTTAGATTTTGGTTCACCCTCAGTTGACTATCAATCAATTGTATTGATGATGAACGAAGCTAGAGCCACTACTACAATTTTTGTACCTCAACAATTTTATTTATTCGTTAATGCCGCCAAAAAAAATAACGCATTGGATACAATGAGATATATAGCGGTTGGTGGCGCTTCCGTTTCTAAATTGTACTTATCATTGGCTGAAAAGTTAAATATTCCGGTATTTCAAGGGTACGGAATGTCTGAATCTGCTTCGGTTATCAGTATAAATAACACTACCAATAACAAACTAGGGACAGTTGGAAAACCTTTAAGTCATATAGACATCAAAATAGATACTGATGGCGAAATCTTAATCAAAGGCAATCTTTTCAAGGGTTATTTAAATAGCGATCAATTAATAGTTGATAAAAATGGATACTTCAAAACTGGAGATATTGGGGAGTTTGATAACAATGGTTATTTATCAATTATCGGAAGAAAGAAAAATGTTTTTGTCAATTCGTATGGACGAAATATTTCACCAGAATGGATAGAAGAACAGCTCTCTTCATTTCCTGAAATACTTCAATCTGCAGTCTTTGGTGAATCTCAATCTAGTTGCAGTGCGGTAATTTACTCTAACCAATTCAACAAAATTGATTCAATAATTGAACAGATAAACTTAAGTTTGCCAGATTATGCAAGAATTCAAAAATGGATTAAAGCAAAAGAGCCTTTTCTTATGGAAAATAAACAATTAAGGCCTTCTGGCGTGGTTGATAGGAGTGTGATTTGGCACCTTTATAAAGGCAAATTATTTAATTACGAATTAGGAAATATTAAGGAGATAAAAAATGAAAAAATTCTATGACGAGCTTATTCAAGAAACTGAAAACGAAAGAAACGTCTTTCTGTCTATCCCAATATTACAGGCAGGCGCGCGAGGAGAAATATCAATCAAGCAGTACCAAGATTTTTTAACCCAAGCCTATCACCACGTTAAATATACAGTTCCCTTATTAATGGCTTGTGGATCTTTGTTGACTGATGAGTATGAGTGGCTAAGAGAAGCTGTTGGTGAATATATAGAAGAAGAAATGGGGCATCAAGAATGGATACTTAATGATATTGCCGCATTGGGTGCTGATAAAGAATTAATAAGGTCAGGGGTGCCAAATTTAGAAACTGAATTTATGGTCTCTTACGCTTGGGATACGATACATAGAAAAAATCCTGTTGGTTTTTTTGGAATGGTTCTTGTGCTTGAAGGTACAAGCATTGCTCTTGCCACCCAGGCAGCAGAAGCAATTAAAAATAAAAACAACCTACCAGATGGTGCTTTTTCATATCTTAATTCACATGGATCTCTTGATATTGAACACATAGCATTTCTTGAAAGCCTTATGAACAAACTAACCTCAAAAAAAGACAAGGAGTGTGTAATTCATTGCGCCAAGGCTTTTTATAAACTTTACGGAGATATCTTTAGGAGTATCAAATGAATCTAGAAAACAAAAATGTAGTTATTATTGGCGCCACTGGAGATCTGGGCACTTCAGTCGCAAAGAAGATAAATAACGAAAAGGCTAATATATTATTAATAGGAAGAAATAAGGATAAATTATCTAATCTTGAGGCAAGCCTTATAGACTCTTCTCAAATTTCTGCTGATATCAACCTTGACAAAGACAGAGATAAAATACTTAAAGCTTCCAAAGATCAGTTTGACAAGGTTGATATTGTCATCAATATTGCAGGATTGATGAGCTTTAACGAATTTATCTATGAGAAAGATGAAACCACGGCTGCTTTATTTGAAACTAACGTCGTTTCTCCAATGTTGTTAAACAAGAGATTTGTCAATGATATGGTTAAAAATCACTCTGGAACAATAGTTAATGTTGGCTCAATCTTCGGCTCAATTCCTTTTGCACTTTTTAGCTCTTACTCAGCAACAAAAGCTGCATTGAAAGCATATAGCGAATCCCTAAGAAGAGAATTGTATGACACAGGAGTTAATGTTGTTTATGTTGCCCCAAGAGCAATAAAAACAAAATTCAATGCCGACTCAATCAACAAAATGAATCAACATTTTAAGGTTGCGATGGACGATCCTGATACAGTCGCTAATGAGATTATTAAAGCAATAAAATCAGAGAAAAAAGACAAATATATAGGTTTTCCAGAAAAGCTATTTGTCAGAATCAATGCCCTTCTGCCTAGGTTGGTGGATATAGCATTAAAAAAACAAAATCAAGAAGCAAAAAAATTTATTTAAGGAGTTATTATGAAATTTAATAAAACTATTCTTTCAGTTTCACTATTGTCTTTGTTTGCTAACGCAAATGTAACCGATGATGTGAAAAATCTTCAAGCCGATTGGGCTATAGCGAACTATCAAACTCAAGAATCAAATAAAGAAAGTGCTTTTCAAAACTTAATTGCCAAGTCTAAAAATCTGTCAGAAAACAACCCAAATTCTGCTGAAATTCTAACTTGGGAGGGGATTATTCTAAGCACATATGCAGGTGTTGCACCTGGATTGTCCGGACTAGATTATGTAAAACAAGCAAAGGAAAAATTGGAAAAGGCGAGAGAAATCAGTCCAGACACATTAAACGGCTCAGTCTACACAAGCTTGGGAAGTCTTTTTTATCAAGTGCCCGGATGGCCACTTTCATTCGGAGACGACGATAAAGCAAAAGAATATTTGCTAAAAGCTCTAGAAATAAACCCCAATGGCATTGATCCCAATTATTTCTATGGCGACTATCTCTTGAATGATGGAAATTATAAAGAAGCTATAAATTATTTCAAAAAAGCTTTGAACGCGCCATCAAGACCTGGAAGAAAGTTGGCAGACAAGGGTAGAAAGTCGGAAATTAAGCAGAAGTTAAAAATCGCAAACGAAAAGATTTAATATTTAGAAATTAAAAAAAATTTACACAAAAAGAGCCTTTGGGTGCTTTTTTATTGTCTAGTAATCAATTTTGCTTGGCTGATAGCGCCCAAAGACCTGCTGTTGAAAGCAAAGAGCCACCTGTAAAATTAAAAATTCGTTGTGTCTTTGGTGTAGATAGAATTTGCTGAGCCTTGCTGGCAAACATGGCATACAGGGCTGCGTTTAAAGTAGCTAAGACAACAAATGTGATTGCAAGCACCCACAATTGCTGAGTTTCGCCTGAGCCAGGACTGATAAATTGAGGCAAGAAAGCAACGAAAAAAATAATCCCCTTAGGGTTTAGTGCTGTCACCAAGTAAGTATTGATAAATAAATTTCTACTTGAGTTGGATTTGGTTTTAGAAGATTGCTCCACCGTTGAAGGCTTGATGCCCGAATGAAGCAACTTAATACCCAAGAATAATAAGTAAAGTCAGCCTATCCACTTAATCATCTGAAACCAGAACACAGATTCAGCCAACAGTGCGCCCAAACCAAGCAAAGACAACACTAAAGCGGTTGAATCTCCAAGAGCAACTGCGATAACAAGCGGTATTTTTTGCCTTATATCCGTGAGATATTGAATAGCTAATGACGGTTAAAATTGTGGGCCCAGGTATGATTAGCAATACCGCTGATGCAATGGCAAACGCCAGCCAAATTTCAATACTCATACACTTACCTTAGCTAATTTTCATGCCTGGCTTGGCGCCTGAATCTGGCGATAAAATATGTAGCGACTTGCCATCGCCTGCTGCCAGAACCATACCCTCAGATAAGCCAAATTTCATCTGTCTTGGTGCAAGATTTGCCACCATAACAGTTAAACAACCCTCTAAATCTTCAGGTGCATAATGCGCTTTAATGCCAGCAAAGACATTACGCGTTTTATCTTCGCCGATATCCAGTGTTAGTTGCAATAACTTATCTGCACCGTCGACATGTTGCGCTTTTACAATTTTAGCGATGCGTAAATCGATTTTCGTAAAATCGTCAATGCTAATCATGTTATCATCCTCTTGCTGTTCTGGCTCTTGTTGCGTGGTGGTTTGCTTTGAAGCTTCAATCACTGCATTAATTTGCTCGTCTTCAATGCGTGACATAAGCGGCTTAAA
>Ga0255755_1003970_pt1 | contig 10987 bp, 12 predicted proteins | sample 011ome_18_FD_179955 | JGI IMG/M metagenome (GOLD analysis project Ga0255755, IMG submission 179955) | Coastal salt marsh microbial communities from the Groves Creek Marsh, Skidaway Island, Georgia - 011501BT metaG (version 2) | ecosystem: Environmental > Aquatic > Marine > Intertidal zone > Salt...
GATTGCTTAGAATCCAACGGGTTACTTCCCCAATATGTTATGTCTCCCGATCTTTACCTTATTGCTGGCAAGGAGGAGCAAAGTCAGGGCATTTCCCTTGTTTCTGCTGCCCGCAAGGGAGGATTTTCGACCGCATATTCCTTAAAAGCTTCCGCCTTTGGAAAACAATTTAAGGATGCAGGAAAATCCGGAGCCCGCTACGCCCTTATTCTTGGAAGCGATGAAGTGGAAAGTCAGAATGTAAAAATTAAAGATCTCCGTAATTCGACTGAAGCAACCATTCCCCAAAAATCGCTCCTTACAAAGCTTGAGGAATTTGATGCAGAAGGGGGAATTCAATCTGATTAAAGATCCTTTTCATTATTACTTTATATGCAAGATGCCCCAGACTACCATAAAGAACAGCTGAATAAAATACAGCTTAGTAAAAAGAAAATGAGGCGAAGATCGTGGATTGTAAACACGCTCAAATTCTCCTTGCCTCCCATTCTTTTAGGAGCTTATTCCCGGTATGAGTCCCATTGGTTGGAGCTCACGAAGACAATTATCCGGCTGCCATTCCTTCCAAGTCAAAAGAAAATAAAAATTCTACATCTCTCAGATCTGCACCTATCCGATTCGATCTCTGTAAACTACATTGCGAATGCTATTTCCCAAGGTCTCAAAGAGAGCCCACATGCCTGCATGATAACTGGTGACTTTATTACAGATCGACCGACTGATGATCAAATCAATGCCTTAACCACTTGCATGTCTCGCTGTGCTAAAAAAGTACCTACTTTTGCATCGTTGGGAAACCACGATGGTGGGACTTGGTCTGCCACTCGCAATGGGTTCCCTTCTCCGGAAAAGATTATCAATGCTCTTAAATCTGCAAAGGTTCGAATCCTTCACAACGAAAGAGCGAACACATATCTCAATGGCCTCCCCATTACAGTCACCGGCCTGGGTGATATGTGGAGCAAAGAATGCTTTCCCCAAAAATGCATGGCACGCATAAAACCAAACCAAAGAAGGCGACCGCACCTAAATATACTGCTCTCTCATAATCCTGACACGAAACACTTTGTAGATGAATTTGACTGGTCACTCATGTTGAGTGGGCACACCCATGGTGGACAATTTAGAGTTCCTTTCTCTAACTACGCTCCCTTTGCCCCAGTAGGAGACCTTTCTCATACGGAAGGCTTGGGAGATTTTCGCGGGCGCCCACTGTTTATTACTCGCGGAATTGGCAACATGTATGGGTTGCGGCTAAATTGTAGACCAGAAGTTAGCCTTCTTGAATTATCCCGGGGTTAAAACTCTTGCTCTTCAATGATCACCCTCCTAGATGAGGATGAACCTCCATGGTTCCCAAACCCGCTCAAAGCGGATGATGAGGGACTCATTGCTGTCAGTGAAAAACTGGGTACAGACAGATTAATCGAAGCCTACAGTCAAGGAATTTTCCCTTGGATGAGACTAGACCATGCTCCCCATTTTTGGTGTTGGTTTTCCCCCAACCCCCGAATGGTTTTATTTCCAGGAAAATTTAAAGTCTCCGCAAGTTTGCATAGGATTATTAAAAGTCAAAAATTTAAAATTCGGGTTAATCATGATTTCAGAGAAACCATGAAATCCTGTGCCTCTGCCAAAAGACCCGAGCAGGAAGCCACATGGATTGAAAGTGATATGATTGAAGATTATTCAAAACTTCATGAGCAAGGAGTTGCCCACTCCATAGAAGCATTTCTTAATGGACAGCGAGTGGGAGGGCTTTACGGGTTAGCTTTAGGGAGGGTATTTTGCGGTGAATCGATGTTCCACACCCATGCCAACGCATCCAAGGTATGCCTGGCTTATCTTGTAGAAACCTCCATTAAATTTGGCATCACCATGATTGACTGCCAGGTCCACACCCCTCACCTGGAAAATATGGGAGCAGAAGAAATCACCCGAACGGAATACCTAGGGCTTCTCAAAACTTCACTAAAATCAAGGTTATCAGTTGTGGATTGGGCAGTGCTATAATGTTCTTCAAGGTTGCCCAAGCGAAACAGAAATGAGAAAATGTTCACTTTATATGACAGAAGGAAACCCAGAACATACAAACCTCACTCAATTAGGAAAAGGTGGAACCTCACCAAAGCGTGAACTTGAAACTTTTCCTAATCGTAACCCAGAACGAGATTATGTGGTCGAATTACGCACCAGTGAATTCACATGTATTTGCCCCAAAACAGGACAACCTGATTTTGCTGAAATTGTAATTCGCTATGTACCTGACCAAAAGATTGTCGAATCGAAATCCTTAAAACTCTACCTTTGGACTTTTCGGGATGAGGGGACTTTCCATGAGCATTTTGCCAATGTCCTGCTTAGTGATCTAGTGGAGGCTCTCGCCCCCCGTTGGTGCCGGGTGGAGGTTGATTTTAATGCAAGAGGGGGTATTGGTATCCTGGTATCAGCCGAACATGGTGCGGCTCCAGAAATTGCTTATTCATGAGCACCCAAAATCATATAAAAATAGGCTCGCTCGAAGTAGCCAACGACCTACCCTTTACTCTCTTCGGAGGCATGAATGTTCTCGAATCCCGAGAGCTTGCTTTGGAAATTGCTTCTGCCTACAAAGAAATCACCACCAAGTTAGGTATCCCCTATGTGTTTAAAGCATCATTTGACAAAGCCAACCGGTCATCCATCACTTCCTTCCGGGGTCCTGGTCTTGAAAAAGGTTGTGAAATTCTTGCTGAAATCAAAGAGACTTTCCATGTGCCGGTAATTTCAGATGTGCACGAACCCTGTCAGGCCAAACCGGCGGCTGAAATTATTGATGTTTTACAATTGCCGGCTTTTCTTTGCCGGCAGACCGATTTAGTCGTGGCATTGGCAGAAACAGGACGCCCGGTAAATGTTAAAAAAGCCCAGTTCCTGGCAGCCCATGAAATGGGTCATATTATCCAAAAATTTAAAGAAGCAGGAAATGAACAAATTCTTCTCTGTGAGCGCGGCTCATCCTTTGGCTACAACAACCTGGTAGTGGATCCCCTCAATTTCGGAATCATGAAACGCACTGGTTGCCCGGTGGTCTTTGATGTTACTCATTCTCTCCAAATACCAGGCGGTCGCAGTGATTCCGCGGGTGGACGCAGGCAGGCAGTATTTGAACTTATGCTCGCAGGCATGAGTCAGGGTATTGGCGGACTCTTCCTTGAGTCTCACCCAAACCCCACTAAAGCCAAATGCGACGGCCCCTGTGCCCTGCCCTTGGACAAACTCGAAGCCTTTCTGTCCCAGGCAAAAGCAATCGATGATCTGGTGAAAGGCTTGAACGCAGTCGAAATAGAATAACCGGATGAATAACGGGCAAGACCCATGGGACACACTCAAAGCTTGGTTTCCTGATCTCGAGGAAAATAATTGGTCACAACTGCAGGTATACATTTCACTGCTCCGCGAGTGGAATGCCAAGATCAACCTGGTATCGCGAAAAGACACCGACCGTCTCGAAACCAAGCATCTTGCCCACTGCCTAACCATAACTAAATTCCTAAGGCTTATGCCCAAAGCCCGCTTATTGGATGTGGGCACGGGTGGAGGCCTCCCCGGTATTCCATTAGCTATCTGCTACCCTCAGGCTAAGTTTACCCTAATTGATTCTATTGGCAAAAAAGTAATGGTCATTGAGGATATGGTCGAGCGTTTAGGGCTTACCAATGTCGAAGTAAAACGGGGGCGGGTTGAAGAATTGCCACGCAAAAAATCTTATGATTTTGTCATTGGGCGTGCAGTAACCGCATTGCCCACATTTTTTGGTTGGGTACAAAACAAAATAGCCAAAGGCGCAAAGCACTCACCAGCCAACGGTATCTTGTACCTTAAGGGCGGAGACTATACCGAAGAATTAAACAGCTCCGGGTTACACCCTGCTAAAATTTGGGATTTAGATAACCTTCTCCCCGAAGCCGAACTTGGGGAGAAGTTCTTAATCCATTTCAAAATCTAGGGATTCCAGACCTTAAAGAGAGCTTCCGCGATATGAGAAGGAGTCTCGGCCACGGAAATACCCGCATCCAGTAAAGCTTCCACCTTGGCTTCGGCCGTTCCCTTGCCTCCGGAAACAATCGCACCGGCATGGCCCATACGACGACCTGGAGGTGCCGTACGACCGGCAATAAAGGCAGCACATGGCTTATCCACATTCTCTTTAATGAAAGCTGCCGCTTCTTCTTCCGCGGTACCCCCAATTTCTCCAATCAAAATGATGGCTTCCGTATCCGGATCTTCATGAAATAATTGAACCGCTTCCAGGTGACTGGTCCCATTGATTGGATCACCACCGATACCAATACAGGTGGACTGTCCATGACCAGCACTCGTGATCTGCCACACAGCTTCATAGGTAAGGGTACCGGAACGGGAAACAATCCCTACTTTACCAGGCTTGTGAATGTAACCGGGCATAATCCCAATCTTACATTCACCTGGAGTGATAATTCCCGGGCAGTTAGGTCCAATTAAACGCGTATTGGAGGTGGCCAGTCTTGCCTTAACCTCGGCCATATCGCGCACTGGGATCCCTTCAGTTATCGCAATAACTAAAGGAATTTCTGCATCAATCGCTTCCAAAATGGAATCAGCGGCGAAGGGAGGGGGGACATAAATGGCCGCCACATTGGCACCTTCTTTATCCACTGCATCTTGAACCGTATCAAATACAGGAACACGATCCTGAAACTTTTGGCCGCCCTTACCCGGAGTAACCCCGGCTACCACATTGGTGCCGTATTCCATACATTGAGTGGTGTGAAAACTTCCCGCACTGCCCGTAATTCCTTGGACGACGAGACGGGTGTCTTTATTTACTAAAACGCTCATCTAAAATTTTCCTTTCTTTGGTTTAGGCTTCAGCGGCCAACTTAACAATTTTTTCTGCAGCTTCTGCCAAGGTATCAGCAGGTTCTAAGGCCAAGCCACTATCGGCAAGGATTTGCTTCCCTTCTGCCACATTGGTGCCCTCTAAACGAACAACCAAAGGTACCTTCATCTCCAACTTGCGGGCAGCATTCACAATGCCGGTGGCAATCACATCACACTTCATTATACCACCAAAAATGTTTACCAGAATTGCTTTAACCGCATCATCTGAAACCAAAATACGAAAAGCATTCTCAACTTGTTCCTCATTCGCTCCACCTCCCACATCGAGAAAGTTTGCGGGAGATCCACCGTAGTGCTTGATAATATCCATGGTGGCCATGGCTAGCCCGGCTCCGTTCACCATGCAGGCTACATTACCATCCAATGCAATGTAATTGAGATCGAACTTGGAAGCCTCAACCTCCTTGGGGTCTTCCTCACTCTGGTCGCGAAGTGCCACAACATCTGGATGACGGAATAAGGCATTGGAATCGAAATTTACTTTGGCATCCAAAGCTAGAACATCTCCTTCAGGGGTAGTCACCAAAGGATTCACTTCAACCTGAGAACAATCCTTACTCCAGAAAAAGTTATAAAGCTTAGAGACGAGTTTGACGCACTGCTTGAAAGAGTCGCCTGTAAGCCCAAGACCAAAAGCGATCTGGCGGGCTTGGTATGAACGAAGGCCTAAAGTGGGATCGACAAGGACTTTTAAAATTTTCTCCGGTGAACTTTCCGCAACTTCTTCAATATCCACACCGCCTTCGGTGGAAGCGATTATCACCGGTTTTGAGGTGGCACGGTCCATGAGTACGGCCAGGTAATATTCTTTTTCTATATCCGAGGCTTCCGTAAAGTAAACCGTTCCAACTTCTTTACCTTCTTCACCGGTTTGGTTGGTAACAAGAACATTGCCCAACATCGACTGTGCTTTTTCTTTGGCAACCGCACTGTCAGCCACAACATGCACTCCCCCCTTAAATCCATCCTTAAATGTTCCCTTGCCTCGTCCGCCCGCATGAATCTGGGCTTTTACAACAATCGGCTTACCCTGTGGTAAAGCCGAAAGGGCTTGATCAAATTCTTGCTCGCTTTGGGCGACTGTACCATTTGGCACTGCCACACCCGCATCGGCAAAGAGTTCCTTTGCTTGGTATTCGTGAATATTCATGAGAGTAAAAAACGATCACTCTGACATGGAAACGCAGACGTTCAAGCCTTTTTGAATATTAAAATGCTCTATCAGTTAAAGGAGGTTTTAAACCGAAAAAAGAATAAACTGCTTGCTTGTTTCTCCGCAACATTCTTTGCAAGATGATTGCTAAACAAACGCGCAATATGAAAATGACTCTCTAAATCAAGTTCCTTATCCCTGCATGAAACCCGACCTTTTTGCCGTGGCAGACGGAAATTTAAAAAGATTCATTTGCTTTCGAATGTTTTTCAATGCCCGCTTCTATTATCCAATCTATGCACTTTTATTTTTAGAGCACGGACTTACTTGGGAAGAATTTGGCATTCTGAATGGGATTTGGGCCATTACCATCATTTGCCTAGAAGTGCCCTCTGGTGCTTTAGCTGATACTTTAGGCCGAAAAAAACTAATGGTTTTTGCGGCATTTTGTATGCTCATTGAGATGCTGACCTTACTTCTGTCTCCGATGAATGGAGGAAGTTTGGTCTTCGCCCTATTTGCCCTGAATCGGATCATCAGTGGGGTAGCTGAAGCTGCGGTAAGTGGAGCCGATGAGGCTCTTGCATTTGATTCGCTTAAAGATGCAGGTCGAGAGAAAGAATGGGGACAGGTTTTGGAGAAAGCCCAAAAGTTCACTTCGCTTGCTTTCTTTTTTGCCATGATGACAGGTTCAGCTTTTTACGATGCTTCTTTTATAAATAGTGTTCTTCATTGGGGAGGGTCGACTTTTGAATTTTCATCCCAAACCCTTGTAAAAGCTCCTATCGTACTGACTTTCCTTTCTTCCATCGTGGTGATGGTTGCAGCCCTAGGCATGAAGGAGAACTTTAGCAAGCCCTCCGGGTCTCCAATGGCTACGATGCGGGATGCATTTAACAAAACGATACTTGCTGGGAATTGGGTCTGGAAAACTGCACTTCCATTTGGCGTCCTGCTTGCCTGTATGTCACTCGACAATGTGATTCGACAATTCCTGACCATTGCCAGTGCTTATTGGAGTGCCATCGATCTTCCACTTGCCACTTTTGGCTTAGTGGCTTCAGGAATGTCGCTGATGGGAGTTTTCATTCCACGCCTTGCCCGGATACTAGCTGAGAGGTTAACTCCAACCACTAACTTTTGCTTGTTATGCACGGTCCTTATTATTGGATTACTCGGGCTTGCTGAAGCCATTCCAATTTGGGGAATATTTCCAGCAGCTCTTCTTTATGCGGTTATGCAATGTATGAATTATTTAGCGAGCCGCTACCTCAATGAATACGCTCCTTCTGATCAACGGGCAACGGTTCTCAGCTTTCGAGGACTTACAACAAACCTAGCTTACGGGGGAGTCTCCTTGCTTTATTCTGCTTTAATTGCCTGGATTAAAGTAAGTGAAGACATGGTTAATAAAACCGGAAACAATCTCGAAGAAATGGCATTTCTTAATTCCCTGAAGTGGTTTCCGGGTTACTTTATTTTTTCTGTAATACTAGTCTTGCTCTTTTTTCGTCTTCGTTTTTCAACCCTATCTGAAAAAAAGAACTAATGAACTAATGCTGAAAGTAAAAACTCAATCAACTAGTTCTGAGCGATTAAACTTTGGTCCTCGTTTAAAAAGCCAAAAGAGTAGTTTTTCTCTGCGTATACAGAAGGAAAATCAGTTATTTCATACTTCTCCCAACGAGACAGCCATCTATTCCAATGATAAAGCTCTGTAATAGTAGCGACTACAGCATTTTTCCTGCAAACATAGTCAAACATCGAAAAAGCTTGTTCCAGATCAAGTGCCATAAAGTACTTCACTGACAAGCCAACACTATCAGAATTTCTAAAATGAATTCGAAATTCGATAAGTGAAGGTTCAAGTTTTTTCTTTTTAGGCATGTATGACAATATAGACGAGTTAAGTAATATATTCCAAAAATAATTATTATTTATAGGCTGTAAACAGAAATGAGCCTTTCTATTCTTTTAATTATACTAAAAATCAATCAACTGGTTGATAGTAATGTAAAACGCCAGGGTTGGCACTCTCCCCATTGGTCACCTTGATTACCGCGATTGCTTTATGCTCAAATATACCGTCATACAAAAATGTATCCCACGACCAATTCGGAGAGGTTGTGTAGACATAGAACTCAACACTTTCAGTTTGAAAAGCATGAAGATGATATGAGATTGGGGGTAATGGAGGCTTTGTACTGAAAGATTTCATATTGAAAATGGTATCGTTGATATTTCGAAGAGAACAAATCAGTTAAGCAAAATAGTACAAGACCCAGGATCCAGCCGTGGCAATCGAGAGAATAAAGACAAGTGAGAGAATGTTATTTATCATAGTTATTTAAAAGTATACTTATATAAATACACTAAATATGTACTTAGTCAAAAATAATAGATGTTTTTTTATATTATTTAAGCCAAAAGAAGAGATAGGGCTTCTTTATCCGGTGCTAAAGCCTCATTTTCTCAAAGAAAACGAAGTTGCTTCAATCAACAGCAAAGTGCCCTTACAATAAAAAGGAAGATGCTAGGCTTAAAAAAGCAAAAAAACCGACAACATCAGTAATTGTCGTGACAAAAACACCCGAGGCAATCGCAGGATCAATATGACATTTTTCGAGTAGGATGGGGAGAGCCACACCTGCGATCCCGGCAACCACAAGATTGATTACCATTGCACCTGCAATAATAAGACCAAGAAGACCAGAGTCATTCAAATGATGAAACCAATAAAAAGTAACCAGTCCGGCTAAAACTGCGAATAAGCAACCATTCAAGAAACCCACGACCAATTCCTTACGAAAAGTTCGTAAGGTATTGTAAGGAGTGAGTTCTTTAGTGGCCAATGCCCTCACGGTAATAGTGAGAGTTTGCGTACCTGCATTGCCTCCCATGGATGCCACAATCGGCATCAGTACCGCCAACGCGACCATTTCTTCGAGCGTGGCATCAAACATACCAATCACCAAAGATGCTAAGATAGCGGTGCCAAGGTTTACAAGCAACCAAGTGAACCTTTTGGCGGATGATTGAAATACGCCATCATCTACGGTTTCCTCTCCTACTCCACCAAGCCGTAAAATATCTTCCTCAAATTCCTCCCTGGCCACCTCCATCACATCGTCCACGGTGATCATGCCAATGAGACAGCCTGCTGCGTCCACAACCCCGGCGGTAGTCAAATCGTATTTCTCAAAAAGCAAAGCCACCTCTTCCTGCACCATATCCGCGGGTACAATGACTTGGGTATCATCACAAATTTCTCGCATCAAAGTGGGCCGAGGAGATCGCAGAATGCGCGAGAGCGAAATCACCCCACTTGCCTTGGCTTCCTCGTCCACCACGAACACATCGAGGAATTCATCCGGTAAATCGTCTTCATCCCTCAAATAGTCAATGGTTTGACCAACGGTCCAATTTACCCCAACTGACACAAAATCAGTCTGCATTCTTCGACCTGCTGAGTCTTCAGGATAAGCCAATCCAACCTGGATATCCTCCCGCTCTTCATCCGGCACTTCACAGAGAATTTCGGCCCGTTCGGTTTCGTCCATATCCTCAAGGACCTGCACCGCCTCATCCGAATCCATCTCTGAAATCACATCGGCGACCTCCTTGGGTGAAAGGGAATCGGTCACCTCTTTTCGCAAGTGATCTTCCAGTTCGAACAGTAAATCCGGATCAAGTTCAACTTTCACCAAGTTGAGCAATCGTTTTCTAAGGTTACCGGAAATTAGGCCAAAGGCATCCGCAAGATCGGAATGGTGAAAACTTTGGATATGCCCAAGAACCTCTTGATTACTCCCCTCATTCAGCAAACGCACCAGGTCATCAAAGCGAGTAGATATCTCCTCGGAATTCTCGGGGTCAATGCGGTGAATCACATCTTGGTTGTCCTTGGTGGCTTGCATAAAAAGGGTTTTTAGAAAGAAAAGGAACCTTTGTTCCAAGGGAATAACATCAATTTGCCAAAGTGCTGAACTTTCTGCAATCGAAAAGCCTCGCTTGCCCAACTAAAACCTATGAGGTCAGGGCAGCTTCGATCATACGAACCTGTGCATTTACCCTCACTTCCAAATCAAGTTCAGAAGGAGTTTCCACAGTGTAACTATGATCCGTGTGATTTTGGAATAAATAAAGCGCCTCTGGTAATTCATCAGCTAAAAAATTACGGGGACGGGGACGAATAATGCCGTTTCGAACCTTTCTTTTCTCAATCGACTCGCGACTATCTCTGGGAATTAGCCCTTCCAAGCCTTGTAAAATTTTCTCACCCCTTGCCTTGGACCGAGGACCTCGGGTTAATTCGTATAAATAAGCTCCGTCCGCGTCATAATCTTCATGCAAGTTGAGGATCAAATGAAATTTCATGTTTTGAATACGATTTTGGATCGCCGCCGTTAAGGTACTTTTTTTTCCTCCCCATAAGCGATTTAGGTCACCACCGGTTTGGCAGAAACGTGAATTCTCCTCCATCCCCCATGGGTTTAAACAGGGAAATAAACGGAGTGGTAAAGTCGCGAGATTCCTCACATTTTTTTCTGCCCAACAAAGTAAACCCTGTACCGCCCCCACCTCATCCCCATGGATGCCTGCGGAAAGATAAATCCCACGATTCCCGGAACAGGCAGGAGAAATAATTTCGTAGATTTTATATCCATCAAAGCGGGAAACTGGTACCATTTTCAGTCCTGCCTCCCGCGATACGGCACGCCACCTTTTAAGAAGATGACGATACTTATGAGCGTTTGCTAGGTTCATGATAAAATGGGCGTAAATAACACCCTTCTTTTAGCCGCAGATTGCTTGGGGAAAGTGGACAAATTCCCCCCGGGTAAAAACCGATCTCTACGGCAAGACACTTGACTTCCTTTCCCTCTGCTAAGCATTCCTTTTAAAGAAGTA
>Ga0255755_1003976_pt1 | contig 10981 bp, 10 predicted proteins | sample 011ome_18_FD_179955 | JGI IMG/M metagenome (GOLD analysis project Ga0255755, IMG submission 179955) | Coastal salt marsh microbial communities from the Groves Creek Marsh, Skidaway Island, Georgia - 011501BT metaG (version 2) | ecosystem: Environmental > Aquatic > Marine > Intertidal zone > Salt...
ATCTCCACATATAATAATGCGACATGGATTAATCAATGCAACAAAATATGAAAAATTTGCTGAAGATATTTCAACTTTTATGTCAAAAACGTTATTTTTTACATCAGATTTATATTTAAAAGCTGATCAAAAAAAAGAATTAAATTCAAGGTTCATTATGAATACAGAGCTTTGTAAAATTACAGAGGATTTAATTTTCACTGATCCATATATGTATAATAAAAATAATAGATGGACCTCACCTCATCTTGATAAGCAAAAAAAAGAAATAGAAAATAATGATGATCTTAAAATTGCTGTAAGCAGATTAAAAATAAAGTTTATGAGTGAAACACAGTCTTTACTTCATGGCGATCTACATACTGGCTCAATAATGGTTACTGAAAATGATACCAAAGTAATAGATCCAGAATTTGCTTTTTATGGACCAATGGGTTTTGATGTTGGAGCACTATTAGCGAATTTATTAATGAATTTTTTCTCTCAAAACGGTCATGAAAACAATCCTGGTGAAAGAAAAGATTTTAAAAAATGGATTTTAAATTTAATTAATATGATTTGGATAAAATTTGAAAATAAATTTTGTAATTTGTGGGATGAATATCCAAAAGGAGATGGTTATCCTATACAATTGTTTAAAAATAAAAATATTATTAAAACCGAGCAAAAAAATTATTTACAAAATATCTATAATGACTCAATTGGTTTTGCAGGAGCAAAAATAATTAGACGAATTTTTGGCTTCGCTCATAATATAGACTTTGATTGGATAAAAGATGATAAGATAAGAGCAACTTGTGAAAATAAATGTGCTAATCTTGGGATAAGAATGCAAATTAATCCATCGAAATTTAAAGATATATCAAGTTTAATCGAAGCAGCTATCAAATTGGATAATGATAGTGTCAGCTTTTAGTTTTTATTAAATCTTTCTAGTTTAAAAATAAAATCTTTAATAATTTCATCTCTATTTAGCATAGAAACTATCTTGATAGAATGTCTACGGTGATCAACACTCCATGTCATATTGTCTGACAATATAGGTGATGGAATTATATTAGTTGGGGTCCACTCTTCATTTATCAACCAAGCAACTGCAGCCATATCCCATAGTTCTTTCGACCACCCTTTGTGATCATCACTATACTCTTTAAAACGCATTGCTAAAAATTTTCCAATTTCACCATGAGGTTCAATATATTTTTCTACTTCAGGTACAGTGGTTGTTAGGTGGGTAGTGACGCCTGCACATGGAACCATAACTAATGGAACTCCACAGTCAAATAATATTTGTGCACCTCCTACATCTTGTTTTAAATTAAAATCATAAGAATGAGGCCAATAAAGAGCATTTCCCCCTAACCATATAATTACTATCTTTTCTTTTATAGAAGGATCTTTTATTAGTGCAGATGCAACATTACTAATAGCTCCTATAGCAATCACATACAAAGGATTGTCTACAGAACCTTCGTGAGCTTTTTTAATTAATTCATCTACAGCAGGGGCTTCAACAACCTGTTTATTAGAACCCACATATTCTTTAACGCCTTTAAAAACAAAATTTTCATGAGAAACATTTATTCTTTCTAAGAGTCTTAATATCTCATCATAACTCAACTCCATTCCCTCTTCAGGGGTATCAGCTCTTTCATTCATAGAAAAAGGTGCAGCATAAATACCTTCAACTTTAATTCTCTCATGTGATAGCATCATCTGAACTAGAGCAAACTGATCATCAATTTCATTAAAGGTGTCTGTATCTAATACAGCTCGAACAACCCCGCTTCGGGGTTTTAGCAAACTTAATATTTTTGTATCATCTTTTGATACATAAAAATCTTTTTCAAAATAAGCCATAAAAACTCTTTATTTTTTTTATTATATTACAATAAATTAATATTTTATCTCATATAGTGATTTAAAGTCATCACTTAAGTGAGATTTTATCTATAGATATATTACAATATATTTTTACTTTACTTCTATATAATAATTAGGAGGTAGAATGATTAAAAGAATTTTTTCTTTTTTTAGTGTCTTTTTACTGTTTGCAAGTATTTCTTTTTCTGCAAAATCTGCAGAGAAAATTGCTTTAGTAATTGGAACTTGGGCAGAAGGCCCTTTAACACCTTATGTTGAAAAATTTACTGCAGAAACTGGAATTGAAGTTGATATTCAAACTTTTCCTTTTAGAGATCTTCTTGCGACTTTAGAGGTCAGAGGAAACGCAAAGGCTGACGATATTGATGTAGTTTTTGTTGATGCTCCTTTGGTGCCATCCTATGCTGTAAGAGGTATGATTGCACCTATGGATTCATATTTTTCAGATGCAAACGTCGATGAAATTTTTGCACCAGCTGGTATTGCCGCAGCTTCTTGGAATGGAGAAATGTATGCGCCGCCATTAAACAACTCAGGACAAATTTTATATTACAATAAAGACCTTCTTGCAAAAGCGGGTTGTGCTGAACCATCTGCAATTGAAGCAGAAAGGATTACATGGGCTGAAGTTGTTGATTGTGCTCAAAAGATTAACGATGAAGATAGTGGTACTTGGGGTATGATTTTTGATCAAATCAGTAGGTACTATCAACTTCAAGCTTTACCTGAATCTTTAGGCGGTGGCTCTGGTGTCTGTGAAGGTGGACTATCTGTAAAAGGTTGTCTTACAAATGATGGATGGATGAAAGCAGCTCAATGGTATTATGATATTCATAATACTTGGAATGTTTCTCCAAAAGGAGCTAATCCAGATCAAACTCATGAAATGTTTGGCGCTGGAAAAATTGGAATTTTTGTTGGAGGTTCTTGGAACGTTGGAAGATGGAAAGACTCTGATTTAAATTTTGGCCTAGCATTACACCCATATTTTGAAGGTGGAGATGTTGTAACAGGTTGTAATAGTTGGCACATGGGTGTTTGGAATTATTCTAAAAACAAAGATGCTTCTGCAATGCTTGTTAGATATTTAACTGCAAGTCCTGAAGTTGCTTTAGCTTATGTAGATGAGCATAATTCATTACCTGCTCATATGTCGGGTATATTGCATGTTGCTGAAGATCCAAAGTTTAACAATTTTCCAGATACTGCTATGAAATTAGCAACTTATGAGTCAGCAAATCATTGTGCAACTCGAGGTAGAACGCCTGGTTTTTTAGAATTTGAAGAAATTGTAAATACAAGCTTTGAAGACATTAGAAACGGTGGAGACCCTGCTTCTGTTATGCAGTCTGCAGAGTCTAGAATTGAACAAGCAATGAGACGTTATAAGTAAATACTTTAACTTCTAATTTATTACTACGCAGAGTATACTCTGCGTAGTTATTTTTCTGATATAAAATTTATGTTTAATAATTTTTTTAAAAGACAATGGGTAGTACCTTATTTGTTTTTAGCTCCAGCATTATTGGCAACCATAGCTTTTAAGCTTTATCCTATTTTTATTGGTCTTTGGGAAAGTTTAATTTATACAAGTTTTGGTGGAGGTGTTGAGAAAAGGTCATTTGTATGGTTTGAAAATTATCAATATCTTTTTGATGATCCATTATTTTGGCAGTCTTTAAAAATTACATCAATTCTAACCATAATTATTAATCCTTTTCAAATTGCTCTTTCTTTGGGTTTAGCACTTCTATTAATGCGCAAATCAAAATTTATTAGAGTCATAAGGTCTTTATATTTATTGCCTATTGGTGTGGCACTACCAATAGCGACCGTAGTTTGGGGTTTGATGCTTGATCCTTATCAAGGTTTGGCGAATGGTTTTTTAGGAGTCTTTGGAATACCACCACAACCTTTTTTAATAAGTGAAGATCAGGCTTTATGGTCAATAATAGCAATAGCAACATGGAAAGGTGTTGCTTTTTGGATGCTTTTTTTACTTGCAGGTATGGAAGAAATTCCTACACAGTATTATGAGGCTGCAAAGATTGATGGAGCAAGACCTTTTGAAAAATTTAGATTTATTACTTTGCCATTATTAAAAAGAACAATACTTTTTGTTTTTGTTGCCGATACAGCTACAAATTTTGTCTTAATGGTGCCAATGATTATTTTAACTAAAGGTGGACCTATGCAGTCGACAAATGTATTGGCTTTTGAAGCTTACCGTAGTGGTTTTTATTATCAAGATTGGGGACGATCTCTATCAATTATTAGTATTCTAACAATTATTTCTCTAATTGTAATTGGACTTCAACTATTATTCTTAGGTGAAAATAAAGAGGACCGGGTTAAATAATGATTAAACATATTAGTAAAAATTGGTCAATTTATGCTTGGTATTTTATTATTTTGATTGGATTAATTATTACAATAGCACCATTCTGGTGGGCCCTTGCAAGTTCATTTAAAGATAACGTAACAATTTTTGCAGAGGTTGCTCCTTTTTCTTTTTGGTCAATGGTGCCAGGAACTTCTTTAGATCCATATTATGGTATTTTTCAAAAAGGATTTGGAAAAGCCATGGTAAATACATTCTTTGTTTCTGTAGTATCAGTTATAGGTGGTATAATTATAAATTCGATGGCAGGTTTCGCCTTCGCACAGTTTAGATTTAAAGGAGACAATATCTTGTTTGGATTTATTTTATTATCCTTTGCAGTTCCAGCTGATGCTATCGCAATTCCATTATTTAAAATGATGAGACAAATTGGTTGGTTTGATACTTATTATGCTTTGATAATTCCGATGCTTGCAAATGGAATAATAATTTTTTTATTTAGACAATTTTTTATTGGTATTCCAAAGGAGTTAATGGAGGCAGCGAGAGTAGACGGTCTATCTTGGTTTGGTGTTTATTGGAAAATATGCATGCCTTTATCAAGACCTGTTACTTTAGGCGCAGGTTTATTGTTGTTTGTTTTTCAATGGGAATCTTTTTTGTGGCCACTAATTGCTGCACCATCACCTGATCTTCACTTGATACAAGTGGTGTTAGCTAGATTTTCAACTGAATATGCGCCTATATGGAATCAGCAATTTGCTGCATCTACTATAGCAGGACTTTTGCCACTAATATTTATATATCTATTTCAAAAACAATTTGTTAGTGCTCTTACTGGTGTTGAACAAAAATAATGCTTGTTAATGATTCTCACTTAACTACAATTTGGGTAGATGAGACTGATCAGGAAATTAAAATTATTGATCAGAGACTTCTCCCACATGAGCTAAGTATTGTAACATTAAGCACAGTGAAAGATGTTGAATTTGCAATTAGAGAAATGCAAGTCAGAGGAGCGCCACTAATAGGAGTTACTGCTGCGTTTGGAATGTATGTTGCTGCTTTAGAAGACTCTTCAATTGAATTTCTTAATAAGGCTGCAGATTTTTTAATAGAATCAAGACCAACAGCTGTAAATTTAAGTTGGGCAATAAAAAAAATTAAATCAGAAATTTCTAATATAGATCAACAAAATAGAGCGGAACATATTTTTAATATAGCTAAAAAAATTAGAGAAGAAGATATTAGTGCGTGTAGTAAAATAGGGGACTATGGTTTTGAATTAATAAAAAATGTTTATGATAAAAAAAATTCAACAGTTAATATTCTCACTCATTGTAATGCGGGTTGGTTAGCTGCAGTTGATTGGGGTACAGCTTTAGCTCCTATATTTAAAGCTAAAAAAAACAAAATTCCCATTCATGTTTGGGTTGATGAGACGAGACCCAGAAACCAGGGCTTTAATTTAACTGCCTGGGAGCTAATAAATGAAAATATTGATTGCTCTCTTATTGTTGATAATGTTGGTGGACATTTAATGCAACATGATCAAGTTGATATGTGTATAGTTGGGACTGATAGAACAGCACTAAGTGGAGATGTCTGTAATAAAATTGGTACTTATTTAAAAGCTCTTGCTGCTTATGATAATAATGTTCCTTTTTATGTTTCGGCACCAATATCAAGTATAGATTTTAATATTCGGGATGGAATATCTGAGATACCTATTGAAAAAAGAGACCCTAAAGAAGTTAGTAGTATTTGGGGTGTCGATAAAAACAAAAATATTAAAACAATTAGTATTGTTCCTGAGAAATCTAAATCTATTAATTATGCTTTTGATGTTACTCCATCAAAATATATCTCTAAACTTATCACTGAAAAAGGTGTAGTTGATGCGAATGAAATATCAATTAAAGGTTTAAAAGATTAATGAAAAATTTATGGAATAATAAAACAGCCCAACAATATGTTAGTGAGTATAAAAAGAAAAAAATTAATAAAGATTTAGCTCTTAGAATTTACACTACCCATTTATTGGGAAGAAATCCAAAATTAGTTTTACATGGAGGAGGCAACTCTTCAGTAAAATCAGTAGGTAAAAATTTATATAAGGAAAATGTAGATCTCATTTATGTTAAAGGCAGTGGTTGGGATATGTCTAATTTGAATGAGCTTGGTATGCCGGGTTTAGAACTTAAACCACTTTTAAAAACTGAAAAATTAAATGATTTAAATGATAATGATATGGTTAACTTGTTACGATCTAATCTGATAAATGCTAATTCCCCTAATCCTTCTGTAGAAACTCTTTTACACGCTTATTTACCTTTTAAGTTTGTAGATCACACGCATTCAAATGCTTTTTTAAGCATTTTAAATCAACCAAATTCTCAAGCTATAATTAAAAAAATTTTTGGAAACAAACTTGGTATAGTGCCTTATATTATGCCTGGTTTTTCTCTAGCAAAAGAATGTTTAAAGGTTTTTAAAAAAGATGAAAATGTTCAGGGTCTAGCATTAATTAACCATGGCATTTTTACATTCGGAGAAACTGCAAAACAAAGCTATGAAAGAATGATCAATTTTGTTTCTGATGTAGAAAATTATATATCTAAAAGTAAAAGTAAAAGTAAAAGTAAAAGTAAAACACATTCTAATAAATTAACAATTCACATCCCAGATTTTATGTTGTCTGTTAGAAAAAGTTTTTCAAGTTACTCAAAAAATAAATGGATTTTAAAATTTCATAACGATAATGAAGATCGCACTATCGCTTCTACTCACAACTTAAATAATCTTCTAAACAAGGGTCCTGTAACACCAGATCATGTAATTAGGATTAAGTCTAAAATTTTATTTATTTCAAAAAATAAATTTCTTAAAATCGACGAAGAAATAAAAAAATATTGCCAATCTTACAAAAAATATTTCTTAAAAAATAAAAATTTTATCAGTAATTGTATAATTACAGACCCGCTTCCAAGAATTATAATTTTAGAGGGAATTGGAATAGTATCTTCAGGAAAAAAATTGAAAGATCAAAAAATTTCATATGATGTCTTTAAGTCAATGGCATCTTCTGTATTAGACGCTGAAAGAATTGGAAGATTTAAGTCAATTGTAGAGAAAGATATTTTTAAGATGGAGTATTGGCCTTTAGAGAGAGCCAAACTAGATAATGCAAAAATACAATCATTAGATGGTAATAATGTTATTATCACTGGAGGTGGTGGCACAATAGGAATGGCAATTGCAAAAAAGTTTAAACAAGAAGGGGCAAATATAATTCTTATAGATAAAAAATATGACAAGCATCTACTGCAAATAAATAATCTACATGATTGTTTCATAGTCAATGCTGATCTTACTAATAATCAAAAATTAAAAAAAATTGTTGAAAAAATAGTACTAAACTTTGGAGGTATAGATATTTTAATATCAAATGCTGGTAAAGCCTTTCAAGGAGCTATTGAAATCGTTGATCCTAAAATAATTAAAAAAAGTTACGAAATTAATTTTTTATCTCATCAAAATATTTCACAATTAGTTGTTCAAGTTATGAAAAAACAAAATACAGGTGGTTTAATTTTATATAATTTATCTAAGCAAGCTATCAACCCTGGAAAAAATTTTGGTCCTTATGGGCTTGCAAAATCAACCACTCTTTTTTTAATGAAACAATATGCTCTTGAGTGTGGAGAATATAATATACGTGTTAACGGTATTAATGCTGATCGAATTGAAAGTGGACTTTTAACAAAAGAATTGATTCATCAACGCGCAACTTCAAGAGGTTTAAGTAAAGAAAAGTACTTATCTCACAATCTTCTTAATAAGCAAGTATTAGCAGATGATGTTGCTGAAGCATTTTATGCGCAAACATTATTGAAAAAAACGACAGCTAATATCATTACAGTTGATGGTGGAAATATTGAGGCTAGTCTTAGGTAATTACCAAGAGCTATTTGGTTTTTTTAAAAACTCTTCTTCTTCATGTGTTGATTTTCTATTTAAAATAATATTTCTATGCGGATATCTTCCAAATTTTTTTATTGGCACGGAGTGATCATTCCAAGCTTTCTTAACTTTATCAAAGTGTTCAAATGATTTTAAATAAGTGTCAATGAGTTTGTGACCAAATATATGATCACTTATATCTTCACTATGAATAAGTGGCATTAAGAGAAAATGTATTTTATGTTGATCTAACTCTTCTAGATATCCTCGATCAACAGCTTCATTTACAATTAACCTAGTTTTGTAATCTTGTGCGAAAGAATCTGAGCTATTTCTAAAAAGATTTCTAGAAAACTGATCTAAAAGTATTACCAAAGCAACACATTCCTCTGCAGTGTTCTGCCATTCATCATATTCATTATTTATTGCTTTCTTGAGGTCTTTCGAAAACAATTGTTTGATCTTTTGATCATAGCTATCATCCTTTTTAAACCAATCTTCCATAGTGGATTGAATAAACCAGAAATCTAAAATTGCTTTTGCTCTTTCATTCATATTATACCTATAATATAGAAGACTGACCTTCATGACATTAATTAAATTAAATAATCAAATCATTAAGTGCCGTCAGTGTAATCGTTTGGTTAACTTTCGTGAAAAAATTGCTACTGATAAAAGACGTCAATACATTGATCAAACTTATTGGGGTAAACCAATTACTGGATATGGCGATCATAATTCTCAATTACTGATGATAGGACTAGCCCCAGCTGCACATGGGGGTAACAGAACAGGAAGAGTCTTCACGGGAGACAAATCCGCAGATTTTTTATTTAAATGTCTTTATAAAGCGGGTTTTGCAAATCAAAGTATTTCAATTTCTAGGGATGATGGTTTGAAGCTTAAAAACCTTTATTTAACAACCGCTTTAAAATGTGTACCCCCTGAAGACAAACCTAAGCCAAATGAACTAAAAACATGTTTTAAATTTTTCAGAGAAGAAATTAATTATTTAACAAACATAAACACTATTGTTGCTTTAGGAAAAATTGCTTTTGATGCATGTTTGAATTTTTATATGCAAGATTATGATCTCAAGAAAAAAAATTTTGTTTTTCAACATGGGTCAAAGTACATGCTGCCAGATAAAAAAATATTAATTGGTTCTTATCATCCCAGTCCGAGGAATGTAAATACAGGCAGGATAGATGAAAACAAAATGATGCAATTATTAAAAGCAGTCAAGAATGTTATGGATCGATAATGCCTATAAAGAGAAAATCTAGTATAGATAAAAAATATTATGAAAGTATTGGTCAAGGACTGTTATTTGGTCATGATAATCTACACTTTAAGACAGTCAACCTTCCAAAAAGACAACGCCTAATCAATCTTTGTAAAAAATTTAGTGTAAAAATAATTACTAGATCAAACCCGGTTCTTTTTAAAGTGATTAAAATATCTTAAATGAAGAAATTTTTTTCATATGATCCAAAACTTTTACTTTATGGATTTCTAATCGTTTTTTTTGCTAGTTACGGACAAACTTTTTTCATATCACTTTTTAATACAGAAATAAGATTTTATTATGGACTTTCAGATGGAGAGTTTGGTTTAGTGTATGCTATTTCAACTTTGTTTAGTTCATTCATCCTTATTAGTTTTGCAAAATTAATCGATCATATAGATTTGAGAGTTTATTCACTTATAGTTACTGGTGGTCTTTTACTGGCCAGTATTGGTATGGTGTTACAACTTAATAATATTTTTTATCTTTTAATAATTATTTTTATGCTGAGGTTTTTTGGGCAAGGGGCTATGTCGCATGCGGGAGAAACTTCCATGGCAAGATATTTTGGCAATAACAGAGGGAAGGCATTATCCATTGCAACGCTTGGAGGAATGGCAGGCGTAATGTTTCTTCCATATATTGTTTTAAATTATTTTGATAACATAGAAATGAAACAACTTTGGTTATATGTTTCTATTTCAATTGTTGTTTTCGTCCCATTTATTTTTTTAGCTTTATCAGATCAGAAAGTTAGACATAATAAATTTAATGAGGACTTGATCAATGATCCTCTTAATTTAAAACTTAGAACAAGGGATATAATTAAAGATAAAAAATTTTATATTTACCTTCCTTTATCAATTGCTTCACCATTTATATCTACAGGGTTAATGTTTCATCAAATTTATATTTTTGATCAAAAGGGATGGTCATTAGAGATGCTAGGTAATGGTTATATTTTACTTGGATTTTTTTCAATAATCGGTCTTTTGATCGGCGGACCTTTTATTGATAAGTTTCATACTAAAAAAACTGCAATTACAGTTCTCGGTCCATTATTTTTATCAGTAATAATCCTCCTATTCTTTGATAGTGTATTTTCGTTAATCATCTACATGAGTTTATATGGATTAAACATGGGTATTAGCACTCCATTTATTGGTTCATTATGGGCTGAAATATATGGTGTTAAAAGTTTAGGAACAGTCAAAGCCTTACTTCATGCGGGAAGTGTATTTGCAAGTGCTCTTTCTCCATTAGTTTTCGGATATTTAATTGATTGGGGGTATGGGGTTACGACTATTGTTACAATAAGCATATTAATTATAATTGTCTCAACTCTTCTTCCTATTTATAATAAACTTCCATGACAGAAAGAGTTGCAGATAGTATAAAATTTTTAATGTCAACATACGAACGTTTGTTACAAAAGCAAAAAGATGGAAAGTTAACTAAATCTGAATTAGAGACACTTAATAGTTTAAAAAATTTTTTAGGAAAAA
>Ga0255755_1003982_pt1 | contig 10978 bp, 6 predicted proteins | sample 011ome_18_FD_179955 | JGI IMG/M metagenome (GOLD analysis project Ga0255755, IMG submission 179955) | Coastal salt marsh microbial communities from the Groves Creek Marsh, Skidaway Island, Georgia - 011501BT metaG (version 2) | ecosystem: Environmental > Aquatic > Marine > Intertidal zone > Salt...
TTGGACTGAAAAATGTTTATGAAAAAGAGGCACATTTGGGTAATGATGCAACTCGCCACCCCCTCCTTTGCAAATTGAGACGTCTATAATGTCAAAGCGGAAGTGCTTTGGCGGTTTTTTCAACTGCTTCAAATAGTTGCCACAACCGCGTCGCAAAACATCTTTTTTATGACGGTCCACCGAATGAAAACCCGAAACTAGTGCCAATTCCGCGCGCGCGCGCACTTCAACAAAGACCAAAACCTTGCCATCCTGACAGATGAGGTCGATTTCATCTCGCTTATAGCGCCAGTTGCGGACGATTTCGCGATAACCAAGCACACGTCGACAATGATCCGCCGCAAGGTCTTCGCCAAAGGTGCCCCGCTGCGCCCGCGTGCTCTCTTCAGGCAAACGACGCTCCCGGATGCCCCAACGACACGCACGGATACGATGAAAGATATTCACCCGCAAACTATTAGCGAATTGGGCATGGTTAGCAAGAAATCAGACAGAAATAGCACCGTGCTGCTTTTTAGCTTTCCAGGTTTTCAGTATATACGCTTTGTAAGAGGACAGTTATGAGCATCCAAAAACATATTGTGGTCGGCGCGGGCCTCGCGGGTTGCCTGCTCGCATGGCGATTGGAGCAAGCCAGGCAACACGTGACACTCATCGGCAGCACCACACTGCCCAACGCCTCGCAAGTCGCGGGCGGCATCATCAATCCCGTCACTGGTCGCTGGATGACCAAGAGTTGGGGCTTCGATATGCTGATTTCACATGCTGCTGCCACTTACCGCGAACTGGAGCAACAGTTCGAGGTCGAACTATACCACCCAATTCCCCTCGTCCGCTATTGCCAAAATAGTTCCGACGTTAAGCGATTAGGCCGACGTATGCGCAACCCACGCTATGCCAATGTGCTTGGCGACTCCATCCCCAAGGGCGACGGACCTAATTCATTTGAAGACACACACGGCAGCTTTCAGATCAAACAAGCCGCCTACGTTCGGTTGCCGCTGCTGCTGCAAACGTTGCGTGAGCATTTCGCCCAAGCAGACATCTTCCGCGACGAGACCTTCAGCCACGCCAACTTAACCCGACAGGACTCGCAATGGCGCTACCACGACCTCGAAGCGGATCATGTTATCTTTAGCGAAGGTGTCGGCATGCAGGACAATCCATGGTTCAACTGGTTACCGCTGACCCCCGCTAAAGGCGAAACCCTGATACTCGAGTGCCCGACACTCGATCTGCCGCGCGCGATCTACCACCATCGCAAGTGGCTACTACCCTACGGCGATCATACCTTTCGCCTGGGTGCGACCTTTGACAGCGAGGATGCCACCTCCGAGCCAACCCCAGCTGGCGTGCGCGCACTGCTCGATGCCGCGCGCTCCTTCATCGCTCCACAATACGCGCTCACGGTTAAACAGCACCACGCCGGCCTGCGCCCCTCCACCAAAGACATCCGCCCCTTCATCGGCGACCATCCCACCGAAGCCGGACTGCACATCTTTAATGGGCTCGGCTCCAAGGGCGCCTCACTCGCCCCCGAATTGATCCGCCAATTCTTAGCACACCTACTCAGCGGCCAACCACTCGATCCCGAAATCGACATTGCACGCTTTGTCGAAACAGTCACTAATCCGCCCCAGACCGATGCAACTCACTGACATTGTCCACGATTACTTGAGCGCACACCTCAAGCCAGGCGACCACGCGCTCGATGCCACTGCTGGCAACGGCTACGACAGCACCGTGATGGCCACACTAGTCGGCGCCGAAGGCCATGTCATCGCCATCGACATTCAGGCCTCTGCGATCGATGCCACGCGCGCACGGCTTGAAGCGGCCGGCTGCCTCGCTCAAACCGAGCTGCTTGTTGCCGACCATGCGCAAGCGCTTTGCTCGCTGTGCACGAACTACGCGCAAACAATGAGCGCGGCCACCTTCAACCTCGGCTACCTTCCGGGCAGCGGCAAAAGCATCCAGACCGAGCCCGAATCGACTCTCGCCGCATTGCGCGCGGCCAGCGAACTACTCAAACCAGATGGTCTGCTACTCGTCACCGCTTATCGAGGCCACGACGGCGGCCAGACTGAAGCCAATCAAGTCGCGGACTGGATGCAGACAGTCCAAGAGCGGGGCTGGACAGTGGAAAGCCACGAGCCCATCGTCAACAGCAACCGTGTGCCACCAATCCTCTGGGTTGCGCGCAAGATTTAACTGCCCGATTCGACTACTTCGCGATTAAACCGACATCCGCGCTGTGAAGCTCTAAAAAGTCTCCCTCATATTGCCGCGAAATAAAAAAACGTAGCCGCATTGAAGTCGCTTGCTCTGGTGCGCGGATTGGTAACACAACACGTCGCACTTCATCCGAACTCCCCGTCGGACAGCGGAACAGTGTCTCTCGCTGTAGAGCCTCGCCATTCTGGTCCTTCCATGACAGCTTCACTTGCGTACGATTGTCCGGACTAATTTGATAGGCTATGCTGGCATCCAACAGGTAGCGCCGCCCCGGGACCACGGGAATATCTCGAAAGATCGAGAACACATCCGCACCCGTAACGCGAATTCCCTGATTCGCACTGACAGGCCCGACCGCTAAATGCTCGGCAGGACGGAAATCAAGGTTCCACTCAGGCACCTTTGGTAAATCAGGGCCGAGGAAGTTCCGCGCCTTCGGTGCGGTCGCCTCGTGCTGCAAATTGACATTCGATAGCTTAGACTGAAACGCTCCGACATCCGCCCCCCATTGCTGTGCAATCTCAGCGACAGCGGCATACTCCAGATAATCAGCTGCCGAGATCTCAACTCCAGCCTGCGCCATCGCAGCCAAAGCAAAGGCAACTGGATCGCACTTGCAGATTTGGTAAACGACTTCAGCCGAGCATGGATTGGATCTTCCAGTAACTGCTGGCTAAATGTATCAAAGGCCGCGCGCGCAGCAATAAAATCGCTCAGTTGCTTCGGTAACGCATTCGGAAGTCCCTCATTCCACTCCGACAACACATCCAAGCCATTCGCAACCAGACGAGCGCGGCTCGCATGATACTGCGCAAATAACTCGGTCAAGCGAAACGCCTCTGACACCACCTCGATACGTGCCAAGCGACGCGGATCGTCGGCGAGCAGCGCCTTGCCCGCCTCGATCAACTCGCGCAACTCATCGAGACGCGCCGCATCAAAGAGCTCGATGCCAAATTCGTCTTGGTAAAACTTGATCCATTCCGCCTTGCCCTCATTCGCATTGCGATGCGCCTCAGCCTGCTCGTAGAAAGCCCGCATTGGCACTGCAGCCGCACCGAAAAAATGCGTATAATATTCATCTAGCAGCAAGGCGGCATCTTGATCGGGATTCCACAGTAACTCCGCCGCCAACCACGCCTTACACCCATCCAAACCCCACGATGAAGGCAATTGAGAGAAAAAGACGGTGACCCTGTTGGCACTCATATATTTCAGACTTTCTGTAATCCACTGATTAAATTGGCGAGGATACACATACGGTGCGCCGAAGTAATAATCCCAAGTCGCAAGCCGTTCCGCACCCGAATCTGCCCAACGCTGAATTAAGGCCTGATCCTGCGCCCGATAAGCTGGGTCATGCCACTGCGCTCGATCCGAGGTCAGCACCGGCATCACTCTGGGATGAAGCGGGAATGACGGCGACTGCTCCGTCCAGTAATAAGCCAAAGCCGTCAAGTAGCGCGGCTCCCCCGCAGGTGTCGTCCATGCCCCGCCCTGTTCAAATACCTGCTCCGCGACTTGATTCATAAAACCAAACACCAAATCCGTGTAATTCGGTCGACCGCGGAAATACTCGACAGGCTCAATCACGCGGCGCGTCGCCTCAGAGTCGTCGAATAATGTATTATCATTGATCGACAGTGAAAAACTCCGCGCCTCGGGATCCTTCGTAAATGCCGCCAGTGCCGCGGCAGCGGCGGCTTCAACCGCGCGCGGCTCGGTAAAGTCTGGCTGCGGATCGTAGCCGGCGTTTCCCTTCGGCTTGCGTCGACGGCCATACACTTCGGAGAAGACCTCTGGCTCAGCCTCATAGAGCGCTGGGGTAAATACCTGCGCCAACGCATGATTAAACTGAAAATGCTGCACGAACCGATTGCGTCGACCAAACTCGCCATTCATCGGATAAAAGGAGCGCATCACATACGCAGGCTCCTCGTGCCAGCGACCTTCGGGGAACTTGGCCGGCGGCGAGCCGATCCACTCCCACCCCAAATCCCCAGCCCAATACCAGCGCGCGCCAAGCAGCTGTTGGCACAGCGCATAGACGCCATTCAATACCCCGCCCTCACCATCACCTGCGACAAACACCCGAGTGCCATGGCGGTGAATCATAAATGCATCATTCTGCAACTGGCTGCGGAGCCCACCAGAATCACCCAGATAAATCGCATACTTCGGGCGATTCGTACCTGCCGCCTGTACCTCTAGGGCCACTCCCGTGCGCCTCTCAAATACGCGACGCAAGTCTTCCACCGCCGCCGACAGCGCAGCTCCAGTCTCGGCAGGCACGACCAGTGTGCGCAGCGACTTCAATGACAAGCGACTCGATCCGGGTAAATAATCGACCCGCCATGCACCAGGCCGACTCGACTGCGCCGAAAGCGGCGCCACTACAGCGCACAGACAAAGTGATAAGAATAAGTTATGTAGACGCATTGTATAAAATTAAGCCTCCTCAACACGAGAACTTCGACTCACGCCGCAAATAGAACTGCCATCAAGCTCAGAAGGCAAAAAAGAACTGCACAGAAGGGCCGAATTTTATTGAGTGACTTTATGGTAATACGCGCAGGCACTCGTTTCGCAAAAAATACAGATAAAACAGTAAACTGCCCCCACCACCAACCAACACCGAGCAACGCACCAAGCATAACAGCTGGCACGACCTGCCAACTCGGTGGATGATTCACATACACCCCCGTCGCCAGCAGCACCGCCATCGCCATCGGCAGGCGCATCGGCATCGCCAAGGAGCGATTAAATGCAGTACGAAACAATACCCGCGCGGTCGGCAATTCCCCCGTATCATCTAACACCGCGACGCGACGCGTGCGAACAAACTTAATCGCCATGTAGCCTAATACAAATACGGCAAACAAATGCATTCCAAAGCGTACAAAAGAGAGGTGCTTCGACATCATCATTAAGCCTGGAATCGCAACAGACAGCCAAGCCATCTGCGACAAGGCAAACGCCAGTCCCACCGCGAACACCTGACGCTTCGTCCCAACGACACCGACCTTGGCCAACCAAACCGTCCCTGGGAACAGGGCGAGTGATAAAATGAGTCCGGCTGTAATTCCCTCAATCATAATTAAACCCTTCGTGAATATGACCCACTTAGGGTCCAGCTGGCCTAGACCAGGTCGAACCGCTCGATGCCCTTGCGCACATCGGATAAGAATGCTGCTGCGCCGACGCCGTTAATCCAACGATGGTCAAAAGTCAGCACTAGAGAGGCGACTTCGATTGTAGCTCCATCTGTTGCATTTGGATCGGGCAACGCATAAGGCGCACCGATAAAAATCGTCGCAACCGAGGGTGGCACTACAATCGGGATTGCCGAACGAACATTATAAGCGCCCATGCTTGAAATCGACAGGGACACGCGATTCTTCGAATCGACCTCACCATGACGCGTACGACGTAGTGAATCATTGAATCCCTGTGAAAACTCCACCCACTCCATGGTGTTGACTTGCTTAACGACTGCAGTCTCCAACACATCCCCAGGAAGTGCCACCGCCATGCCTAGGTCAAAACGATCTGGATCATAGACCAGTTCTTCACCGCGGATGACTGACGCGAAGCGTTCATGCTTACGCATTGCCTCGACGACTGCCCATGCCGTCATGGTCGCCGTCGACAGAGTGCCTCCGCTGGTTTTCTTGCTACGTAATCGTGCATCGCGAACCTTCTCCCAGCGACAATTCATCTCAATCGTCGCAGGAATGATGCCCTGCAAAGACTGGATCGCTTCAAGCGAAAGACCCGCAGTTTTCTTTAGCGCACCATAAGCCACAGGCTCAGATGCGACTGGTGCTTGTTTCGTGGCAGCAGCCTCAGCGGCTGCACCCGACAGAGTCAGTGCGACTAGCTCCTGACCCACTGCCACTTCATCTTCTTCGGCGATTTGCCACTCACCTAGAACGCCATCCTCATCGCACTCAATCGGGAAGACCGCCTTATCGGTTTCCACTTCGCAAAGCGGATCATCAGCCTTCACCTGATCCCCCGCATGTCTCAATATCGAAACGACACGTGCGACTCGTATGCCTTCACCAAGAATCGGGACGGTGATCATTTTAGTCGTGCTCAGAGGATGGTTCGAATCAGCAATCATAGGGTCTTCAATAAGGGTTGGTGCCGATGACACGTCGAGTTGCAGCGAGGCTTCGAGCGTCGTTGAGAGCAAACGTTCTAGCGCTGCAGCGATGCGCGCTTGGTCCGGCAGTGCCGCGTACTCATAAATGGGGTTAAAGCCAACATGCACGTCGTCTTTGGAGACGATGACCGGAGGCGTTTTTAAGCGCTGTAAGAGTGCGTGATCACTGCACATCTCTGCGACGATCATTTGGCCGATACTGGCGCTGATGTTATCTTCCTGCACGATCAACAGTCGCCCAGTCTTACGCAGTGATGTCGCCACCGCTGCTTTATCCCAAGGTGCAATCGAGCGTAGATCAATGAGTTCAACATCCAGATCCGAGTCCATCGACTCCAGGGTCCGTTCGACGAGCTCAACGCAATTCCCCCAAGTCACTAATGTCAGCAGGCTACCGGATCGTACTAGCCGCGCCTGGCCGAGCGGAATCGCCGCGACCGCAGTCGGCGCAGGCAGTTCAGCCCACATGAGATGCTTGGGCAGGAGAATAATGGTGGGGTCTGCGCCGTGCAGCGCAGTCCAGAATAAGCCAGCCGCATCGCCAGGCGTAGATGGCACGACCACCCGAATACCGGGAACACGTGCGAAGGACGCCTCCCCTGATTGACTATGCCATAAGGCACCACCCGGCAAATATCCTCCGCAAGGGGCATAGATCACTAGCGGGCATTGCCATTGGCCGAAACTACGCCAGCGCAGCGTTGCCATATTGGACACCAGCTGATTCCAACCGGGATAAATGAAATCGACAAATTGGATCTCAAAACACGGCCGCTTTCCATAAGACGCCAAGCCGACGGAGACCCCCATGATCGTGGACTCTGCCAATGGCGAGTTGACTGCACGCTCAGGATCTTTGCTTGAGAGACCTTTGGTCAGGTTAAATACGCCGCCTTTCGGGTCGGCAATATCTTGACCAAAAAAAACCACCTCTGGTACTTGATCCAGCGCCGCGTGGAAGGTGCGATTCACCGCATCGAGCATTCGGCAGGACTGCTCGAGCTTGATCCTTGCTGGCGGCGCTGGAGTCGCCGCACCGGTCAAATGCAATCCGCACTCTTCGCCCAAAGGATCTGCCTGAGTACTTGCCTGACGATAGGCAGCACGGATCTCTGCGCGTAGCTCCGCTTCCTGCGCAGTCGCCTCAGCTTCGGTGAAGAGCCCATCCGCGATGAGTTGATCCTGGAATAGTTTGATCGGGTCACGCTGTTGTATGGCTTTTAACTCATCTGCGGCACGATACTTACGCTGGTCATCCGCGCTGGAATGATTCGAGAAACGCTCGACATCGCACCAAATAAATGCAGGCCCTTGCCCCGCACGCGCTTGTCCCACGGCTCTGCATCCCGCTGCTGCAACTGCTTCGACATCACTGCCATCGACCCGGATCCACTCGCTGCGATCCAATACGCCGAGTGCAATCGGATTCGTGTGTGTGGTCGATGTGCTGATTGCGATACGGTTATCCTGCACCACAAAAACCATCGGCAGTTGCCGCTCTTTCGCAAAACAAACCGCTTCATAGAAATCGCCTTGCCGGGCTGACGCCTCGCCAAGCGAAGCATACACGACATTTGGTTTGCCATCCAGTTGCATGCCCCAAGCCGCGCCACAGGCGGGCAGCAAATGCACGCCCACTGGCGAAGGATGACTCCAAATATTGAGCGCGCGGTTGCTGAAATGCCCAGTCAATTGCCGACCACCGCTGGAGGAATTTCGCTTCGCATAAAACGCGAGCGCTAGATCGAAATCGCTGAGGCCACGTTGAGTGCAGAAAGCTCGATCGCGATAATATGGGAACGCGTAATCATCTGCGTCGAGATGAATTGCGATGCCAGCGAGTGCCTCATGGCCCATGCCGGAAATATGAAACCAGCCCTTGCCCTGGCGTATCAAGCTTTGCTCACGTAAATCGCCAAACCGACTTCGCCACAGAATACGTAATAATGATCGACGCGTTTCGGGATCCAACCGCGTGCTCGTATCTAGGTTTGGTGGGGGCATTTCTATCAGCAGGAAGTAACGAGCTTGAAACCGAACAAGCCTAACATCACTCATTAAAGAATAGGCGGATTGCTCGTGCAAGAATGAATCAGTACTGATTCTGACACAAACAAGGCCCAAATACTTAATCAAAGCGCCGCGCGCTTCAGCATGCCTGAGCGATTAAATTCACATTCGATCGACGACCAAGCGGCAGACAACCGTTGCGACTGTCCAACAGTCGCGCATTGCGCTATTTCAAGATACGATGCAACGCAGCACTCATATCCTTGATTCGATATGGCTTGGGCACTACGGCCTTAAATCCGGCTGCTTCGTACTCTGACATCACGTTCGAGGTACTGTAGCCACTCGATGCCACTGCGATCAGCCCAGGATCATACTCGGATAAGATCCGGCACGCTTCTTCGCCGCCCATCCCGCCAGGAACGGTTAAATCAAAAACCACCGCATCAAATGGCTTACCTGCTTCTTTGGCCTTTTTATACGCTTCGATTGCTTCGTCGCCATTGGTCGAAAACTCTACCTCATAGCCTAGTACTTGCAAAATTTCGCCAGCCACCATCATCATCGCCTCCATGTCATCCATGACCAAAATACGCCCATGCCCAGGATGGATTGTATTATCCTCCTGCGCCTCGGCTGGGGACGGCTCAGCAACTTGTGCCGCTTTCGGCAGATAGACCTTAAATGTGGAGCCTTCGGAAACGACCGAGTCTACAGTCATGAGTCCATGATGGCTCTTGATAATTGAATAGGACGACGCCAAGCCAAGGCCATTGCCATTCTTCTTGGTGGTGAAATACGGATCGAAGATGCGCTTCAAATTGTCCGGCGTAATACCTCCCCCTTGGTCTTGCACTGCGATACAAACGTAATCGCCCGACGGCAGCGCAGGGATGTCTCCACTGCTGACATGCTCACAAGTTAAATCTAATCGAATGGTGCCTCCCTCGGGCATTGCTTGGTCTGCATTGATGATTAGATTATTCACGACCTGGCTGATCTGCCCCTTATCCGCATCAACCGACCATAAATTATCATCCTTATGCACTTCGCACTTCACATTCGAACCACGCAGAATGAATTGCGTACTATCTTCCACCAATTGATCGATAGTGGTGGCCTCCAGCAGCGGCGTACCGCTTTTTGAGAAGCTAAGTAATTGCTGAGTCAACGAGGTCGCCTGAAGCGCCGCCTTCTCCGCTAAGAGTAGTTTCTTCGAACCAATGTCCCCCTCATCCATCCCCATGCGCACCATGGAAATATTCCCCAATATCGCAGTCAGAATATTATTAAAGTCATGCGCAATACCTCCGGCCAATAAACTAATCGAATGCAGTTTCTCAGTCTGAAAGATTTCTTCTTCTGCTTTCTTATGCGACGTCACATCACGCAGCACAATGACGCAGCCATGTTGGCTCGGGTCGCCCTCAAGTATACAGCGCATCTCCACGGTGACCAAAAATTCGGCGCCGTCTCTTCCCGCTAAAGAAACGCCTAGCTCCGGCGCAATTTCCTGTGAAAGAAACACGTCGACTGGATCTGTGATTAACTTGCCAGTCTTCGGATGTCGCAGCTTCAGCACCTCGCCCACGCGCTGGCCGCACACACTCGCCAGCGTCACGCCAATCATCTTCATGGCTGCTTGATTCATGCGCTCGACCTCACCATTTGGATTAACTGCAATCACAGCGTCTGCGATCGAATCCAAGGTCACCGCAAGGCGCTCCTTCTCTCGCTGTAAATCCAACTCTGCACTACGGTGTAGCGTCACATCTCGCAAAATCACCAACAGCGCACCCTCTCTCTCCCAGACTAAATCCACCGCATTGAGCTCAACCAAGCGAGTGCTCTCTTCAGGCCCAGGAACTTCCAGCTCAATTCGCTTACCTCGCTCCACTTCAAACGGAAAAATTTCTCCAACCAGCGACTCCGGCTGCGCCTCTAAAAGCTGAGCCGCCGCAGGATTTAAGAACTTAATCTCGTACTCCTGCGTTAAAATCAACATGGCATCCGTATTCGCATCAAATATTCGCCGCAACAGATCGGCATTGTGCTGCACCTCCCGAGTCTGTGATGTCACTTTCTTCATCCGATTGGCTCGTGCGACCGCAGAGCGAATCGAACCGCGCAGCACTTCACCGCTCAAGCGATCCTTACACAAATAATCCTGAGCACCTTCCTGTAGGGTCTTGAGTGACCACTCTTCATCGTCTTCGCCTAACAGCACGATGATAACCTCATCTCGAGCAGCACCAACCACTGCCTGTAAAGTCGCGATTTCACCACTATCTGGTAACGACAGATCGAGAAGGATGAGATCAAACGTCTGCGCCTCTAAGGCCTGCAACCCATCGGCAAGGCACTTTACTGCGAGTATCTCGAAACTTAGATTGGACTGCTCCAAACACTCCCCGGCGAAATCCGCATCCGCTGAATTATCTTCGAACAGTAATATCTTAAAGTGCTCTTTCGATTCCTTCGACATAATTAAAATATCATCAAGTGCTATTCAGCCCGACAAATCAATCTCTTATCTAAAGCCGTTGCCCCTTACCAGTCTCCATA
>Ga0255755_1003989_pt1 | contig 10960 bp, 5 predicted proteins | sample 011ome_18_FD_179955 | JGI IMG/M metagenome (GOLD analysis project Ga0255755, IMG submission 179955) | Coastal salt marsh microbial communities from the Groves Creek Marsh, Skidaway Island, Georgia - 011501BT metaG (version 2) | ecosystem: Environmental > Aquatic > Marine > Intertidal zone > Salt...
TGTTTTGTGAGACCGTGCGGTTTTTTTCTTTTTGCTTAAGGCTTTCTGGGCTCGTTCATCCATCAATAAGACAGCTAGTTGGTAATGGCCTTCCGCAAATTCAGGATTAATTTGAATGGCTTGCTGTAATGAAGCAAAAGCCGCTTCAAACTCTTTTTGTTTAAAAAGCAGTAAACCGAGTTGGAAATGTGATTTAAAGTTATCCGGATTAATACGGATTGCTGCTTTAAATTGTTCATTGGCTCTTTCTAATTGAGGCTCAATGATTAAAGTGCCGTCTTTGCTCATTCTTTCCCCTTTGGCCAGTAATTTACCAAAGAAGTAGTGGCACTCATCATAATCCACTTTTATTTCAAGTGCGGTTTCAAAATTTCTCTCAGCAAGTTCATATTCAGCTGGTGATGAAGAAAGCCTAGCTAAGTTAAAATAAGCTTCAGCAAAATTTTGATCAACATCAGTAGCTTTCTGGAACTGAATTTTCGCTTCATTTAAGTCTCCGGACTTTTCCGAATGAAATGCCAGGTCAAAGTAGGCATTGGCAAAGTCTGGATCTAATTCTAAAGCTTTATAAAAGTGTTTCTTGGCCAAGCTAGGGTCGTCATCATGAGAGAGTATTTTTGCGAGGTAGTAGTGGGATTTTGGGTTTGTAGGGTCAAGTTGTATGGAAAGGCGCAAGTTTTCTTCAGCATCCTTCAGGCTTTTATTGAGAAATTGTAATTTACCTAGGTGAAACAAAGCCTTCGGGTTGTCGGAAAAACAATCTATTGATTTTTTGTAATGATGGACCGCCTTTTGATGCTCGCCTCCTAAATCAAGAGCTTTTCCATAGAGATAGTGTGCTTTGGAGTAATTTGGCTGGAGCTTTAGAGCTTTGGTGAGGTAAGATTTCGTTTTGCGGTAATCTGTTTCCTCAAAATGGATGCGCCCAAGATTATAAAGTGCCTTGGAGCAGGACTCGTCTAAAAGAAGGACTCTTGAAAAGTGAAACTTAGCACCTTTTAAGTCCTTTTTATTTGCACTCGATCCATCAGTGTTGGTTGCTTTACCCCCCATGAGTAGTTTCGCCAGAAAATAGTGGGCCTCCAGGTAATCCTCATCAATATCAATAGCAGTTTCGTAATTTTTTTTAGCCTGTTCAAAATCGTCAGGATTAGTCAGAAGTTTTGCTTTCTGGAAGTAAGCAGGAGCAAAATTTTGATCAATTTCTGCTACTTTATCGAAGTTATTTTTTGCTTCTTCAATGTCATCAAGTTCGATAAGTAAGAGGGCATAATTAAAGTAGGTTTTGACTGAATTTGGATCGAGTTCCAATGCGTTCAGAAAATGCTCTCTCGCTTCTTCAAGCTTGCCTGACCTTCTGAGTTCAATTGCAAGTTCACATTCAGCCTCAGGGTAGGTTGAATCCAGAGTTACTGCCTGCTCAAAACATGAAACTGCAGAATCAAAATTTTCTTCGGATTGATGAAGGACGCCCAATTTAAAATGTGCGTTGGCCAATTTTGGATCAAGCTCAATGGCTGTCTCGAGAAGTTTTTTGATCTGTTTATCCATGTTTTTCCCAAAAAATTACTTTGAAGTCATCACCCATACGCCGTCCCAATCTTCTTTGGGCGGATTCTTTTTCATATGAGCACATCGATCTAAGTAAAGTTGAGCGGCTTTGTCGTTTGGATTAATCTTTTTAACGGAATTGAAAAGTTTGATTGCTTGATCCCATTTCCCATCATTCCAAGCTCGATAGCCATCATTAAAACTACCCAAAGCATCGACCATGTTTGGGTAAGAATTGTCGTCGTGAAAATCAAGTACTTCGTAAACTCCAACCGGCTCTGTTTTTCCTTTTACGATAACATAGTCTACCTGCCTTGTACGGTAGGTTGCTTTTACTGCTTTGTAAGTAAACTCACTAATTAAAATGTGGGCACCATATTGCTTGCAGGCACTTTCAATTCTGGCGGCCAAATTCACACCATCACCAATTACGGTGTAGTCCATTCGTTTGGGAGACCCAATGTTTCCGGAAACAATAGAATCTGTGTTGATACCCATGCCATGATCAATGGGCATTTTACCTTCAGCAGCTCTTCGGTCGTTGAATACCTTTAAGTCGGTCATCATTCGGATTGCAGCACGGACAGCACGATCCGGGTCGTCTTCGTGAGGAATCGGAGTGCCAAAAATACACATCATTGCATCACCGATAAATTTATCCAGCATGCCTCCTTCATCGGTGATACAATCTACCATAATGGTAAAATACTCATTTAGGAGTTTGACCGTACCCTGTGCACCAAGTTCTTCTGTTATCGTAGTAAAACTTCTCACATCAGAAAATAAGACCGACGCGATGCTTTGTTTGCCTCCCATGACATCATCACTTTCACCCGCATTCATAAGTTGATCCGCAAGTTCAGGATCCATGTAGCGAGACATGGTAGACTTCATTCTTTTCTCGGAGCTAATGTCTTCAATCATTATCATAACCCCAAGGTTTTCGTTTTTCTGGCCAAGGAGAGGGGTTATTGAGATATTGACCGAAAGTTTTTCACCGAGAACTTCGAGGTTGGCGTCCAGAAACTCCTCCTGTTCATCGACTGTATCTAGCTTGCTGTTAAGCCACGAGTTTTCGGTTCCCAAAAGTTCTTCAACTGGGGAATTTAAAATGTCGTTGATATGAGCCTGTCTGAAAATTTTAAGACCAGCTGGGTTACAAGTCTTGATTAATTTGTTCTCATCCACCGTGAGCACAGCATCATGCATACTGGAGAGTATGCTCTCCGAGTAATTTTTCTGATTCTGCACATCGTCAAAGAGCTTGGCATTTTCTATGCCCATGGAGATTTGAGAAGTAAATGCGGCCAACCTTTTCTCATCCTCTTGATTAAATGAACCTCCGCGTTTGTTTAAGACTTGGCTAACCCCAATGGTTTTTCCTTCTTTGTTTAAAACAGGCATACAAAGAATCGATCGGGTAAAGAAACCAGTTTGCTTATCAAAACTTGGATTGAAGCGTAGGTCAGCATAAGCGTGGGGAATATTTACTGCTTTTGCAGAAGTAAATACAGTACCCGCAATGCCCAAGTGGTTTGGGAATCTAATGACCGATTTTTCATCCAAACCTTCACCCACTTCTGTGTAGAGCTCGTTTGTTTTCTCATCGTTGATAAAGAGGGTGGCTCTTTCACAATCAAGCATAGTAGAGATCGTGGAGATTATCTTTTGTAACAAAGGAGTTAGCTCCAGTTCAGAGGAGACTTGAGAAACAACATCCAAGAATTCCAGTTCCTGTTTCCGAGCTGCCTCTACTTGTTCAACAATGATATTCCCCTGAATCGCAATGGCCGCCTGTTCCGTCATTGCTTCAAGCAATTCTAAGTCATCTTGGGTAAATTCTCCGTCGATCTTGTTTAAGATTTGTGAAACACCGATTTTCTCACCGTTTACGGTTCTAAGCGGGGCACAGAGAATACTTTTAGTGCGAAACCCCGTGCGCACATCTACTGCCTTATTAAAACGATCGTCTTTGTACGCGTCAGGAATAATGGCCCCTTCATTGTTGGAAAAAACCCAACCTGCCACGCCTTTACTATTCATGATTCTGATTTCTCGACGGAAGTTACCTTGGGCGATTCGGGAATATAATTCACCAGTTCCCGAATCATTAAGAAAGATTGTTCCTCTTTCTGCTCCGATCGTTGTGGTGGTAATCTTAACCAGGGTTTCAAGAGCTTCGTCCAAGCTTTTGGTTTTGGCTAAGTCAGTAGTTACTTGTAGCAGCATGTCAGAGAACCTTGAGGTTCTCTTTTTCGATTCTTTGGGGTTTGATTTAGTTGCCATTGTATTTTTCTAATTCGGATCTTAGCTCGAGAATTGTTTCCTGGAGTTGCTTATTTTCGGTTTCTTTTAAAAGAGTGTTTTGTTGCATTTTTTCGTCATATCGCAACCTATTTTGATCTATTTCTGCCCGAAGTGCACGAACTATACTTTTATAATGATTGAGTTCATTCGAGCTGGAAGAGGTCAATTTTTGTTTATCCTCATTATGTTGTATGTTCAACCTTTCGGTTTCATGACGCAAATTTACTATGGTATTTTTTAATTGAATAACTTCCTGCTCCTTTTTCTTGTTAGCTTCTTGAACAGCGATTTCTTTTTCAGTTTTCAATTGATCTACTTTTCCACGAAGGCTTGCCAATGTGCCACGGAGTGATCCGTTTTCTAAGTTAACAGAACTTACCGCTTTCTGTATTTTTGATTCTGTCTCCGAGAGAATAAATTCATTTTCATTTCTTAGTTCTAAAATGGTTTGCTTTAACGAATTTGAAAGATTTTCAAGCTCAGAGGATTTTTTTTGCAGTTCTGATTGATGCTTAGCGTCTTCTCGGTCCAGGTTTTCCCGGAGAAGTGATATATTGTTCTTAAGGAGTAGATTCTCTTTAACCAAAGATGCTGTGCCTGATTGAATTTTTGCCTGAGTTTCAGATTCAATTTGCTCAATTTGTTCCCGAAGGTTGGCGATGGTGCTCTTCAAATCGGTGATTTCTACAGATTTTTGAGAGTCAAGTGCCTGCAGTCTACCGGCATAAAGATCTTCCTGGTTTTCAAGTTCCAGACGGATTTTGGATAGGCTTTCCTGCAACACTGATATTTCTGAACCTGCCTTACTTAAGGCACTTTGGATGAGAGTTTCTTCGTTTGCTTTGGTTTCATCGATTTGATCACGAAGCTTGGAAACTAATGATTTGAGATGAACAATTTCCTGGTTAGAAGTAGCAGCATTCTTTTGAATGATGGATTCAAATCTATCTTTTTCTCTTTCCAGCGAATTTCGGGACAAAAGAAGCGATTTCCTAAGTTGGTCAATTTCCTGCTCCTTGCTTCTTTCTAATTCTTGCAGTGAATCGTCTTTCTGTAACTGGATAGATTCAATTTCATTTCTAAGTGTTTCAATGGTCGACTGGAGGATGGTCTTTTCGGAATTACTTTTTTGATAAGCCTTCTGCAGTGCTTCCGACTTTCTGATTTCAAGTCGATCAAGATTCTCCCTTAATAATGACATCGAATCTTTAAGCTGCCTGATTTCTGCGTTTTTGGAGCTTACTGCACGCTGAGCTTCATCGGCTTTGGATGCTTCACTTTTCTCTAAATCTACTCGCAGGTTGGAAATTGTTTCTTTGAGTAATTGTATTTCTTGGCTTTTAGAATTTTCAACCAATTGAAGTTTTTCTTGGAATTCACTTTGTCTTTGTTCTATCTGAGACCTTGCGTGGGATAGGGTCTTTCTAAGCTGTCGAATTTCCTGAGTTTGAGCTCTTCGTTCATTTTGAACAGCGTCCCTTAATCGATCATCAAAAGAATCAATTTCATTTCGCAAGGAACTTATCATTTCTTTAAGAGATGATACCTCGCTTGAATTTGCCTGTTCCACCTTTTGCAGGTGTTCTTGGTGGCGAACACTAATTAGTTCAAGGCTATCCCTACTTTTTTGTAAAGATTCTTGTAGTGCTTTTTTTTCAAGAATTAGATCGGTTGTAGCTTGTTGAAGTTCGCTGGCCTTTTCGGATTGTACTTCCTCTAACTTGTGGCGTAAGTCCGTGATAACATTTTGGAGAGATTTTACCTCCTTATCGCTATCAGAACGAACTTTCTGCAGTTGTTCATCCTTTTTAATCTCAATTTGTGAAACCTTAACTCTAAGATTGGAAGCGAGAGTTTGTAAGTCCCTGATCTCAGTTTGGTTTTCTTGAATAACTTTCTGCTTCTCGTTGTAGGATTCGTTTTCTTTTGCTTCTAGCTCATTTCTTAAGTTTGAAATAGCATTTTGAAGTTCACGAATTTCTGTTTCTTTGGAGGAGAGAGCTTTTTGTTTAACATCTGATATTTTTTTATCGGATTCTTCTAGGCGTGACCTCAAATCCTCAACCAAAGATGAGAAACCATTGCGCTCGGCGATAAAAGAACTTTCCAAAAGTTGCTTATCGGCGGAACTTTGTATCGAAAGCTGTTCGTATTCAGACCTTAATTTTTCGATGACTTTCTGGAGGTTAACTTCGTGGTTCCTGTGTTCTTTTTCTAATGTTTGAACTTCTAAATCATGAAGTTGCAAACTATGATCCATTTGATCTCGAAGAGAACTTATAGTTTGTTTCAGAAAGTTTAACTCGCGTTCATGCGAGTTAGTCTCAAGAGGGGGTAGGGGAGACATCCTTTTTTTTTGTCAAAAAAAGTAAAAGGTGTAAATAAGAACCTTGCTCTACTTTCCAATGTAGCCTACCCAATTAAGATTAAGGTTTATGATCATTCTAAAGACTTCGAAAGTTTTAAGTGTTTTATTACTTTTCGCTGCTTGTTCTGATCGATCCGGCAACAAGCAAGTCGAAGACACAAATCCTACCTCACTACCTGATGTTGCGTCTTTGGTAGCAAGCCAGACGGGTGGTGGTCAGGACCTTGCATCATTTCTAGACCAAGGAGCAAGTGCCCAAACAATCGATGCTACCGATGGTGCTTCTTATGAAGGTTTATCTGATGAGCCAGTAGAAGAAATAAAGGAAGAGTTTGGGAAAAGAGATTTTACTCCACTAGATGGTGTTCAAGATATCGACGATTCTTCTCTAAAAATTGATTCTCATAAGCAGGTAGGTGACTTTGAAATTAGTCTGAACGAACTTCGTGCCTCAAATATCCGTAAAGACCAAACAATCGCTTCACTCACCCGGTTAAACGAGGAACTGATTGCCGAAATTCAACGATTGAGACCTAAATCTCCAACTCCAACTCCAGCTCCTTCCGCTAGCTATTACCGGGAAGAATATCATTCTGATAGTCACCTCCAAAATTTACAAAAGGAAATAGCTGTTCTTAAAAAAAGCCTCTTGCAAAAATCTGAGGAAATAGACGGTCTTAGACTAAGAAATAATCAGTTTCAAAGTGGAATAGATTCCCTACAGCCTCGCGTTGTTTCTCGAAGTTTTGTATCCCCAGAACTACCACGATCTAACCTTAATCGTAGGGAAGTGATTTCGAGCCCTGATCTGATCCAAGCACCTGAAGATGGCTTTTCCTTCGAATCCTGCAGTTTGGAATTTGATGCGGTGGTTACCCTGCTCAATGGAAAAAGTAAGGAAGTTTTTTACACTGAATTCTTTCTTATTTCTCAAAGTTTACCCGACCTTCTGTACAGCGGGGGCATTTTCATAAAGGATTTCCCTGAAGTCCGATCCTTTGAAGAACTTTGGGCCAAATCGAGAAAATCTCCTTTTGCCTTCCCTGGTGTTTACAAGCGAATCAGGAATTTATTATTAGAACAAATTGAAAAAGGCGACGGTTATAGAATTCGTACTGACATTGATGGATATGCTAACTTTACCAACTTGCGCACCGGCACTCACTATTTGGTTGGAACCGCACCAGTCGGTAAAATTGGTGCCGTATGGAATGTGCCTGTTCGCTTGAAAACTGGTACAAACAAAACTTCCCTCACCTTGGCAAACGCGAATTGGAGCGAATAGTTATAACCTTTACTCGGACTAATATAAGTGTAGATTTTACTACAAATTAATTTCCCTATGAGCAACGAACAATCCTCAGATAGCAAAAAATTACAACTCACTTTCCAACAAAAAATTGGAATCCTTTTATCCTTTGCGAAGGATAAAGTGGTCGAACAAATACAATGTGTATGGTTCATTATTTTGTACCTCATTGTCTTTCAAGTTCTCGTCTTAGGCTTGCCGATTGTTTATTCCTTAATGATTGCGGCTGGTATTATGATTGTGATTGTAGGTCTAGCCTTTTTTATGGAAGGTCTTCGCTTGGGACTTATGCCTTTAGGAGAAGCTCTTGGGTCCACTTTACCTAGGAAAAAGATCCTTGGCATCCCTTGCCTTCCCACCAGTCTGGCCTTTGGGTTTGTGTTAGGTGCATTCGCAACTTTTGCAGAGCCAGCGATTGGTGTTTTGAGAGCAGCAGGTGCTGGGGTAGACCCCACTGCGGCTCCATTGTTGTGGACCATCTTAAATACCGGTGCTGGGCTTTTAGTTAACTGTGTTGGTGTTGGTGTTGGAATCGCTGTACTATTAGGTGTACTCAGGTTTTACAAAGGCTGGTCCTTAAAGCCTTTTATTTATGCTGGGGTAATTATTCTATCTTGCATTACACTATATATGCAATTCTCTGATGATAGGCTCAAGCATGTCTTGGGCTTAGCCTGGGATTGTGGTGCGGTAACCACCGGCCCTGTTACTGTCCCTCTAGTTCTTGCTCTTGGTATCGGAGTTTGCCGCATTGTTTCAACAGGAGGGTCGAGCAACACTGGTTTTGGTGTTGTTACCCTTGCTTCCTTGTTTCCGATATTAGCTGTAATGTGCTATGCCCTATACCTTTTCAACACCGATAATTATTATTTCGCGAGTGAATCAAAAGCTTCTTGGCATACAGAAGCAGGAAAATATGGAACCAATTACCCTGTAGATTTGCAAAAATTTGGTGACTTGAATGCTCGATCTAAAATCGAGTCTGCTTCGAGTGTTGGAGAGTCTGAGCTTTCATGGTCCTTGTCCGTTGATGAGAGAAAAATGGTGGAGGAATATCTCAACAAAAACAATGTTCTTCCAGAAGGGTATACACTCAAGACTAAAGTTGCGGAAGGCTCAATTGTTCCTTCCCCTCTATCCAACGGCGAACGAGAAAATGTACAAGTGCGGGGAGCCAAAGCATATGTTGTTAGAGAGGGATACAAAGCCCCAGATGCTGTTTGGAACCCAGATGCCGATATCGCCTCTGCCTTTTCCAACAAATTTGATTTCTTTCCTAATACTTTCAAACCTCAGGAAATAGACAAAAACAACAATGGAAAGGCGGACCCCGGCGAAGATTTTTACAGCATTGAACCGGATGGTTCCATCAACTACTCAAAGACAGATGGAATATTGAGCGGGCCAGACCAAGACCGAGGAGCTCTCGAAGGTGCCATTTGGGCAATTGTTCCTTTGTGTTCGATCTTGTTGTTTGTTCTCCTTGTTGGTCTTAGGCAAAAACCCAAACATATGGATGAGCTCATCATTGGGATTATTTGTGCGGTTACAGGGATGTGCCTGTTTAACCTGGGTATTTCTCTTGGATTGACACCTCTCGGCGAGCAACTTGGCGGAAATGTTGTCTCGAGTTTTGCATCGATACAACCATGGCAATCTGAAGGTTTTATTGAACCCATCTTTCAGTCTTCGACCGTAGGAAAATGCCTTGCTATATTGTTTGGTTTTATTTTGGGGTATGGAGCAACATTGGCAGAACCGGCACTCAATGCATTGGGGTCCACGGTTGAAAAAATTACCGTTGGGGCGTTTAAGAAAAACCTCTTGATGCAAGCTGTTGCAACTGGAGTTGCTCTCGGAATCGCCACTGGTGTAGCAAAAATTGCGTTTAACTTAGAACTTTGGTATTTGCTTATTCCTCCCTACACATTGCTCCTTATTCTTACCTTTATTTCCAGTGAAGATTTTGTCAATTTTGGTTGGGATAGTGCTGGGGTTACCACGGGTCCTATCACTGTGCCCCTTGTTTTAGCAATGGGGTTAGGTATTGGTGCTAAAACAGGAGCAATCGATGGGTTTGGTGTATTATCACTCGCTTCTGTTGGGCCTATAATAACCGTTCTTACCGTTGGATTATTAGTGCGAAAAAAACCTAAAGATCCCTCCTCAACCGAACAACAAATGGAGGCTGCATAAATGAGTACTTTAACTATTAAAAACAATATTTCCTTGGTGAACCTTATTTTGCCAAAGGATTCTTTGTCTTCGGCTGTATCTGAATTGCAAAAGGCTGGAGCACTGGGAGTTTTTCATATCGCTGCCCGTGGATCGATTATTAACGAAGGTGGATTATTGTCCAAGATGTTTCCGCCACCATCCCCCGAGCAATGCTTGGTTCAATTCTTGGTTCCTGATTCTGAAAAACAAAGAATTACTGATGCCGCTATTGCATCTGCTCGATTAGATAAAGTGGGATCTGGAGCGATATTTAGTATTTCCTGCAATAATGCTCATTTCACTTCAAACTTTCCTTTGACTGGAGGAAATGATGATTCTTCTCTAACAAGCGAAGTAAATGCATTAGAGGCAATTTGTTGTATTTGTGAAAAAGGAGTGGCTGAAGATATTGCCCAAGCAGCATTGTCTGCGGGTGCACCTGGGCCAACTGTTACTTTTGGAGAAGGCGGTGGAATACGGGATAAAATTCCCTTATTGCGCATGACGAAGGGTCCTGAGAAGGAGTTTGTTTGGTGTGTAGTTGACCGTGCTGAATCCAATGAGGTGTTTACCAATATGGCTCGAGCAGGCAGAATTACCGAACCAGGCAGAGGGTTTATGTATTCCATACCTGTATCCGATGGTATTATCAATGTTAGTAGTACGGTTGCAAGCTCCTCCCATGGAGCAAGTATGGAGCAAGTAATATCGGTTCTAGATGAAATAAAGGGTTCAAAAGATTGGAGAACTACAGCAGATAATAAATCCGCAACCTTGAATACAACATTTCTAAAAGATTTAGTGGGTCTCTACTGCGTTGTTCCTCGCGATCACTACAGCGATGTTTATGATTCAATTCTTGACTCAGGGGCTCCTGGTGTAAGTACAAATTTTGGTGTGATGGCCGATCAAAACAGGTCCGATACGGACCCTTGTAATGAAGAATGGGCATTGGTTTACACATCCCTTGCTCCATCTGCAGTTGAATCTGTTAGGGATAAGGTTGCGGCCCAGTTACAATTGTTGAATATCGATCGTTTTGCTTTTTATACACTCCCTATTCCCAAGGCATTAACTTACCTTGGTGGATGATCCTCTTTTTTTAAATTTAAGGATTGGCCCGATTTTTTGTGGGCATGTTACCTGATTGCACCTACTTGTAAATCTTAACAGCAGACCATTCACCCATTTCTTTAGTTGTATAATTA
>Ga0255755_1003998_pt1 | contig 10951 bp, 2 predicted proteins | sample 011ome_18_FD_179955 | JGI IMG/M metagenome (GOLD analysis project Ga0255755, IMG submission 179955) | Coastal salt marsh microbial communities from the Groves Creek Marsh, Skidaway Island, Georgia - 011501BT metaG (version 2) | ecosystem: Environmental > Aquatic > Marine > Intertidal zone > Salt...
CTAATGAATCAGCAGTAATAGATGTAATGTCGGCATTACCTGTTATTTCTAATTTTCCTGAAGAAATTGCTCCATAAGAATTGTTAGTAATAGTTGAAGTGTGACCTAATTCATAAGAACTCATGGAATCGTTATCATCTAACGTTAAAGCATGTGTTCCACCTGTGATAGTAAACGAAGTTAAATCAGTAGCACCACTAACATAAACAGAAGTACTGTGACCTCCAATAATTAAAGTCTCAATTACAGTATTACCTGTTGATGTAAAACTTGGGAATTTGTAAGTTTTATCGTCAGCAGTCGTAGAATCATCATCACCATCAAGACCAATATAATGGAAATAAGTAGCTTTAGGAGCCATAAGGTTAGGGTTGATTACGAATGCACCTGTCATTGATGGTAAAACAACTTTCTTAGCTCTATCAAATTTAGAGTCAGCAGTTCCTTTCCAAACAGGGAAATTTGGCTCAAGTACATTATCCATTAATAATTTACCAGAAACGATTAAAGGAGCTTTTACAACTGTAGCACCGTCAATTTCAATCGTATCAGCTCTTTCAGCAGCAAGCACAGTATCTTCAGTAGTAATTAGTGCAGAAAAATCAACAGTACCTGAATCAACTGTTAGAGTGAAGTTTCCAGATGGAAATCTTTTAAGAGCAGGCATGCTGTATGAAGCAACTTTATTGTGGGAAGTTACACCAAGACCTGTAATTACTTCTAACTTAGGAGCACTAACAGAAGTAATTTTATTATCGTCAGTAATTGTTAAATTACCAGTAGATACAAGAGCAGGTAAAGAAACATCTGCTTTTTGAGTCAAAGTTACATTAGCAGCTGAAGTTAAGTTATCAAAAGATGGAGTAGTTGTAATACCAGTTTCAGTAGACTTAAAAGTCACATCTTTTACAACAGTTTTGATTCTATTCATTACTGTTTGCAATACAGCGGCATCCATATCTTTTTTCTGCTCAATGTCAACTTCTTCGTTAACTATAGTAATTTTATCACCTAAAGCAACAGCAAAATCAAGTTCAGCTTTAGATTTTATCGACAATTTTGTTGAGTAAATTTGATTTTGCTCTAATAATGCAGTTAAATCTGCTTGAGCAGTAGCTAAAGCAGTAGTTAAAGCAGCAACTTCAGCAGAAGTGTCAGCGGCAGCTAAATCAGTTTTGATACCAGCCAATGAAGTTGCTAAAGTCTCTAACTCAGTTAATAAGTTAGCGATCGCTGTTGCGTTACCTGCTATGGCAGTAGCATTAGTTTCAGCAGCAGTTGCATTAGCAGCAATAGCGTTAGCTAAAGCAGTTTGTGCAGCTGTTAACTGAGCAGTAAGAGCAGTTACTTCAGCAGAAGTTGAAGCAGATGCTAATTGAGTCTGCAATTCAGCAACAGACGCCTCTAGACCAGAGATGTCAGTAGCAGGAGTTGCAGTCTTAGGCAATGCAGCTACAGCAGACTGTAAAGAAGATACAGTTCCTTGTAATGCAGTTAAACCTGAAGATAAAGAAGAGAAACCTTCAATCTGAGATTTCAACGAGTTTATCTGAGAGTTCAGATCATCGAATTGATCGTCATAGTTGGTACATGATGACAAAACCACCATGGACGAAATTAATAAGTAAGAAAATAGTTTTTTCATGTTTGAAATGTTAAATAAGTAATTAAGTGTTGAATTTAAAGTGAAATTCTTTTGTTCTAAAATTTGATTAGTAATACGTTTTTGATTCATAGTCGTAATTTAAAAAGCGTACATGATGCGATTTGAAAACATCTATACCGTGCAAAAGTGTGAAACTAACCAATGGTTGATTTGACTTTTTCGACGAAAACCACAATAACTATAGATGAATGGATCTAAACCATCGCCCAAAGAAACAGTAGTTTCGCTGTATAAAAATTTTAAAAATGGCTGTAACACCTATTATTATTCAAATGTACATTATTATTTAGATATTTAAAATTTTTAATGCTTAAAATAACGTACAGCTCTTGCTCTTATTGACAATAAGCTTAATATATTAATAACCTTGAGCATCTAATAAAACCTACTAAAATCTTTTCTGTTTCTGATTCTGTAAGGAGAGAGATCAAAGTTCACGAAAATTTCAAAAGCATTTGGCGTGGCAAATTGACTAATCCCCACTGGCAAGGTGTAATTAAAACCTAGATCTAAAGATTCTATTTTAATTCCTGCAGAAATACCCAATTGAAACAAATTAACGCCGTTGAGTCCTGAAATGTGCTCGTTTACGCCCAATACTAGATTGGCCAAAGTAAGCTCTTGGTATAAATCTAAGCGCGTATTAGGTCCTTGTTTGCTGAAATTTTGAAATAAATAGAGATAAGAGTAATTCGGCAAACGGCCTTGTTGGTATTTGTTAAGGTTAATCTCATAACCTAACTGAGCGCCAATGCGCATATCTAAATTTATCACTCGCTCGGAAAGCTCTGTAGATATTTTAGGTTGATTCAAATGGCTTACAGAGACACCAAAAGAGACATTGTAATCATTGTGAGCCATAAAAGAAGCGCCAAAATCTATATACCCCATATTATCTGTAGCAACAATAGGATCAGTAGTTAAAGTGTTTACTTGACCTGAAAGAATATCTATCTGATCTAAAAAAACTAAGTTTCCATAATCAAAATTAAATCCAGAATACCCAGCAGTGACGCCAGGATAAAAATACCAGTTGTTTTCTAGGCGCAACTTATAAATATAACTCAAACGGGCGGTGGAATGATTGTAACCGGAATTGTCTAGCTGGGTATTCATGTACTCTAAACCCAGTTGAAAATCATAATCCTCAAAATAAGTGGTCCCATAAGCATATTGGTGTTGGGAGACATTATTTGCTTGAGCACTGACAAATTCAGATACAACACCAATTTTCGTGGGATCTTTAAAGCCAAAATAACTGGCATTGGCAAAATGGGGCAGGCTACTCAAGTTGTGAATAAATCGATCTTGCGCATAAGTTAGACTTCCCCATAAAAAGAAACTAAAAAACAGGTATGTGACGAATCTATATTTCATTATCTCAACAGGGTTGCCTCTCCGGTATAACTAATTTGTTGGTCGTCATGGGTCATTGCCGTAAACCTATACCTAAAACTTTTGTGTGGGTAGGTCTTGCCTGTGCTATAAAGGCCATCCCAACCCCAATTGCTTGGTACAGGAAGATTGTCTACTTGTTTGGAGAAAATAAGGTTCCCCCATAGATCAAAAATTTCTAGGTAAAAAGACTTAACTCCAGTGTATTTAGGCTCAAAAACATCATTAATACCGTCCCTATTTGGTGTAAAAGCAGAAGGGAATATGACCAAATAACCCTTACCTATTTTAACTTCTTGTTCGGTTTCTTTATAGCAACCTAATACGTTGTAGAATCTTAAGCTTACTATAAAAGACCCCGCAGCACTATAGGTGTGAACGATATCAGTAGTGGCTTCATTTTCTGCCGTAACAGTAAGAATTGGGGATCCATCTCCAAAATCCCATTCCATTCTTACATAAGGCTCAATGGAAGTGTTACTAAAAGTAACTTTTTCATTGGCACTTATCTGTCCTGTTTGCTCTAAAGAAGTGGAGGTATATGAAAAATCTGGTTCTCCAACCCCTGTGATAATTGGAAGGGAAATACCACAACCAAATTCATTTAAAACATTTAAAATCGCTTCTTCTACCGGATTGTCTATTGTGAGCTCAAAACTGTCGTTCCCCAAAGAGGTACTGGTCACCAATTCGCCATTGTAATAAAAACTAAAAGTAGCTGAATTCCTGTCGAATACTTTTAATTGTAACTTTCCTGGTTCTCCCAAACATAGTGCTCTATTTAGAAAAGGACCCTCTAATACCTGGACCGTTTCTACAGGAGTAAAGGTATAAAACTTAGTAAATTCCAGCGCTTGAGCGTTGTTACAATTTAATATGGAAGGCGTGATTTTCAATCGGTATCTTCCTGCAGTTAAATTATTGACTGAAAGCAAATTACTTCCTATTAATTCATAAGTGGTATCTGGATTTTCTTCTGTTCCTGGAATTTCTCTTTCCCATACAATCAAATATGGTGCTTTTCCACCACTTACATTGATAGAAATAGCTCCATCAGAATTATCTGTACCACAGCCTAATGGAGTAACCGTTTCCGTAATAGAAATAGGGGGAATGTTATTGTTGAAATTAAAAGAAATAGGAGCCGTTACACACCCTTTAGCGTCTTCTATAATCAATTCATAACTGCCTTCATTAATATTAATAGGATCTGTACCTAGGTATTGAAAATTATCTGGGCCTTTCCACGAGTAAATGTAATATGGATCTCCATTGGAATCAATAAAAGGATCTCCACCACTAATGTCACTAATATTAGGATAAAGATCTGTATTATTACAGATGTCTAAAGTTATGTTTGTACTTCCGTTATAAGAAATTGCGTCATAATTAAGCCTAAACGTTTCAAAAATCTCACAGCCTAACTGATTGCTTTCTGCAGCTATAATTGATACAATTTTTAAGGTGTAATTTCCGTTGCTTAAGCCTTTTAAAGTATATAGGTCTTCTGCAGCATTGTATACGAAATCTGATGTGTCTTCAGAAGAAACTTCAACTAAGGCTTCATTTAAATAAAACTGAACCGCTGAAGCACTATTTAAGGAAAAAGAAAAAGAACCCTCCGGATTTTCACAGCTAGGATGAACGACGGATTGGTTAGTCACATTTAATAAAGGAGGTGCTAATACAAAGTCTCTAGTCTCTGTTATGGCCTCTTGATTGTCACACGATAATAAAGTAGAAGCAACCTCGATCCTGTATGTTCCTGCACTTAAATTACTTAAACTTAATTGGTTGGTCTTATTAATTGTTTCATAGGTTGGAGTAGGATCGTCTTCTGTTCCTGGAATTTGTTTATACCATTCAATATTGTAAGGCTCCTTCCCTCCAGAAAGGGATACAGAAATAGACCCTCCATCGCTATTTACACCACAACCAGGACTTATAATAGTTTCGGCAATTTTTATAGGGGCTAAGTTATTCGTGAAATTAAATATAATTGGTGCTGAAATACACCCATTAGCGTCCTTAATTTCCAGTTCATAAGCCCCTTCATTTAAGGTAATTGGATTTGACCCTAAGTATTGAAAATTATTTGGACCACGCCAGGAATATATGTAAAATGGGTCTCCATCGGGATCTACAAATGGATCTCCACCGCTCACAAGTGTCGTATCTGGGAAAGTGACTTCATTATCACATAAGTTTAGGGTTATATTGGTCTCACCGGCATAGGTGATAGGCTGATAATTGGTAACGGTGAAATTGGCGAACAATTCGCAACCTTCAGTAGTGGTGGTTCCAGAAGAGACCTGCTCTACAATTCTAAGGGTATAACTACCTTCTACGAGTTTAGAAAGGGTGTATTTACCAGTGCTATTACTCAAGCTAAAGGTGCTAGAAAATGCTGAAGAAGGGCTTATTTCAGTACCGTTTAAGTAGTACTTTAAAGCGTTCGTTGACTGTAATCTAAAGGTGTATTTAGCTTCTGGATTTTCACAACTTGGTGGAGTTAATATATTTTCTGAGATACTCAAGGAAGACTTAGCAATGGTAAAAGCTTTTACCACAGTGTTGCAGCCGGAATTTGGTTTGTTTAATTCTGTGACACTCACCCGATACTCTCCAAAACCTAAACCAGTTAATGTAAGACGTCCATTTGCTTGCGGTATATTGTTCCATCCAAAAACTGTGGTCGTGGTGCTCACAGTAGTAGAACCAGTAGTGCTTGTGGTGGTTTGGGTACTGGGACCATATTTTTCCCAGATTACATTATATGGCGCCTCTGCGGTAGTAGACAATTCTATTCTACTACTATTACTTTCTTCTGTAACACATTGTTCACTTATTACATTACCAGATACCGTAAAAGTATTGGTTGTATTAGGCATATTTACATTTAGGGTTTGGCTACACTGGTTCTTATCCGTGACCTTAACGGAATAATTCCCAGCAGTAAAAATACCATTGGCTAATGAACTACTATTGCTAGTAAAGTTATAATTCCCTGGTCCAGTCCATTGATAAAAATAAGGACCTGTACCTCCTGATACAGAAACAGAAAGGCTTCCTGGAGTACTACAGTTAATGGGGGTTACTTGGGTATTTTCATCGTGAGTAACGATTAATTCCTCTGGTGCTTCAATGGTTAGAGAATGGCCAAGGGGAATATTAGAGTCACAATTGTTAGAATCACTTATATTAATAGTGTGTGGGCCTTCAGAAATATTTTGGATGGTATAGTCAATACCTGTATTACTAGCAGTTCCAAATGAAATTAAACTTCCCCCGTCTATGGAGTAATAGTATGGCCCTGTTCCGCCAGTTACCGATACTTTTACACTACCTGTAATATTCGGATAGCAAGTTGGATTAACTGCGTCCTCAAAATTAACCTCTAAAGCCTCAGGTTCAGAAATTATGAAAGTCTGGGTTACTTTACACTGCCCTGCTAAACCATCTGATACTTCTACGCGGTAATTACCAGCTCCCAAACCAGATTGGGTGAGTCCAGAAGTCGCAAAGGGCACCCCATTGTTGTTTTTATACCAGCGAACAACAGGCGTGGCTGCCGGATCATTAGTAATGGCAATGGTAATAGATCCCGTTTGGTCTCCCTTACAAGATAGCCTTAGGGGTTGTGCTTGAGGGGGAGAAGTTATTTTTAATTCAGATTTGGAGTCAATAGTCCTTGTAGCTGTCGCTGTGCAACCAGAGGCATCTGTTACTATAATATTGTATAAACCAGCAGGTAAATCCGTGAAATTAGCAGAACTAGCTGAGTTTTTAGTTAATGTACTGGTTAAAGCGCCAGAAGATAATTCATATTGATAGGGGGCTAAACCACCAGAAATAGCTGTTAATGGTATATTAATGCTGGCGTCACTAGCATTAGAACAGCTCACTTGGGTATTAGTAACTAGTGAAGCATCCAATGCCATAGGCGTTGGAATGGTAAAGGTTTTACTCACACTGCTACTACAACTTTGGTCTAAAACCTCAACGGTATAAGTAGCTCCAATAGTTAAATTTATAAAGTCATAAGAACTTCCCTGGTCTATTTGATTTGTAGCACCAATTTTAGTGCCCAAACTATTGTAAATAGACACATCATAGCGGCCTAGCCCTCCGCCAGGGGTGGCTGTTAAAGTTTGTGTGCAATTTGTAGCCAAATCTAAGCTTAGTGCTGTAGGTTCCGTGATAATGAAATTTTGTGAAACCTCACAAGTGCTTCCGTTTTTAACCGTGAACACATAAGTGCCCGCTGTTAAGTTAGAAATAGCTAAAGTTGCATTACTGAAAGTGCTGTCTCCATCTTTAGTCCATGAATAGCTTGTGGCATTTTTTACCGCAGAAGAGGGTATGGTTATAGAACCATCGTTCCCTGCGTTACATGTGACATTTACAATAGCTGAAGCTGGAATCTTAGTACTGTCAATAATTGGATTTAAAGTAACCGAAATTTTTATAGGATCCGAGTAAGCCTCGGCATTATTACCGTTTAAATTCACACTCACCTTTCTTCTATACCAAGTACTGGTTAAAACACCCGTAGGAGTGTAAGCCTGGTTGTCTAAGGCAATGTCCGACCAATTAATAGTGGAACTGTTGGTGTCTACTTTAAACTGCCAAGAATACGTAAGCACACCTCCAACTGGAAAAGAAGGTGCCGTTAAATTGATCAAAGGCGCTGAACCGCCCTCGCATATAGTAGTTGTACCAGCAATAGAACCAGCTATTACTTTATTAAGTGTTAAAGTTACTGAATTAGTACTTTCTTCACATAGGGTCCCATTTGTGGTTCTGAATGTAGTCCTATAAAAAGTAGTGGTTTCGCTTAAGGTTGTTACTGTATATACAGCAGATGTAGCCGAAGGTATTTCTGTAAAAGAAGCCCCATTGGAACTTGAATACCATTTGTAAGTCATTCCAGACAACGTATTGTCTCCCGTGACAGTCAGTGTTGGAAGCGCATCTGTTTCATTTAATGTTAGTTCAGGTCCAAGAGTTCCTTTGAGTAACTGCTCATTGATTAAAATTGTGACGGATGCTGTGCTGGCGGAACAAGAACCAACCCCAACAAAATCTATTGTGGTCTCTCGTTTAAAATAAGTGGTCTCAGTGAGTGCATTGGGTGGGTCGTAATCTCTGCTTATTCCACCTGAAGATATAGCAGTCCAAGCAGTCGAATCAGTCTTTGAATACCATTGGTATCTTCTATTATTACCTGTTACTTCGGTTCCAGTTATAATTGACGGATCTGAATCATAACATAGCACCCCTCCACTATAACTAATGGTTCCCGGATTTACAGTGGGCACCGACACTAGAACAGCTGTAGGTGTAATGGTCAGGGTGTCTGAAGCAGTGATGGTAGCAATCCTTCTAAAATAGGTGCTTTGAGTTAGCGTGTTAGTGGTATATGTTGGATCATTTCCATTAGAGCCAACATTAGCAAAACCACTGCTTGCATTTAAAGAGCTTTGCCACTGATAAGAGGTGTAATTAGCAACATTTGCCGGACTTACTGAACTAGGGGTCAGAGTGAAACTCGTTTCTGCACAAACACTTAATGGAGAAAACACCCCCACATTTGGCACTCTAGCAACAATTGCCAGGCTACGATTAACAATACCACAGGTCTCAGTAGCATTTGAAATAGTACTTGTAGCCGTATTGGAAGCCGCCCTAACATAGTAGGTGGTCTCTGTAATTGCCGTAGGGGTATACGTGCTAGAGGTAGAGTTGGCAGATGTGTCTATTTTCAGCGTACTATCACTGTCTGTATAATAAAACCATTGGTAATTTATATCTGAAGGACCACTAAGTACCGATGCCGGTGTTAAGCTTTCTATTGGGCTTGGTATACTTCCGGAAACCACAAGCTCCTGGGAAGCGGAAATAGAGCCACTATGTGTGTTCGCAAATCCAATGGTTCCTAAGTTTACTTGAGCGCCAACAATTACTTCTAGCTTATTGGATGTTTTCTCACAAATGGCCCCATTATAGCTTACGTAAGTTTTTCTAAAAAATTTAATGGTTTTAGTAATTTTTGGTGAAATGGAAACAGTGGTTATTCCCATGGATACAGGAGGATCAAAGGTACTTCCATTTAATTCTTCTTTGAACCATTCGTAGGTCACCCCATCGTTTGGTGGCAAACTGCTGCTTGTATCCAAAAAAGGGTTCATTGTACCCCCACTACACACATATTGAGTTGCAGTGGTGCCAGAAGAAAACTGAATTTCCACGGTGAATTGAGCGTCTGGAAACCTGTTCACATAGATAATCTGATCATTTAATGAGGTTTCCCAGCTAGCACAAGTTACAGATCGAACCAATCTTCTAAAAGTGGTGGTCTGCGTTAGGGTACTACTAGTTAAAGCCAATGAGGAACTTGTATAGGTGCCTGTGTTAATATCTAAAAACGATCCCGTAAGACCTATTCGTTTTTGCCACTTATATTCTAAATCTTCTGCACTACTAGCTTCCTTTCCAACCACTTCGGTTAAAGTAACATTATCTCCTAGACAAATAGTATTATCAGAAGCTTCAATGGTTCCCGGATCTACGGAAACAATGGTCACAGAAACTGCTGAGGAGCGAACAGTACAGACTTTATTGCCTCCTGAATTATACGTGGTTTCTCTTAGATAATAATAGGTGCCTGTTGTCTGAGTATCTTTTGTAATTAGAAATGTATTATCAGTTGCTCCACTTATAGCTGTAGGAAAGTTAACATCACTATTAATAGAAGATTGGTACCATTGGTGTTTTATGGTAGCAGAGGCATTTTCTCCACCAACAACGCTTAAAGATGTGCTAAAGCTATTAATTTCTGAATCACAAAATTGACTAGTGCCAACAGAAGCAGTTCCACCATTAATTGAAACTGCACTCGAAGCAGCACTCATAGTAAACATACTCCTAGCAGATAATTCTGGAAAATTGTTTACAGTTATAAAAGTAACAGACCCAGAAATAGAATTCGTTTGCGCTATTACTTGCAAACCTGAAAGAACTAATTCATCCAAATGGTCACTCCCCATCACGTCAAAGGAAACTTCCAAAACAGAAGTATTCGTGCCTATTTGAACAATAATATTTGACAAATCGGATGGAGTTGTTGGACTTGAAATTCCTGAGGGGCTCCCTGTAAAATAAAACCCTGCTGGGAGTTGAATTTCAAATTGTTTGTCAGTAGTCCCTTGAAAATCAGACACACCTAACTCAGTTAGGGTAATATTTGGAATAGTGTAAGCAGCAGACGGAAAATTGTCACAAGCGTCTACCATAACATTTCCCCCAGAACTCAGCGTTACCTGCCCCAAAGCAGTAGCCTGACCAGCAATGAAAAGGCCTGCAAACAACACAAATAGGCGTAAGATGGGTTTCATATATTAAAACCACAACGCTAAAAATAGCGTTGTGGTATATTTGGGTTACGTTTTCGTGCTAAAATTAGCCTATTTTAAAGGAATACAAAAATTCTATGCCCTCTATTGCAAGATTAATTCTTGACTACTTTTCACTTTACCGACACTTAAAATTACTTTATAAGTTCCTTTTGGCAAGTAAGTATTGCCGTCTGCGGCAGTAATCAGCTTAATCTTATTTTTCTTTAAAAAGGCTGTTTTTCCTGATTTAGAAAAATTCATATGAAAAGGCGCACTGTTAAAACCAGCGTCTGCTTGGAGCGTTATAGCATTCACTTCAATGCCATTCGCGTCTTGAACAGAAACGGAGACTTCCCCAGCCTGGACTGCAAAAAAGTCTATGCTTATTTCTGGCGTATAGGGATCTGAAAAGCCTCTGGCCATGCCCCATCTAGGAGACACGCGCTGTTTGTCCAGCGCAAAAAGTTGCACTGCTGGAGTCTTTCCAGCGGCC
>Ga0255755_1004020_pt1 | contig 10906 bp, 12 predicted proteins | sample 011ome_18_FD_179955 | JGI IMG/M metagenome (GOLD analysis project Ga0255755, IMG submission 179955) | Coastal salt marsh microbial communities from the Groves Creek Marsh, Skidaway Island, Georgia - 011501BT metaG (version 2) | ecosystem: Environmental > Aquatic > Marine > Intertidal zone > Salt...
TATTAGATCTTAAACTTTTTTGTGAAAGATAAATTAGATCAGTTAGGGACATTTTTTTTATCCTCTAAAATTTTACCATCTTTCATTTTAATGATGCGTGATCCATAATTTGCAATGTCGTCTTCATGAGTAACCAAAACAATTGTAATGCCACTTTTATTTAAATCATTTAAAATTTTCATAATTTCTAAACTAGTAGTACTATCAAGAGCTCCTGTAGGTTCATCTGCAAGAATTAATTTAGGAGTACCAGCAATAGCTCTAGCAATTGAAACTCTTTGCTGCTGCCCTCCAGATAATTGATTTGGTCTGTGATGTGTTCTGTCTTTTAAACCTACATTTTCTAGAGCTTTTAATGCGAGTTCTGCTCTCTCTTTTTTACCTTTACCTGAATAAAGAAGTGGCAATGTAACATTCTCTAAAGCATTTAATCTTGGCAATAGATTAAAATTTTGAAAAATAAAACCAATGTCTTTATTTCTTAATTCAGCGAGCTTATTTGAGCTATAATTAGATATGTTATTATCTCTAAAAAAATAATCACCATGTGAAGGAACATCTAAACAACCAATAATATTCATGAGTGTAGATTTTCCAGAGCCAGACGAACCCATTATAGATACAAACTCACCTTCATTGATGAAAACATCAACATTATTTAAAGCTAAGAGCTTGTTGTCACCCATTACGTATTCTTTAGAAATAGATGTTATGTTAATCATTTAAAAAAGTCTTAGTGCTTTTTTTTGAGAGGTCTCTACTGTTATTTTAGAGATAACCTGATCACCTTCATTTAAATCACCTTTAATGATTTCAGTATACCCGCCAGAATTTAATCCAGTAACTAAATCAACTTGTTTATGTTCTCCGTCTACAAGTTTAAAAACTTTTTTAATATTTAATGATTCTTTAAGTGTGAAATATTTATTTTTTTGTTCGTCGTTTAATAAATCTATCAAGCCATTTTCAATAAATAGTTGAATTTCTTTACCAATTTTTTCTGGTGACATATTTTTTGCTTCTAAGGATGCTCTTAATTTACCTAATTTAGGGTAAACACCTCTCATTTTATTTTGTTGTTCTGTAGTCATATCTAATTGACCCATTATTTCTTGCATTTGTGATGGACGACCTCCACCCCAACCACCTCCACCAGAATTATTAGCTTTAGGTTTTTGATTTAATTTAACAGACAAAGCAGAATTTTTAACTTTTAAAATATCCTTTTTGTTTTCAACAACAATATCAACATTAGCAGTCATGCCAGGTAACAGGATATTATTAGGATTATCAAAAGATGCTAAAACTTCATAAGTAATAACATTTTGATCATCAATTGGAGAATATCTAATTTGAGTAATAGTTGCTTCTAATTTTCTATCTGGAAAAGCATCAGTTGAAAATTCAACAAGTTGTCCAACTTTAATATTGCCTATATCTGACTCATCAATAAATATTTCTATATTCATATTTGATAAAGTTTCAGCAATAGTGAACATAATTGAGTCTTTTTGATAAGCTCCAAGAACATCACCCACACTGATATGTTTATCAAGTATAAAGCCATCAATAGGAGAAACAATTTTTGTTTTGCTAAGATCTAATTTTTCACTTTCGAGTTTAAGTTCAGTTTGTTCAATTAATTTTTTAACTTCTTCAATTTCGGCAGAAATAATTTTAGTTTGTGCTTCTCTTGAAGCAATGGTAGCATTTAATGAGGAAATTTCAGATTCTAATGTACTTAATTGAAAAATTGCACTGTCATATTCAAATTGCGCATCTTCAAATTCTTTTTTTGAAATAAATTTATTTTTATAAAGAGCTTTCTTGTCTTCTAAATTCTTATCTAATTGGGTTAAAAAAAGTGAAAAATCATTATATTTTGAAACAGACCCAGCTTTATTAGATATAGAATTATTTAATTCAGACTTGGCTTTTTCTAAACTAGCCATTTTTTGTTTTAACTTTGATTTTGATATTTCAACTGTTGTTTCAGTTTCTTTAACATTTAATAAAAATGGATTTTGATCAAATGTAGCCAAAACGTCACCTTGTGAGATAATTTCATTGTAGTCTTTTTCTACATCTACTATTTTACCAGAAATCTCAGATGATAAAATTAGGGTTGATGTAGGGATGATTTTACCAGTTGCAGAAACAATTTTTTTAATATTACCTTTTTCAATATTTATATACTCATATGAAGTAGTAGAAACTTGATCACCATTTTGATTATAAAAATAATAACCGCCACCAAGTAGTGCCAAGATAATTATTAAAAATATAAGTTTTTTCATGAAAATTGAATATTCAATTCATATAGTTTAAATAAAATATAATAGTAGATCAAAATTTATATGATTATCAAATGCTTAATTTTACTAAATATATATAAAAATCAATCAATTATGTAATTTATTTAAAATTTAAATATATATAATAAGTAAAAACTATTGCCATTGAGGTTCTCTTTTTTCAAGAAAAGCTGAAATCCCCTCATCTGAGTCTTGATTCAACATATTTTTAATCATTATTTCAGATGCATATTTATAAGCATCAGCAGTTGTCATCTCTACTTGATTATAAAATGCTTTTTTTCCAATTTTTAAAGTTTGAGAAGATTTATTAGCTATTTTAATAGCCATTTCTTTAATTTCATTAACGAGATTATCTTCATTAAAATAATTATTTATTAAGCCAATAGATCTAGCTTTTTCTGCACTTATAAAATCACCAGTTAAAAGCATCTCCATAGAATGCTTGTTATTTACAACTCTAGATAGCGCAACCATAGGAGTAGAACAAAACAAACCAATATTAACACCAGGAGTAGCAAATTTTGAATTTTGACTTGCATAAGCCAAATCACAACTAGCAACTAACTGGCATCCAGCTGCAGTAGCAATACCGTTAACTTCTGCAATTACTGGTTTTGAATTATTAATAATTTTTAACATAAGATCAGAACAACTATTTATTAACGTTGTAAAAAACTTAAGGCCTTTATCTTCATCTTTTCTATGAAATTTTATTTCTTTTAGATTATGACCTGCAGAAAAAACTTTTCCTGATGAAGCTAAAATTATAACATTAACATCATTATTTTTATCTGCATTTTCAATTATTGTCTTTAAATCATTTATGAATTCAAGACTTAAAGTGTTTTGTTGATCTGGATTATTAAGAGTTATTTTTAAAATACTATCTTTAAGATCTTCAATAATCAAATCACTCATATATTAATTTTTATTTCTACTTCATCTGACAATGAGTTAGCTATAAAACAATATCGATGCGATCGATCTTGCATCTTATCCATTTCATCTTTTGATACAGAAAAATCATTATCAAATTTAATTATTGGATTTAATTCTATTTTATTTACACTCATCATACCTTTTGAGTTTTTTCCAAGAAATGCATTAGCATTATCTTTGTAAGACTTAACGGGCCAGCGCATTTTTGCTGCAAGCGCTAAAAAAGTCATCATGTGACAACTACTAATAGCTGCTGCTAAAGATTGTTCAGGGTTTAATTCATTTTCTTTTCCACCATATTCAGGGGCGGAACCAGCATTAAAAAAATTGTTGTTAATTTCAATTTTATGGTTTTTAGAAAATGCATCAGGATTAAGCACATCTTCTTGCAAAACCCATTCAAGACTAATTGATAAATCGCCCATATAATTAGCCTAATACAGCTAAATTAATATAATCAATAGAAAAAAAATGCATAGATGCTAATAAATTTATTAACTATATACAGCTCTTTCTAAATTCTAAAAATATGGCAACAAAACATTATCTATTGATACTTTTGATAACATTTTTATTTGGAACTTCATATCCAGTAGGAAAGTTGATTTTTAATAATTCTGTTCCACCATTACTAATGGGTAGCATTAGAATGCTTCTAGTATTTATTTTTTTAGCTCCATTTGTGAAAATAACAATTCCTAAAAAAAAATATTGGCTGCCCTTAATAGGTTTTGGTATTTTTATGGGATTTGCCACTAATGTTTTTTTAAATTACTCAATTTATGTAGCCGATATACTATCACCTACGATTATAGGTACTCAACTGTCCATTCCTTTTGGTATATTATTTGGTTCTTTTTTTTTAAAAGAAAAAGTATCAACTAAAAAATGGGCATTAATAATTATTTGTTTTTTAGGAATCATATTTATTGGATTTGACCCAAACCTCAAAAATGAAAAATTAGCATTGATTTTAGCTATATTTATGTCTTTTTTTTATGGAGGAACACAAGTATTTTCAAGATATCTAAAAGAACTGGATGTTATATTCACCAATGCATTTATGGCATTAGTGGGATGGATATTATTGTTATTATGTTCAATTATATTTGAGGGGAACATAGTCTCAAATATTATAGAAATTAACATTACATCATGGCTTCTTATAGCTCATTCTGCATTTTTTATTTCTGTAATTTCTCATATGTCATTGTTTTATCTTTATAAGACTTACACTGTGCAAAAGGTATTTCCTTTTTATGCATTATTTCCTGTTTTTGGTATTTTTCAAACAATGATTATATTTAACCAAATACCGTCGTTAATTATATTAACAGGAGGTTTAATTGTTATTTTATCAATTTACTTACTAAGTAAATTAGATTGATATATTATCTATAAATAATGAGTTACTATTTAATTAAGTTAATTACTACAGCTTTAGTAGTTGTTGTAGTTTCAGAAATTGCAAAAAAATCAACTTTTATAGCTGCTGTTATTATATCAATCCCTTTGACATCTTTGTTAGCTTTTATATGGCTCTATATTGACACGAAAGATTACCAAAAAGTAATTGACCTATCGTATGGTACGATACTTTTAAGCATTCCTTCTTTTGCTTTCTTAATAATTCTTCCTATTTTATTAAAATTTAAATATGATTTTTTGTTTTCAATTATAATATCAATTGCTGGGACCGCTTTTATTTATCTTATATTTACTTTTTTACTAAAAAAAATTGGCATCTTTATTTAAGAACTGAATATATTAAATAAAATAATATAAAAAATTATTTATAATCTGAAATTACAAAATATTAATTCTTTCAAAAAACCAATATAAACCAATTAAAGCTATAAGTATAGAAGACGGTATTTGAAAAACTCTTCTGTAATATTTATTTGTTGAGAATTTAATTCCAATGAAAATATACAAAAATAAAATAATTGAAATTTGCGCCACTTCAATACCAATATTAAAAGAAATAAGATTTAAAAATAAAGTAGAACTTCTATAGCCAATATCACTTAAAACAAGCGCAAAGCCTAATCCATGCAATAATCCAAAAAATAAAATAACGATGTATCTAAAATACTCTTTGATATAATTTTTAAAAATATTCTCTATACCAACATAAACAATTGAAAGAGCTATTATTGGCTCAACAATTTGAGGATTAATATTAATTAGGGATAAAGAAACAAAAATTAATGTTATTGAATGAGCAATAGTAAAAATAGTTATTTGTGTAATTAATTTTTTTATAGATAATGAAAATAAAAATAGACCAAATATAAATAAGATATGATCTAATCCTTTTGGAATTATATGTTGAATACCAAGAACAAAAAAATTACTTAAATTTTTAAAATTAGATATTAAGTTAGTTTTTTTTAGATAAATTTGATTAGACTCTGACCCGGGCGTCAAATATTCTGTAACTAATTCGTCTTCTGATTTACTAGAATTATTTTCCCTTAAAATTATAGGTCCGTAATTTTTAATCCAATTAAAGGTAAGATATTCAGCATTTTCATCTAATAATACACTTAAATAAATTATTGTATCTCTACTAATTTCAAAATTATCAATATCTTCAATATCAATTTTAATTAAATCTATTTGTTTTGGGTTATTATTTATTTTTATATCTATATTAGAGCTAATTTCATTCCAAGATTTCAAAAAAATATTTTCAAGATCTTTTATATCTAAACGACGCAACTCATCATAAATTTCACTAAGAGATGATGAATTAGTATTAGATATGTTAGAAGCATCGATTTTTGATAAAATTAATTCAGCATTTAATCTAATTTCAATATTTAAATAATTTCCATCATAATTGAAATCTAAAATAGAAGGTTTAATTTCATGAGCTATACTTAAAGTTGAGGAGAAATTTAAAAAAAATGTAATAATTATAAATAGATATAATTTTGAAAATTTAATATAAGAAAGCATTGTGATATTTTTATTTAAAAAACTATTAATAATAATAATTTTAATTACAACATCCAAAATAACTTTAAGTCATGAATTTTGGATTGACCCAGTAAATTTTTATATAAAAGACAACGAAATATTGAAAGCAAATATTATAATTGGTGAAAATTACAAAGGTTCAAAAATAGCATTTTCAAAAAAAGATTTTAAGAATTTAAAACTTTATTCAAACAATGATTCATTAAAAATAAAAGGCAGATTAGGTGATATTCCTGCTATTAATATAAAAAAACCATTTACAGGCTTAAATATAATACAAATTGAATCAGAGATGAATTATGTTGATTATGAAGGTTTATTAAAATTTGAAGTTTTTTCAAGAAAAAAGGGTTATCGAGATTTAATAAAAATACATAAAGATAAAAATTATCCAGAAAATTTTGTTGAAAGTTACAAAAGATATGCAAAATCATTAGTGAGTGTTGATACTTTTGATGGCAATGATGTTGATACAAATATGGAATTAGAGTTTATTTTTTTAGATAATCCAATTAAAAATTTAGATAAACCTAAAAGAATTTTACTAGAATATCAAAATAAAATTTTAACCAATCATCAGGTTTCAATCATGAGCCTAAAAGAAAATTATTATAAAAGAGATTTCACGAAAACAAATAACAAAGGTTACATTGAAATTTTTTTTAAAGAAGATACTAAATATCTAATAGAAAGTGTTGTTATAATTGAGGGAAGTAATAAAAAAAAGAATAACTATGCTAAATGGCATTCCTTATGGGCCTCCTATACTCTTAAGACTCCAAAAAAATGAATGAAAAACAAAGTTTAAAAATTTTAGTTATTTTAATAATAATTTTATTTTCAACAATTGCTAAAAGTGAAAACAAAATAATTATAGCAAGTACTACATCAACTTATGACACTGGTCTTCTTAACTTATTAAATGATAAATTTTATAAAAAGTTTAACATAAGAGTTCAGGTATTGTCTCTAGGAACAGGTCAAGCAATAAGAACAGCTAAAGATGGTAACGCAGAAATTTTACTTGTTCATCACAGACCTTCAGAAATAGAATTTATGAATAGTGGATATGGAGTAGAAAGATATGAAATTATGTATAACGATTATGTTCTAGTTGGTCCAAAAATTGATGATGGAGAGTGCAAATCTGTAAAACAAAAATTAGAGGATATTCATAACAATGAATTTCTGTTTATTTCAAGAGGTGATGATAGTGGCACTCATCGAAAAGAATTAGAAATGTGGAAATTAGCTAACATAGAAATAAACAAAAATACAAAATGGTATTTCAGTGTAGGTCAAGGCATGGGAAGTACTTTATTAATATCAAATGAAAAAAAAGGATATACATTATCTGATAGAAGTACCTGGATAGCGTTTAATAATAGAGACAATTTAAAAATAGTATGTGAGGATTTCCCTCCGCTTTTTAATCAATATGGAATTATTTTAGTAAACTCTGAATTAAATAAAAATTTGAATTACGTAGATGCAAAAAAATATATTGAATGGTTTAAAACGAATGAAGTTAAGGAATTAATTAATAATTTTAAAGCTAAAGGTAAGCAATTATTTTATTATAATTACAACTAATAAGTAATCTTTTTATTTACATCTCTTAACGTTTTATCACTGCCATGATGAAAATGCTTACTCATATCTGGAACATACTTCATTGATATAGGTTCTTTACCAACAGCCATTGACATTTGTCTTACATGGTGTGCTTCTGCTCCACAACAAATACCGATAAAGTTAATATTTTTTTCTGAACATTCTTTTGCAAACTCACCCATTTCAAATCTATTGCAATACAGATTGTCTAAAGCAACGGGGAAAGCATTATCTCCTGGAATACAATCACAATCATGATCTGAAATATTTAGAAATCCTGGCTCTTCTTCAGTTGTTCTATATGGCACAGGTAATGCTGCAACATGACAAGAAACATTGTTTCTTATTTCATCAAGAAATTTCATAGTCATCTTTGGACCTCTATAACAATTCAAACCAACTACATCAGCCCCATTATCTTCCATGATTTTACAAGCCTCTGTAGGAGTATAACCATCCCTAGTTAAATCACCTCTTGGTATTGCAAAATTTGTTACCGCAATCATATTTTCTTTTTTGATTGCTTCTAATGCTATCTTCATTTCACCCACCCAATTTATTGTTTCTGCAACAATAAAATCTACTCCAGCTTCTTTTGCCCAAAGAATCTGCTCTTCATACATTTTTTGACATTGCTTAATACTAGCAGTGTCATCAGGGTCATAAACATTTGTATTAGCAACATCGCCACATACCATTAAGTCTAAATCCTTGAACTCATTAGCTGTGTCTTTAGCAATTTGCAGAGCGTCTTTTTGAAGTTTTTCAAGCAAATGTTCTTTACCAATGATTCTTAATTTTTCTCTATGTCCATAATATGTAAAAGCTTGAACGACATCACTGCCAGCTCTAATAAATTCTCTGTGTAACTGAGCAACTACTTCAGGATATTCGATAACCACTTCCGGGACAAAAGCACCAGCTGAAAGGTACCCCCTACGTTCCATAGCAAATAAATAACCTTCAGCACAAATAATAGGACCGTTATCTAATCTTTCTAATAAGTTCATAAAATATCAAAATACATCTAAGATTTTCATAAAATTCTAGTAAATGAAATTATAATTTTTAAAAAATTTTAAAAATTTGTTAATAAATTAATTAGTTCTGCCGAAGAAAGTCAATCTTGCATTTTCTGATAATTTTATATTGCTTTCTTCGTTATAGTTTAAGGTAATTAAAATTCTTGGGGTATCACTTTGAACTGGCGTAACTCTATGAAGATAATTTCTACCGTAAAACAATATTAAGGTACCATCATTAACATTTAATTTTTTAGGCTGATAAACTCCATCAATAACATTAGATATTAATTTTTTATCAACAAAATTAGATTTAGAGTCCCTGCCCTCAGTTATGTATTCAAACTCGCCTCCTGAAGTTGAGGATTGTATCATCAAAGTGATTGCAAAAGATGCATTATCAAAATGCCAACCTAATTGCTGTCCTTTTTGATAATAGTTTAAATTAATTGATGATAAACTGTCAGCATAAGGAAAAATATTATCCAAATGCAATACATTTTTTATATAAGATTTAAAAATATCAGAATGATATAAAATATTTAAATCTGATTTATGATTTATTAAGTCATGGGGTATACAGCCTTTATCACTTGTCATAGGACGATTTAAAGGGTCTTTGTCATCGAAATTATTTGATGTCTTAGATAATAAAATCGTATGTTGTTGCTCACAATAAAAAGCTTTACCTTCTAATTGTTTTGCTTCATTTAAAATATTTGTGAGACTTTTATCTAATAAAAAATTTTCTAGAATTAATAGTGAATTTTTTTTAATTAACGAATGACATTCTTGAATATAATTAAGATCATTAATTGGGTGTTTGCTGAAATTAATAATAGAATTAATGCTTTCCATGTTTTAAGTATATTTTTTATGTTTTGGTAAATTATCTGATATTTCGTAATAATCTCTCTTATTGCTAGTGTAGATATGCAAAACAGTCTTTAATTTTGTTGGGTTTTTAAGTAGTCCAGCAGATATAGATATAGTTTTACTTCCATATCTTTTAAAAAACACACTAGCACCGCATTTGTTACAAAAACCTCTTTTAGCCTTTTTTGAAGAAGCAAACCATTTAAGTGTATTTTTAGATTTATAGGTAATATTTTCCTCTAAAACTGATGTATATGCTGCAAAGTTACCGTGAGTTTTTGTACATTGAATGCAATGACAATTTATAACTGGCCTAAAATCACCTTTTATTTTCATATCAATACCTTTGCATAAACAAGAAGCGTTGAGTGTTTTAATTTTAGTTTTCACTTTAGCACATGGTTCTTTATTTTATCAGAGATTACAATTTTATTAATATTTGGTAAATATAGATTTACCGAGTCTTGTATTAATTTTTTTGCTATGCTTTTATTAAAAAATCTATAACCATCCTTAATAACATAATTAAGTATAAAGAAACGATACATTTCTGGTATTAAAATAAAATCACTTTCATTTAATGGATATTTGCTGTGATAGGATTTTAAAAAAATCATGAATCTTTTTTCCATTAAAGTTAAGGGTGAGTATGTAAATAAAGTTGAATCTCCTTGAGAGGAACAAACACGACTTAAAAAGTAAAAATCAAGAGTTCTATGACCTATCCTAAACCAATCATAATCCCATCTACTAAAAAAATTATAATTTTGATCAATAGAAAAATTTCCAATATTCCAATCTATGAAAACGGGTAGCAAATCTTCTTTATTTAATAAATTTTTAGTATTTTTTATAAAAATATTACATTGTGAAATAATTTCTTTTTTCTGATTTTTGTCAAAATGTGAATACTTACTTTTAGAGATATTATTTTTTATAAAATTAATATCTTCATTAAATTTTTTAGATTTATCAGGCAAAATATTAGAAATATTTCTGCACCCAAGATGAAAATTTGCTAATTCTTTTCCTAATTTTATTATTTTAAAATTATTTTGTTTTTTTGTTGGTTTTTTTGATGTCCTTATAGGATTATAAAAAACTACCCAGACAGGAGATTGCTTAATTTTTTTTTCATAAATATACAGTTTT
>Ga0255755_1004026_pt1 | contig 10894 bp, 9 predicted proteins | sample 011ome_18_FD_179955 | JGI IMG/M metagenome (GOLD analysis project Ga0255755, IMG submission 179955) | Coastal salt marsh microbial communities from the Groves Creek Marsh, Skidaway Island, Georgia - 011501BT metaG (version 2) | ecosystem: Environmental > Aquatic > Marine > Intertidal zone > Salt...
GTATGGATAACTCTTAAATAGATAATATGGATTTTAAAAATTTTATCTCTCCCTCAACAGGGCATAAATTTGTACTAAAAAATAATTTTCTTGAATCTGAGGTAGGAGAAAAAATAAAGATATTAAATAAAATTCCTAGATTTGTACCAGAGGATAATTACACCTCAGCATTTGGACGTCAATGGAAGATTTATAGTGAAGTTCAGTTAGACTCTAAAAATAATACTACAATCTCCGAAGATAGAATTAGCATTGCACTAGGCAAATCATTAGATTCAATAAAAGGGCTTAAAATTATCGAAGCTGGATCAGGTGCAGGTCGTTTTACCGAAATACTTTTAAAGTACGGTGCAAAAGTCTATTCATTTGATTTAAGTGAGGCTGTTGAAGCAAATTTAAAGAACAATTCAGGCAATCCAAATCTAACGATATTTCAGGCAGACATTGAAAAAATACCATTTGAGGATAATTTTTTTGATATCTCGCTCTGCCTTGGAGTAATGCAACATACCAGAGATACAGAAGTAAGTTTAAGTGAACTAACGCGAGTTACTAAAAAAAATGGGATGATTTTATTTGATCATTATCAAAAACATATTGGTCAATATCTTTCATTGTACCTACTTTACTGGTTTATCATCAAAAACATGCCTGCCTCAGTTCAACACAAAATTACCACATCATTAACAAAAGCGTTCTTTCCAATTCATTGGTTTTTTAGAAAAAATAGGTTGATGCAGTTTATCCTTAGACGAATAAGCCCTATTAGCTTTTACTACGGGATATTTGATTTAACTAAAGATCAGCATTTTGAAGTCTCATTGCTTGATACTCATGATAAAAATACCGATCACTTCAAAAGAATGGTTACTAAAAAACAATTATGCAAAATAATTAAAAAATTTAATTTTAAATCTTTTAAAATTTTTAAAGGCGGCACTGGGCTTCAGTGCATCATATATAAATAAAATTAATCTCTCTTGGATGCAAAAAAACTTTTTAGTAGTTCAACACTTTCCTGGCGGAGAATTCCATACTCATAATTAACTCGATGATTGAGAAATTTCTTTTCTAAAAAATTATCTACCGAAATTATTGAGCCTGTTTTTGGTTCGGGTGTAGCAAAATATAAATTTTTTATTCTTGCATCTACAATAGCCTTTGCGCACATATGACAAGGCTCAAGAGTTACATAAATTTCACATCCTTTAAGTCTGTAGTTATTGATTGTTTGACTTGCATTATTTATTGCAAGGATTTCAGCATGAGAAGAAACTGAGTTTGTGGTTATAACTTGATTAAATCCTTTTCCAATAATCTTTCCATCTTTAACTACGACTGCGCCAACTGGAACCTCGTTCTCTTGAAATGCAGTATTAGCTAAATCCATTGCAATAGCCATGAATTTTTCTATACACATTTAAATAAGTCCTACTGTTGAATTATTGCATTTAAAGAAATGTCGCCCATTCTTCAAGTGGCCTTCTTTCTGACTTAAGAGCATTTATTGGATCTGATGTATCTTCATAACCAATACTCATTCCGCAAAATAAAATATCATTTGAATCTGCTTTAACAAACTCTGAAACACTTTCATGTTTCAATGACCAAGCCTCTTGAGCGCAAGTATCTACACCTACTTCTTTTGCAAGCAACATAAATGTTTGTAAAAACATTCCTAAGTCAGACCACTGAGGTGGGCCCATATCTCTATCAATGAAGCAAAAAAAAGCGCATGGAGCTCCAAAAAAGATAAAATTTTGCATGACCTGAGAAAAACGAGCCTCCTTGTCATCCCTAGAAATTCCCAATAATTCATACATTTGCTCTCCCAATTCATAACGCGAAGTTCTATATGGTTCTTTTAAATTAGAAGGATAGATCTCATAAGCTGGCTCTTCAGGTTTAGACCATTTACTTTGAAATTCTAAGAAGTCTGACATTGATTGATCATTAATAACGAATATTTTCCATGGTTGAAGATTTCCTCCAGAAGCAGCACGAGAGGCTTTACTTAATAATTCAGATACTAATTTATTAGAAATAGGTTTTTCTAAAAACCTTCTTACTGATTTTCGAGATTTTACTGCTTCAGAAACATTCATACTAATTTTTGTTTACCATTTTATTTAAAAATTTATTATTGCTTAGTAAATTTTCAGTTAAATCATAATCTTGTATTTTTCCATTTTTCAAAACACACGTTTTATCAAAATATTCTAGCAAAGAACTTTTATGTGAAATGGCTATAATCATTTTATACTTTAAGTTGGAAATATTGCTCATCAAATCAATTTCTAATTGTCTATCCATTGCATTAGTTGCTTCATCTAAAACTAATACATCTCTTTTTTTAAAGAAAGCTCTAGCAAATCCAATACATTGTTTTTGACCTCCTGATAAAACTTGATTTGATTCAGAAATTATTGTGTCCAACCCATTCGGCAGTTTATCAACAACTTCATCTAATTTTGATAAAGATAAAACCCTTTGAAAAAAATCTTCATTATTATTTGTAAGGTTTGTTCCGAATAAAATGTTTTCTCTAAGAGAGCCCTCAATTAAAAGTACTTTTTGAGGGACAAAAGCAAAGTTTTTCCTTATGGAAACTCTATCCTTCATATTAATTTCCGTTGCATCAAAGATAATTTGACCTGATTGGGGAAATGTGAATCCAAGAATTAAATCGAGTAGAGTTGATTTGCCTGAGCCGCTTGGACCAACAATTAAGATTTTTTCATCACGGTAAAACTTAAGACTAATATCTTCTAATGTAGGTCGATCATCACCATAATTAAAACTTACATTCTGCAAAGTAATTGAATGATCTAGGGGAACATCTAAATTATCTTGATTAGTCTCAAAAGATTCAAGAGCTTGAAAAATATCAAATACATTTGAGAGTTGGAGTTGTCTAAAAATAATTTCGTAATAAAAATAATAAATATTTTGAAATGAGGGCAAGACTTTTAAACCAGCTAAACCAAAAACAGAGATTGAAGCAAAGACTTTTTGACTATCAAATTCAGAGGCAGAAAAAAATGCAATTACTAGAACTATTATTATTAATATCACCGAATCTATTAAGAATCTCGGAATTTGAGAATAAAAAGCATTGTGTGCCTCTGCATAAACAAGATTTGAATCTGTTTTCTTAAAATTTGATATAAATTTAGACTTTGCATCATAAAAAATTATTTCCTTCACTGAGCTAAATATATTATTTAATATCTTTAGAGATTCATTCATCATTTTTGAAGTATTTGCACCATGTTTTTTTATAAGAGGGCTTATCAAAAAAGTAATGAGTGTGTATGAAATTAATAAAATTGATATTACCAACAAAGTCAAACCAGGATCATAGATAAATAATCCAGCAACAATAAAGGAACACAAAATTAATCTACTGAAAAGATGAAGGCTAAAAATTATAACGAAGCCTACTTGACGGCCATCATTGATAATTTTTGATACTTGTTCGGAAGTTTTAATATGCGCTAAATTTAGCCAATCTTCTTCAAAATAATAATTGAGTATTTTTTGACGAATTCTGCTACCAATGAACTGTCCTGAAACATTTAAAGATCTAATGATTAGCACAGAAGCTATTAACGTAATGATTGAGTATAAAACGACAAAAGTACAAAATACAAAAGTGTAATGAATTGAAGAAAGATTCAAAAATGCCATAAATGATGGTATGAAATCAATTGACCCAATAGCATCATTTAAATTTTCAATGTTGATTAACAAAAAAGAAATTAAGCCAAGACCAAAAACTTCCATAACCGCAACAATTGTCAATAATATGCTGAGCCTACCAATTCTAAGTAAATCTTCAGATGGAAGGATAAAATATAATTTTTTTAAGAACGATGGCACTATGTTAATTATATATTGTTTGATGTATTAAAATTAAGAACTGCATCAATAATTTTTAAACCTGTATTTTAAAATTTTGCTTGAACTAGGTTTCATGAATTAATAATAATAAAATAAGATAAATGAACTCAGAAAAATTATGCTTCGTAGTTAATGATATAGAATTTTTTTTATCTCATAGAGTTGATCTTGCCAAGAAACTATCACAGTCTTATCAAATACACTTAATCTGCAACCATAAAAGTACCTCTTCTAAATACTTAAAGTCTATTGTAGAAAATGAATTTGTAACACATCAGATTTCTCCAAGGAATAAGTCTTTTTTTATTTACGGTTATATCAAATATTTAGTCAATTTAAAAAGATTATTAAATCAAATAAATCCTGATTATGTTTTATTTGTAACTATTGAGTTAAGTTTCCTAGGTGCGATCATTCATCATCTCATTAACATAAAAAAATCTTTATTCTTAATTACTGGATTGGGACCCTTCTTTAATCAAAAAAGAATGAAGTATAAATTAATGAAAATAGTTCAAAAATTAGTTTTCTCTTCTTTAAAATTCAAAAAAAACTATCTTTTTATTTTTCAAAATCCAGATGACTTAAAATTATTTACTTCCCAAAATTTCGTTGAGCAATCTAATGCCTTAATGATAAGAGGTAATGGAATCAATCTTGAGTATTACTCTTTTTTTAAGAGAAAATTTGAAAAACAACTAACTTTTTTATTTGCATCAAGATTAGTAAGATCTAAGGGAATAATTGAGTTTATAAATGCATCAAAAATCATATTAAAAAAATATCCATCAACAAAATTTCTAATTGCGGGCAAGCATGATGAGACTGATCCAGAATCAATTGATTTTAAAAAATTTAAAAATTCTATTTCAGATAATTCGATTTCTTACCTTGGCTGCTTAACACAAGAAAGTCTTAAAGAAAATTTTTATAAATCCTCAGTATTTATTATGCCTTCATATGGAGAAGGTCTTCCAAAGGTTGTCTTAGAAGCAGCTGCAACGGGGATGCCTATAATTACAACAAATGTTAATGGATGCAGAGAGTGCGTTAGCTCTGGATACAATGGTTTTTTGGTTCAACCAATGAATCAAAAAGATCTTGCCGCAGCTATGGAGGCCTGTATTTTAAACACTTTAAATCTTCCACAGTTTAGTAAAAATTCATATGAGATGATAAAAAATCATTACTCTCTTGAGTTAATTGCCGAAGAATATTTTAAAGCATTAAATTAATTGAAATTTGGTGAGAATCGTTCCACCCAACACATAAAAAATATTATTGCCGCAATTCGCTCTCCATTATTTCTATAGGCATTAGATGATCTTAAAAGCTTATAAATATATTTTTTATTGAAAATATTTGAATCTGAATCTGAGACTTTTTGATAAAAATAATCCATCCAAATAGGATCATTTAATAATTGGTTTATAGGAATAGAAAAGCCCTGTTTTCTATTAAAATCAAAATTTTTTGGAAGAATTTTAGCTGCAAGCATTTTTAAAAGTATCTTTCTTCGATCGCTATGAACCTTGAGATGTGATGGAACCTCTAAAAAAGAAAACTCTATTATTCTTTTATCTAAAAATGGAGAACGAATTTCTAAAGAATTTGACATGCTTGCTCTATCAATTTTAACCAAAAGATCTGACTTAAGATAATTGGAAAAATCATGGAAAGTGCTGCTTGTGATAATGTTATTTACGGGAATAATAGGATTTAACACAAAATCTTTGCTCTGATTTGAAAGAGATGCTCTCTCATTAAAAATTTTTTTTACTTCATCTAAATTATAAAACTCAGCGATATTAGGATAGTAGTTGGTGAAATCATTTCCTAAAAACTCCAGTGTTTTTTTTCCTCTCATGCCAATTGGAAGAAATAACTGAAAAAAATTACTTAAACTTCTTCTTATTTTGTGAGGTATAAATGAATACTTCCCATGTAATTTAAGAAACTTATTATAATGAGGGTAACCTCCAAATAACTCATCTCCCCCATCTCCTCCAATAGCAACTTTACTGTATTTAGAAACCTCATTTGATAACAAAAATGTTGGTATCATTGAAGTATCAAACATTGGATCATCATAATATTCTGATAATTTCTCAAACATAGAAGGGTCTATATTTGATGACTCGATTTCATGGTGGTTACAATCAAAATACTCTGCAACAAGCTTGGCATGCTTAGACTCATTAAATTCATGATAATTCTCAAACGAAACATTAAAAGTATTAAGATTTCTATGATTTCTTGCTCCTAGAGCTACCAAGAGACTTGAATCTATACCACCAGAAAGCAGCATCCCCACTGGAACATCTGCATTGAGCTGAAGGTCAATTGATTCTTCTAGTAAGTTTTCTAATTTATTTATTAAATACTCCACATTACTTGATTTTTCTTGGGGATTGTCAGTAATTTTTTTTTCTAGATCCCAGTATTTATTTATTGATAATTGACCATCATCGAGACTGTATTCCAAGAACTCGGATGCATCTAGTTTACTTATTTGTAAAAAAATTGATTTAGTGGATGGGGTATAACCTTTGCTAAAAAGATGATGAAGGCTTTTCACGTCAATATCTTTGTTTACCACATCCAATTCAAGCAAGGGCTTTATTTCGGAAGCAAAACAAAATAATCCATCTGCTCTGGAATAAAAGAGTGGTTTTTCACCAACCCTATCTCTTGCAAGAATAATTTTATTTTTTACTTCATCAATAATTGCTATTGCGAACATGCCTTGCAACCTTGAAAAAACTTTTGTTCCCCATTCAGAATACCCTTTATAAATTACTTCAGTATCTGAGCTGGTTTCAAATGAATGACCTAATAATAGAAGATCCTCCTTTAAAGATAAATAATTATAAATTTCTCCATTAAAAACAATTGTAAATTTGGCATTTTTTTCTTTAAATGGTTGATTAGATCGATCTGAAAGATCGAGGATTGATAGTCTCTTATGCGCAACTGATATATTTAGATCTTTGCTGCTCCAAAAACCTGTATGGTCAGGGCCTCTGTAATGTATAGATTCAATTGCATTCTTTAAATTTTTTAGACTGGGAGATTGATTAGAATTATTAGATCCGTATCCAACAAAACCACACATTTTCGTATTACTTCAAGAAATCAAATGCTGTGATATCACCCATAGTATGAAAATGATGTGCAGCTTTTGAGCCTCGGATTTGTTTAGGTAGAAATGAATAAATCACTGATTCTGAATACTTGTATGTATCTAAAAGATTAATTTTATTTATTTGAAATTCTCCACCATACATATCAAATGTCTGTTTCTGGGATACTCTAAATATTTCATTATCATGTTTTATCATACCAGCATTTCTTGCCAACTCTGAATCAACAATTAATGGATTTAGTGGATGCTCCTCCCACGTCTCTGAGAATGGATGTCTAGAAAAAAATATATTTAAATCTGAACACGCATCAGTTCCATTATCTGGATTAATATTTGAAAAAAGCCACCATAAATCATTATGAAAAAAGATCATAGAGTCCACTGCAAAAACATCTTTCATTAAAATCTTTTTAAGCTTCCATTTAGTAGGAAATTCAGTTGCTTCATATATTCTTATATCATTGTTTTCGCTAGTTTCAGGAAGCATATATATACCACCTTCAAATTCAAATATGAAAGGAAAAGACATATGAAATGATTCATTTATGGCAAGACCTACTCTAGAGATTTTATCTGGTGAAATTTCATAGACAACAATAGTGCCTATTGATTTTTCAAAACTATATTCCTCTACAAAGCAATAGTCCCTGCCCGCAAACGAAAAAATAAATGGGTCTGCTAGATAGCAATTTTTTGGATTTGGGATGATGTTAGCTTCATTAAATTTAAAATTTTTCCAATTTGAAAAATACAATCCAACTGACCAATGAGACTTTTGAAAAGAAATTTTCTTTAATATTTTTTTAAATAATCTGTAAAAAATTGAGATGCAATAACTAATTTGCTCACGTAGGAGTGGGACAATTTCAAGCTTAGAAAATAAATATGAGTGATCTGTACAGTAATTTTTAAAAAATTTTTTTTGAATAAAAAAAGATAAGTGATTTTGAATATAAATATTCCTCCTTTTAATTAGATTCCTGTTGTTTGCAAAAAAATAATTATGAGTTGGGAATGCGCCCTGAAACACTATTCCAATTTCTGCATTTGATTCTTTTTGATGAATTAAGCTAAATCCTGTTTTATTTGACTTCTTCAAGACTTCATCAAAAGCTTGAGGGGACTTATTTAATTTTTTATTTGGAAGTCTTGAATAAATTGATAAGAGGCCATATCTTGACGCTTTACATAAATTTTCAACTTGTTCATCAAAATTTAATTTGAAAAATAGATCAATATCTTTAGATTTGATAACTCTATACTCATCGGAGTTTTGAAAATTATCAGAGTTAATGACATCAGTTTCTAAGATAGTATATTGGCTGAGATCTAGTGAAGTGTCCGAAAAAAATTTAAAGTAATATGAAAAAAATAATTTCTCAAGATTAATTATTAAGTTCCATATAGATCTGCTTAGAAAATTATTCTTATTAGTATTTGTTTTTAGAAAGAATTTTTTTAATTTAATGTGAGGATTCTCCTCGATCCACTCTATTAATTCTAGAGTTGGTTGGGCTTGAAATGGTGAATCTACTATTAATCCTAGTGTAAGTAATCTCATGTTTTATATTTTAGAAGGTATCGCTTATTCCCATCATCAAGTTAAAGTGATAAATATCTTTCGCCGAATCATCTAAATTAAAAAAAATGAACCTATGAATAGGAGAAATTTTCCAGTTTCTAAAAAATTTATTATTTTTATTAGATTTGCAGCTATAGATCTCAATAAAATGACAATCTAGCAAGAAAAGTTGATTAATTATTTCTCTAAAATCATTCTCATCATAAATAGAGATTCCACCAATATTAAAAATTTTAATATTAATATTAAATTTCTTTCTAATTTCAACCTTTCCCCATAAAAAAGATTTACCTATATTGATTTCAGTAATTTTAGAATTTGTAATTCGCTTAAATTTAGATATTTGCTTTTCTTTTGCAGTGAGGACATTACTTTCAACTTTGTCAAATGAAGATTTATACTTTATCCATGCTTTTCTAAGCAAAGGTATATTAGGAATTCTAGTAAAAACACAATCGATCTCAAAGAAATCTAATTTTGAAATGAATATAGGGTGAGATTGGTCGTTTGGCAGACCGTATATAAGTATGGCCCCCAAATCAGTTAAAATTTTCTTTGCTTCATTCTGAATTGAAATAAAGATTCCCCTTCCTTGAAAATTCGGATGAGTTGCCGACCAACAACTTTGAAAGCAAGAAATTTCCCTACCATTAAGTTTAAAATCATTTGCAATAAAAGCATTGCATCCCACTAATTTTTTTCCTTCAAAAGCACCCAAAACAAGCGATCTTAAACTGGATTCTTCACAAAAAATATTCTTTTCTAAATAGTCTATTTCAGGTTTATCTTGTTCAAACGAAAGGCTGATTAATTCGCTTAAACTTTCAAGCAACTTAGAATCATTAAAATCAATCGGTTTAATAATAATCATCAAAGAAGATCCATTTCTTTCAGTAGCATGTTATTAACATCAAATACATTAAACTTTGATTCACATAAAGATCTCGACTCTGCACCCATTTGAGATCGTAAATTTTCATCAAGTAACTCTTTCATGGCTTTAGAGGTCTCCAAATAATCATACTTTGGCACTAAAAAACCATTAATTTGATCTAAAACAGTTTCCCTGCAGCCAGGCGCATCTGTAGTAATTATTGGTCTACCCATCGCCATTGCTTCAAGATTGACTCTGGGTGTACCCTCTTTATAAGAAAGCAATACAAATATACTACATCTTCTAATCGCAGCTTGCGGATCTTCAGCATAACCACAATATTCAACACCATATTTCTCATACCAATTATTTACTATATCATCCTCACTTATTGAGTCCGGATGGTCATCAGGATAACCAAATAATAAAAATCTAGCATCGGGGTAAGTTTTTTTTAGCTCTCTGGCTGATTTTGCATACTCCATTATGCCCTTAGATTTTATTAAACGAGCCATTGTTAAAAATATTGGTGATGAAGGAAGAGGTTCAATCTTGAATTTTTTTAAATTTACACCTGATCCATGCACTATTCTTGATTTTTTATAATTTATAATTTTATTATCTATAAAAAGTTTTTTGTCATCTGGATTTTGAAAAAAAACAATTTTATTGAATTTCAAACCTAGTCTTAATAGTTTTGAACCTAAAAACTTTATTAATTTTTCTTTATATGTCTTATTGTCAAATAAGTGTCCTGTTCCAGTTATTAACGAGTATAAATTTGAAAATCCAGATAACTTAGCTGCAAATGATCCTGCCGAAATAGCTTTATGAGTATAAGAGAATATTAAGTCAGGTTTAATTGTCCTAAAAATTTTTATAAGTTCCGCTATTGACTGCAAAAAATTGATGGCATTAAAACCTTTTCTTTCAAGTTTAATAAAAATCAAATCTATACCACGGTTATCAAGCTCTATCTTCAATTCGGGTCTAATATCTGGAGCAAGAACATATACCTTGAAAGATTTATCTAGAAATTTATCTAGAAATTCTAGCCTAAACCATACAACAGTATCTCCACTACCAGATAGAAGAATCATTTTTTTTTGATTCATACTCAAGCTATCCTTTAATATTTTTAGCCCTTCTCACAAAAGAGGCTAAAATTGCACCAAGCAAATATCCTGGAGCTTTTACTAAATCAAGTAAAATTCCAAGAATGCCTACCAAAAACCATCGATAGGGAAATAAATATGAAAATCTTATTTTATTCTTAAGTGGAAAATAAATTCCTCTGTACAGAAAAGAAGCTGCAAAAACAAGAGAAACAAAGATTTTTGTTATATGGGGTATATACCAAATTGAATCTTCAACCCATTTTGCAACAACC
>Ga0255755_1004067_pt1 | contig 10801 bp, 10 predicted proteins | sample 011ome_18_FD_179955 | JGI IMG/M metagenome (GOLD analysis project Ga0255755, IMG submission 179955) | Coastal salt marsh microbial communities from the Groves Creek Marsh, Skidaway Island, Georgia - 011501BT metaG (version 2) | ecosystem: Environmental > Aquatic > Marine > Intertidal zone > Salt...
CATTTCCAACATGTCATCATATTCAGCAATCTGTTTAACTTCGCTTTCGATTGCTTCAATAATATCTGGATGTTCTCCAATACCTGCTGGATTTGTCAAATACACTTCAACGTTAGCAACGTGTTTATCAATGTGTCCTTGAGCATGGCTAACAAATGCCTTCAATAATTGTTCACGCATTTGTCTACCTTTCGTTGTTTATGGTGCTGGAGGAGAGGCTCGAACTCCCGACCTGATGATTACAAATCAACTGCTCTACCAACTGAGCTACGCCAGCATTATTAACTTATACTTTATTTATCTTCTTGCAGGCTGTACTGATACTCTGGCCTGAACTGTTTGTCCTACACTAACATTTCTTGTTGTCTCATACTGATATTTAATACCAGCAAATTCTGCAATAACAATATTATGTGAAAATGTTTCTTGTGTGACTCTATCATATTCGGTAGTACAACGATTCTCTTTACGATAACCTACAATAACATCTTGTCCGCGGTTACGATTATCACCATGGGCATTGCCAAGCAAGCCACCGATAACTGCACCTGCTGCACCATTACCCTTACCGTTACCGATATTGTTTCCAATGATACCACCAAGAATAGCACCAGTGAGAACATCACCTGTTTTATCGTGATTTCCACCTGTTTTTCCGTAAACTGGAACTTCCACTTCAACACAAACATTTCGCGGTGTGCTAATAGTGCTTGTGCGATACTTAGGAACCACTTCAACAACAGTAGCATCTACCTGTGTTCCATATGATCCTGCCTGTGCAATACCAGTTGCACCAAGCAAAAAGCCAACGCCACATGCAATGGCTACTGTATGAAAGTAAAGTTCTTTAAATTTCATTTTCTACTCCTATTTAAAATGGAATACCATCATCATCAACTATACTTATATTAGCATCTTTTAATAGATTGTCAACCTTTTTTTGTATATCAATACCAAGTTTTTTAGGTGTATCGAAATTAAATGTAAATTGATCATCTATAGATGTATCATATATAGAAGTTGTTACACTAGTTGCAAATCCCCAGTCTGGAGAATAATCTGTTGCAAAATCTTCACTTGTGATTTCTTCCCACCATGCATTTTTGCATTTGCTCATACCAACTCCGGAAACATCTGTTTGATGTAGTTTCTAACAATGATATTTGTTTCTTGATCTATTTTAGATAGACGTGTTTTGGGTGCTTCTACTCCCAAACAGAATATCTCATCTTTCGCCACACGGAGCAATTCACGCTTATTGAGTTTTTGTACTTGATCTAAGTTAATATTTTCACTTACAATAGCACTCAATACATAGTCTGCTACATCCTGATGTGTCATCGGGATTTCTATTTTAGCATTAATGCGCTTCACTCCGTCTGGATATACTTGCGCTCTCATATTCTTCCTCTTTACCTAAATGGTTTACTTCAGTTAATATAGTGATTATAGCATAATCGTTACCAGTGTCAAGTATTAATTCTTACTTTTTTAAACTTTTTTTGCCTTTAACTAATAGTTAAGGCATTGGCATAGTTATATCGGTTGTATAATATGCGATTGGGTGAACCCTGTATACTTGTTGTTGTCGTATATGATGTTACTCCAGAGTCTTCCATATAATTTTGGCTACAATCATTAATAATTTTGTTTTTTAACTGTGATGGCGTTAATTGTGGATATACTTCTAAATAACATGCCATTACTCCTGCAACCTGAGGGCTTGCCATACTTGTCCCGGATAAATTTTTGAATCCTGTATTATTTGCTCCATTAGCACCACGAACCGCTTGACCAACTGCCCATATATCTATACCAGGACCTTTATTACTAAATGTGCTAGACACATCGCTTCCCGAATCCCAATTTATAGAACCTACGTTAAAAAATACAGTTTCACCAGGCAAACTAGTACTGTTCTGCCAGCCAGGACTTGTTCCTCTTTGATAATATAAAGCGTACCCAGTAGTTGTATCTATAATTCTATTATCCCACCCTATATCTGTTGGACTAGAAACATGATAATTTTCATTACCAGCAGCAACAGCCACATGAATACTACAAGGATTATTATTTCCTATACTGGGATTATATGTATAATTTGTTAGCCATTCCAAATCTGTGTCTACAGAGTCAATTCTTGCAGGTATATAATATTTTCCATTGTAAGGAATAACATCAAGTCCATACAAACTTTTTGCATTAGCAACGGTTGTCGGTGTATATGTTGTTCCTCTATGAACAATTTGTATTAGGTTCGTGGCAAGTGCAGCATCAATAATGGATGCATCACCAACCTCTCTGAATCCCCCACCCCAACTCATATTAACTACTGTGGGGGTATTTTTATTCTTATGCCATTCATATATCGCATCCATGGAATCTTCTACATCTAAACCATCTGTAATTACACTAGAATTTGCTAAACCGATATTCACCTTTAGAGGTATTATGTTAGCACCTTTAGCCCAGCCGTGTGTATTTCCTGCTGTTGTACTTGCAACGTGACTTCCATGTTGACTAAAAGTATCACTATCAGTATTATGTGTGCCGCCACCTTGCCATGATACGAGTGATATTCTATTTGCGAATTCTGTATGATTGACATTTATACCAGAGTCACTAATTACAATATCTACATTAGATCCGTTCAAGTTATAATTATAATTTGATAAAAGTGTTCTATTTCTAATTGTATGTCTAGAAAATCCTGCTTGTAATGCTGATGCTGTTGACCGTAATTTCCAGTAATCCCGCGGTGGTTTTTCTTCCACTGCTAATACCCTAACATCTGTTCTAAGTTTTGCCGCTTCATCATCTGTTAATGCATAATGGGTATTGAAAGGGTTGCTGGGTCTTAACTTTACGATGTCAACACTTCTAGCAGGAATACTATCCGTACCATACTGACTAATAATATCGTTATGTAACTGTTGCCAATCTACACTATTTTTAATTGTAACGATATATTCTTTTTCCATTAGAATAGGTTCTGCCAAGTTGTACCATCATAGCATTTCGCTTTGCTATCACTTGTATCAAATATCATCATACCTGCTTGTGGTGTGGTGATAGATGCTGCTGTTGTATTCGCAAGCCTAAATGGCGCATTAGTGGTTACTTCATCTTGTGCATTAAGAGCAATGGTGGTATTACTATTAATGGTCATCGTTCCTGAACCACCCCATCTTAAAATGCTAGTAACTGTTAAGTCATCAGTAGTCAGTGTATTAATAGTTGTAGGAGTTGATGTTGTTGCTCCTCGTGATGTGATAGTGGCAAGTGTATCTGTTGAAGTATAACTTGTAATATATCCTGCGTCGTTTGTAAATGCACTTACATTTGTAGGAACAGTAGGGATAGTTGGTTTGTTAGTTAAATCATTATAATTACCAGTGGTTGCTACAGTTGCCAATGATCCCATACTGGAAATGGCAGGTGTAAATGTAAATGTGTTCACACCATCATAAACTAGAGTGCCAGTGCTACCTGAAGGTGGATTTTGTATAACCTGTAAACTTGCCAGTGCATCTGCTATATCAGCATCAGTTGCTGATCCACTACTTACATTAGTGCCGCCGCCAGTGTTGGTTGCTGCTAGATTTGTAGTAGTGCTTGGAGCAGGAAACACCACAGCACCAGCAGTCTGAACATTGGTAATGCCCGGTTGATCTGCTATTACCGCCGGACTACCAGAACTTACTACTACAGAATCTTGTTGTATTGGAATTTCAGTATATCCAATAATTTGACCACAGTAATCATATGTAGGTAAACGTTCTGATACTGTAGATACGGGTCCGTCATCATTATCTAATTTTGCAATAAGTTCTGGCTCAAGAATATAATGGAATATATTATTTCCCTGGCCATCAACTTCATATGCTTTTAATTGGTCATATGATGCTTTCAGTGCGGCGGCTATCTTTTGTGCTTCTTTAACTGATAGTGCATCTAAATCAATCGCAACACCGACATTTTCATTTACTCTGGTTGTTGGTGCAAAATTACTACCACCTTTACCACTTGTAGAGCCTCCACCAAAATTATTCTCAAACTTCATTAGGTTTTTTATATCATTAGAGAAACCTTTAAGTTGGCTTGTCCAACTGTCTACTAAACTTTGTGGTAGATTTTGTAAATTATTAAAGTTTTGTCCAATTTGATGCAGGATGCCGCTAGTAAAAATATCTGGCCTAAAACGACCGTCTAATCCTACACATCCTCCTATTTCACTAGTTGCTAATACACCCAGACTGTCTAATAGTTGTTTACCTGCTCCTGTAAAACTTCCAAACGCATCTGCAAGTACATTAGGAATTGCTCTAGGAACAATTGGTGTTCCGCAGAAGTTAATCATATTAGCAACAGCGGCAAATTCTGCAATGGCAGCGTTCATTCTGTTAATAACGTTTTCAATATCAGTGTGTGCAATGAACTCTTCAAGTGCTGCTTCTGCTTCTTCTAAAGCTGCACGAAGTTCTGCTAGTGCTTCTGGAATTTCAGGAATCAATCTACCCAAATTAACTTTTAGACAGATCTGTATGTTTGGAAGTTTTAAACCATTGCCTGCTAAAATACTACAAATAATTTCACGAACTGTATATGTGGTTGTTGATTTAACAACAGTTCCGTCAGGGGTAACCTCTACCTGAGTAGGAACACTAACTGTCTGATTTAGATAATCATTAAAATCATTTAAACCTTGCGGAAAATCAGACATGTATTAACCTCCTATATATACATCAGGACTACCGCCGTCTGCAGAAGGCCCACAATGTCCAGGCAGTGGACACAACGAATCTGGAGATGCGCCATTACCATCTATTACAACTAATTTTCCACCAATATAAACATTCGGATTCGCCGCATTTAAATCCCCACCACCGTGACTGTTTGGATTGCCGTCGATAGCAGTTAAAAGATTATTGGTATAGACGTTAGGATTAGCTGCGTTTGTACTTGCGCCACAACTTCTACTATCTGTATCTCTATGAACTTTTGGCATTAATTTACTACTGTTAAACCTGTTGTGCTTTGTGTATAGGTACTAGCCGCGTCTTTCGCGGTTTTAACAATACATATAATACTATTTAGTTTAACTGTATACTTAGCGTCTTGATCTACTGTAAACATAAAAGGTGCTAAACCTGCACCTTGTTGTCCTGCTACGAGCATTAATGGCTTTCTTAGAATAACATGCTCTTTTGTTTCGCTTTCAAGTGTGGCAACCATTTCCTCACCTGAACTTAATTTAATGCTGACGATGTCGCCAACTTTATAGGGGGTTTGAATAATCATGATAAACTGTTTCCTGTTCCGTTAAATCCTGTGTTTTCTACATATTCTACTAACTGCTCATATCCCCCAACTACATGGCTGTTAATAACAATTTGCGGAACAGTTCTTGCGTTTGGAATTGCTTCAAGTAATTCTTCACGAGTACAGTTCACGCCAATTTTCTTTTCTTCGTAACTTACTTTCATTTTTTCAAGTAAATTTTTTGCTTGCACACAATAAGGACAGTTGTCTTTACTGTATACAACAACATATGATGTCATATTTTTCTCCGTATGTATGTGATGTTAGTCCTCAGGACTAATGATTTTTAAACTGTTTCTTCGCCACCGATTAGGCACCAACCAGTACCATCCCAGATCGCTTCAAACTTTTCACCTGGTGCTGTATTACTAAGTATCCAAGAAAATGCAGTTCTGGCTGATGTAGTATCTATAGCATCAGTATACTTAGCATTATCCACCACAATAGAACTTGATCCGGTGCCTACATCAGAATAAACAAAATGTAATTCTTGTCCAATGTATGTGCCGTCTGCAAGCGTATAGGACAATCCATGTCCAATAAAATGAATACGTTTTGTAACATCAATAGCCGCCGGTGTATCATTTACTTGATATGAACTAGTAGCAACAGTTTCACTATTAAATTCTAGTTTATTTCCGGTAGAGTTGACACCCATTGAATATTCAATATCACTGCTATCAACAAACTTCAAACTGTTTTGACTTAGATATAAGTGTCTAATTTTGAATTCAGCACTACCAATGTCATATGTTGAATTTGTGTCTGGAATAATACTTGTGTCTAAATTACCATTTAGGTAAGTTGCTACATCAGCGTCTCCATAACTACTACCACTTAACAAATTAGTAGTATCTGTTAGATCACTTACATCTGCTGGAATTGTTGGAGTGTTAGTAAAGTTTGTGTAGTCTAGATAATAACTAGGTGCTTGACCATCAAGTGTAGTGGCAGTGCCAGTCCATGCAGTGGTCTGCGATGATGAATCTGGGAATGTAATGCTACCATCTGCTTCAAACGCCCAAGTCTTGCTTGTGTTGCTATTGTCAGTTACAATGCGAATAGGTGTTGTTGCGCTGTCGTTATATAGTGTAAAGAGATCATTACTATACAAACGCAAGTCATCGCCGGCACGAATATTAATATCTCGGGTGGATGTTAAATCAATGTTTAAGTCATTGGCAATGAGTGCTATTTCGTTGTCGTAGTCTACGCTAATATATGAATTGTAAGTATAGCGGAAGCGAATAGAAGTCACTTCCTCTGATGGATCAGGATAAGTGGTACTGGTATTCAGTGTCAAAGTCTGTGAGCCAAAACTATATCCATATCCACCGCCGGCAAAATTCTGTGTGCCTGATGCTGTGGTAACATCAAGCGACCATGTGGTGCCAGAGGGAAAGGCATTTAAAAAGTCATAAACAGTGGAGGCGCTGGTTATAGTTACTACACCGTAGCCGTGACCGTTATTAGCCCAAGTGGCAGTACCCCAACTATTTGAATCATAATACCGACTGCTTTCCTCGCCTGTTGCTTCTATTTTTATTGCGCCATATTCTGGATCTAAAACTAGACGAGAATTAATATCCGAATCTGCGTTTGTTGCCTGGATATTAATGACTTCTTGATCAGGAGCACCAATGGTTGTATTGGTAAATGTAAAATCACCTGTGTCAGCGCCGCCTGCACCAAATGAACTTAAATCAGGTGGAGTATATGTAAATGTACCTGTTGTGTTATTGTATGCTAATGTGCCTAATCCAGCAGCTGGATTTTGTGTTACACTTAAATCTGAGTATGTAATACCAGTGCTTGGCAAAGTTGTAAATGTAAAAGTACCAGCACCATCAGTTGTCAATACTTGTCCATTTGTTCCGTCATTGATTCCTAATTCTGTTAAATCTCCTGGAACACTATTACTTAAAGCATAACCAGTTAAATCCGGGGGAGTATAACTTAGTACACCAGTTACATTGTTCCAACTTAATCCTGAAATGCCTACTGGATTTTGAACAACACTGATATCAGTTAAAGCAATTCCGCCACCACCGCCACCACCAGCGGCACTAAAAAGTACAACACCGCCCGGTGTTGCACCATCTCCAATGCGCCATGTTCCTGGAGCATTATCGTCAGTCCACACATCATTTTTATCGCCCACATAAGTTGTGGCGTCTTTTGTTGATTCAATGTGGAGACCACCAAGTTCAAATTTTCTAATGTAACTAGTCATTCCTATCCCCTAATCCAGTTTATAGTATTTATCGGATTAAAGTGATAGACCAGCAAAAGTATCTTTACTAACGTCTTGCTTGACGCCTCCAATAACATAACTACTGATTTCTGTCTCCTGTGGAGCAACTTGTACTTCAGCGCCACTGATCCATTTCTGTGTCCATGGTAGTGGGTTTGCTTGTGGTGTTGTATAAGGACATTTTAGACCCAGTGCTACCATACGCTTACAACAGATCCATTCAATATAATCGCTTAGTAGTTGGGCATTTAGACCAATCATGCTACCATCTTTAAACAAGTAATTCGCCCATGCTTTTTCCTGCTCAACAGCATCAACAAACATCTTAATAACGTCATCATGATGCTCTTCAGCAATCTTGGCAAAGTCCTTGTCTTCTTTTGTTAGCACTTTAGTTAGCATATATTGTGTGCTTGCTAGGTGTACGTTTTCGTCACGAGCAATAAACTTAATAATTTTAGCATTGCCTTCCATCTTTTTAAGTTCAGCAAATGCCCAAGAGCAAGCAAAACTTACATAGAAACGAATGCCCTCAAGAACGTTTACACTGTTCAAGCACATCCAAATCTTTTTCTTTAATTCGTATTCGTCAACAACAACCTTCTTGCCATTAACTGTATGTGTGCCAGCACCCAATAACTGATAGTACTGACTGTATTGAATTAGGTCGTCATAGTAACGAGTAATATCACCAGCACACTCAACAATTTCCTTGCTGTCTAGCATACTGTCAAACACTTTACTAGGGTCACTGTAAATGTTACGAATAATATGTGTGTAACTACGACTGTGAATTGTCTCACTAAACGCCCAAGTTTCTACCCATGTCTCAATCTCAGGTAGAGTGATCAGTGGTAGAAACGCAAGGTTAGGACTACGCCCTTGAACACTGTCAAGTAGGATTTGACGCTTTAGGTTGCTGGTAAAAATATGCTGTTCATGATCTGTTAAATCTTTAAAGTCTTTACTGTCTCGACTCACATCAACTTCTTCAGGTCTCCAGAAGAAACCTAATTGTTTATCAGTTAGTTTATCAAACTGCTTATACTTCAATGTGTCATAACGCTGCATACCTAGACCTTCATCTAGAAACGCCATCGCTTCGACATGACTTTTCTTTTGTTTAACATTCAATACAGACATCTGTTTCCCCTTAAATTACACAACTTTCGCAGTAACCATCGTCATCTGCGCCAGGAGCAAGTTCAACTTCCTCCTTGAATTCAATCTCACCCTGGCCATCATAGGTGTTAAAATAATATAACTGCTTACCGCCGTATTTGTAGAACATTACAAGATGCTGTAGCATTGTTGACAATGGAATCTTTTCGTCATCGAAAAATACAGGATTGTAACTAGTGTTTACACTGATACCCTGATCAATGTATTTTTGTAACACAGCCATAATTTTTAGATAACCTTCTGGACTCTTTTGATCCCATAACAAATCGTATTTATTTTTTAAACGTGGATAACCAGGAACAACTTGTTTAAGAACTCCGTCTTTACTTTGCTTGACACTAACAAAAGCACGTGGTGGTTCAACACCATTTGTACTGTTACTAATCTGTGCACTTGTTTCACTAGGCATCAGTGCCATTAGTGTACTGTTGCGAATGCCAGTTTCCTGTAGTTGCTTACGCAACCCAGTCCAATCTTGTCTCTCAACATGTGGCACAAGTTCATCAACTTCTTGCTTGTACGTCATGTTTGGTGTGATGCCGAGGGCATACTTTGTTTCACAAATTCCACTAGGAGCACCTTTTTCAACTGCTAAGTCAGCACTTGCTTTAATTAGATAATAACTCCATGCTTCTGCCCACTCGTCAACAAGTTTTAGGTTTGGATCTTGATATGTAGTGTCATTTTTAGCAAGCCAAAAAGCAAAGTTAACAATACCAATACCTACAGGGCGTCTCTTCATTGTGCTTAGTTCAGCGGCCAGAACAGGATATTTTTGATAGTCTAGCAAAGCATCTAGTCCACGCACTGCTAGTGTACATGGTCTTTCAAAATCGCCTGGTGTTTTAATAAGTCCCCAATTAATAGCACTCAATGTACATAGACTAATTTCACCTTCTGGATCATCAATACGGTTAAGTGGCTTAGTAGGCAAGTCAATCTCACAACACAAGTTACTCTGATGGATAGGAGCAACCTTCTCGTCAAACGCACCATGTGTATTAGCATGGTCTACATTCATTAAGTAAACACGGCCTGTGTTCTTGCGCTCTTCCATAAATGACGAAAAAAGTTCCTGGGCACTTACACGCTTTTTACGAATGTGTGTATTGCGCTCTGCTGTTTCATAAAGACGCTTGAACTCATCCTGATCATTAAAGAACGACTCATATAAACCAGGAACATCACTAGGACTAAACAATGTAATATCACCACCTGTGAGTAGACGCTCATACATTAGTTTGTTAAACTGTACGCCATAGTCAAGGTGTCTAACTCTGTTGTCCTCTGTGCCTTTATTGTTTTTAAGTACCAACAGGTCTTCAACTTCCAGGTGCCAAATAGGATAGTAAAGTGTAGCGGCACCGCCACGGACACCACCTTGCGAGCAACTTTTAACGCTTGCTTGAAATAATTTATAGAAAGGAATGACGCCAGTATGGCTTGTATCACCATTCCTTACAGGACTGCCAATAGCACGAATGCTACCAGCACCTACACCAATACCTGCCTTCTGTGAAACATACTTCACAATAGCACTTGATGTAGCATTAATACTATCTAGACTGTCATCAGTTTCAATTAGAACGCAAGAAGAAAACTGTCTTTGCGGAGTACGCACACCTGCCATAACTGGCGTAGGTAGGCTCAACTGGAATGTACTAATAGCATCATAATAATCTTTTACCCAACGCATACGTTCATCTGCAGGGTAATCAATAAACAGTGTTGCCGCAATCATCATATAACATACTTGCGGTGTTTCAAAAATTTGTCCAGTGACACGATTTTGTACAAGATACTTGCCACGGAATTGTTCCATTCCTACATAAGCAATATCCTCATCACGCTCGTGTTTGATATAGTTGTTTAGTTCTTCAATTTCATCATCGCTGTAACTTTCAAAGAATTGCGGATCGTAATATCCAAGTTCTGTGTTCTTTTTAGCAATATCTTTTAGGTGCCAAGGAGTAAAGTCGCCATATACATTTTTACGCAAGTGGTAATTAATCAACCTACCCGCTACCCACTGATAATTAGGCG
>Ga0255755_1004068_pt1 | contig 10799 bp, 11 predicted proteins | sample 011ome_18_FD_179955 | JGI IMG/M metagenome (GOLD analysis project Ga0255755, IMG submission 179955) | Coastal salt marsh microbial communities from the Groves Creek Marsh, Skidaway Island, Georgia - 011501BT metaG (version 2) | ecosystem: Environmental > Aquatic > Marine > Intertidal zone > Salt...
GAAAGATTTTCTTTTTTCCAAAAATGAAGCGTTTTTGGGTGCATGAACCAAAAAAAACAAAAAAACAAAGAAGCCATCTTGAGACAAAAAACACATCTCTCTTCCTCATTGTGCGCGTAAATATACACACGACGTAATAAACGATGCCGTCCGCAAAGGTTTTCAGAAACTGTGAGTAAAGAGTTCTCGTATTTCGTACTTTTTGAGCGTCGCGTCGAACGAGGCGAAGAACGTTCGCGATGGGTCTTTGATCGTCGAGAACGATTTTGTTTTGGTTGCGCGCTTTTGGGTCTCTCTTTCGCCTCTCTCGAATTGATTTGAGGGCGTGAGAAAGTGGGCAAACGCGCGAGAAAGACCGCGATGCGAACGAGATGTTGGATGAAAAGAAACGGAAATGTTCGGTTTGAATGTTTCTGCGTTCGATCGAGCGCGTTGCGTCTTCCTTTATCTCGTTTGCGTCGAGCGCGAGTGGCTTTTGCGCGCGCGTTGGTCGATTCTCATTTTACGCTTGAGGGCTTTTGTGGGTGGGAGAAAGGCGATTGGAGGAAGCATCTGAGCTCGAACGGCGCTTTTGTCTCTCTTTGCGTCCGAATCGACCGTTCGAGCATCTCGATTTCGCGAGGATCGCTTGCCGCGTTGTCGTCGTTATTAGTATCGTCATCGCATCGTTTTATCATCATCATCGTTTCACTCACCTCTCATCTCCTCAACCTTTTTTACTTCTTTCACAGACTCGAAGACTTTCTCCAAGCCGAGACGTCCTTTCGAAAAAGTCCGTCTCGACGCCGAGTTGAAGACTGTCGGTGAATACGGCCTCCGTAACAAGAGAGAGTTATGGAGAGTCCAGTTTGCGTTGAACAAATTGCGCAACGCTGCGAGAGTTTTGCTCACCTTGGACGAAGACGATCCTAAGAGAATCTTCGAAGGTAACGCTATTTTGAAGAGAATGCGAACGTACGGTTTGTTAGAAGCGGATAAGGAATCTTTGGATTACGTGTTGGCGTTGAACGCGGAGGAGTTCTTGGAGAGAAGATTGCAAACTTTGGTATTTAAGCTCGGTTTGGCCAAGTCGGTGCACCACGCCCGTATCTTGATCAAACAAAGACACATCAGAGTTGGTAAGCAAATCGTCAACGTGCCGTCGTTTTTGGTTCGCGTCGAGACACAAAAGCACATCGACTTTGCGTTGAACTCACCGTTGGGTGGTGGCAGACCGGGCCGCGTGAAGAGACGACGCATGGCGCAAAAAGCGGCTGCCGCGGGTGGCGGTGACGACGAAGAGGAGGAAGAGGAATAAACTAGAGGATGAGAGAACAGAGAGAGAACACACATTAAAATTTCATAGAAACTTTTAGAAGAAAAATGTACGAGGAATTGAGAGCTTGTAATAAAAAGAACAATCGTATCGCTTCGTATCGGATAATAATATACCTTCTCGAGGTACCAGGTACCATACAGTGTATAAACAATGTGTGCGCTTCTCTTTACAATATCATTCTAGTATTTTAGTGCGGAACCGGGCATTTACCTCCACCGGCTGCTGCTCTCTCGGGCAACCAGTACTTCTCGTCGCCCGGTTTCGTCTTCGTCGGTCTTAAACTATCCCAATCCATCTTATCATCATCGTTTACCGTTCGCATTTCCCGCACGGTTACGTCGCATAACAACCCGTTTCGAGTATGAATAGTCGCTCCGGACGTCATTTCAACCTTGTGACCTTCCACCAACGACAAATCGAGTCGTCGTAACATGGTGGCCCAAATCGCCACGCCTTCCAAAACCGCAAACTTATCGCCCGGGCATCTTCTCGGTCCAGCACTGAAGGGAACATACCTGTACTCCGTGTTTAACTCGCTCGGTTGACCTCGGTTTAATGGGCCAAAACGCATCGGTTCAAACTCTAACGAACTCTCGCCCCAATTCTTTGGGTCTCGGTGCAAGTTAAAAATGGAGACCAAAATGTCCTGGTTTCTTGGGATGGTTAACCCGTTCAACGGCAACTCATCCTCAACCACCGCGCGTCGAGTGTACACCGGCGGTTGTGGATATAATCGCATGGCTTCGTGGAAACATCTCTCTAAATATGGCATCTTCATCAAGTCGTTGAAATCCGGATACGGTTTCGTTCCTAAAACTTCGTCCAACTCTTGCCTCAAAATTCGCAACTGTTCCGCGTTTTCCGGTTTCAACAACTCGTACGTACCCCAAGTCAAAACGCTCGCGGTAGTTTCGTGTCCAGCCACTAACAACGACAACAAATCGTCTCTCAATTGTGTCGAAGACACTTCCTCTCTCGCTGCGATCAAATATCTCAAGACGCTCGGATTGCTCTCGTTCAAGTAATCTCTCGCCCACGCCTCGGCGCCGCCCACTTTTTCCTCTTCCTCGACCATCTTCTTACACTCTTCCACTAACCGTGTCGTGACATCTCTAATAATCACCACTGCGTCTTGCGCCGCTTTTTGTCTTGGTGATACCGCTCTCAAAAACTCCTCCGGCAATCGCCACGTCGGCAACAAATCCATCGACCTCGTTTCCACTTCTTTCAACGCCGTATACGTCGCCTGAATCACCGGCGCCGCTGTCTCCAACGCGTTAAAATCATAGTTGAACACGGAAATGCCAATAATATCTAACGCGGCTTGCGAGAATTTGCTCTCAATGTTAATGCTCTTCCCCCCGTTTGTCTTTTCCATCGTCTCCACCATTTTATTCGCACACTGCCCAAACGTCCGATCGACCATCGCTTCCACGTATGCCCTGTGCAAAGCTGGCGCCACTGCTTTCCTTCGCATCTTCCAAGGTTCTAACTCTTGCAACGCGACGCCTTTTCCGAACAAAAACTCCCCAGCTTCGGCAATCGTCCCTTTAATATACTTCGATCCGTAGTTAAACAACACGTGCTTCACGCACGCCGGGTCGCTAATAACCACGTACGAAGTAATCGGCCCAGTTGGCAACAAATACACCGGTCCCGCCTCTTTCATCCACTTAAACAACGGTTGAAACAGACCACCACCTAATAATCCGGTGATGTCGTCCAACTTGGCATCCGCGACTGGAATCTCACTCGCGCCTCCCCACAGTCTGTTCAATTGCGTCATCCAGTCCGGTGCCGCCATGGTTGCCCCGGCGCCGGATTTGTTCGAGATGGCCGTCGATTCTTCCTTCGCTAAATCCACGAACGCGATGTTATCGATATCGTCTTCATTCCACGCCTCTTCTTCTGTCTTCGACGAAGAAAATGATGATGTCTCCGTCGTCTCCGTCGTCGCTCCAATCGAAAAGGAGATACGCTTCTTTGGATGATGAAAAGATGTTCTTCTTCTTCTTCTTCTTCCAAAAGAAGAACAAAGGCGCCGCTGCTGTTGAACGTTTCCCTGAGTCACGCCAGGTGGTAACCCTAACGGCACCGACCGCATCGTCGTCGTCGTCGTCATCGTCTTTGCTTTTAATGAAAAGTCGTATTTCTGGGGATGGATATTTTCTTTATCCAAAACTCCTCTTTTGGGGAAGTCTCGTCGCCAGAATTTTTCTCTCAAAACTCTCGTCAAAACTCTTTACTGAGGAGGACTTTTGACGAGAACAAAAGCTCGGAAAGAGGAGCGATTTCGACCAACGCGCGACACGAAAGAGAAGGCATTCGCTTAAACGAGCGGAAACGTACGGAAAACGAGCCCTTATTTATTATATTTAACACGCAACAATCACTCCATTTGAGAACACTTTTGGGTAAAACGACAGAATAAAATGGGAAAAGATTCGACGACGAAAACGGGCGTCTTCATCGCGTTGGCATGCTTTGGCGTGTATTTTCACCAGCTTTACTCGTACGTGTTAAGGACGACTCGTAATGCGAGTTTGAACAGAAACGGGACGAAAATATCCGCGTTGAAATGGATCGATGGGTTATCGTTTGAAGCGCCGTTGATTGCGTCTTTGTTGTATTTGACGATGGTTTTCGTTGGCCCGAAAATCATGCGAAAGCGCGCCGAGCCGTTTAATCCGAAAGCGTTGATGTTGGTGTATAACGTGTATCAGACGTTATTTAACGTGTACGTGTGTTATTTGTTCGTGAGTGAAATCAAGACGAATAATTTCAAGGTTTGGGGGGAAACGTGTCGATGGAACGATACGCGAACGTTCGGCGTCGCGTTGGGGGTTTGGTTGCATTACAACAACAAGTATTTGGAGTTGTTGGATACGGTGTGGATGATTTTGAGAAAGAAAGAAAAGCAAGTGTCGTTTTTGCACGTGTATCATCACGTGCTGTTGGTGTGGGCGTGGTGGATGGTGTGCTGGACGATTAACCAGGCGCCGTGCGTGGACATGTACTTTGGCGCTTTGTGCAACTCGTTCATTCACGTGGTGATGTATTCGTATTACGCCATGGCGTTGATGGGTGTAGCGGTGCCGTGGAAGAGGTACATCACGCAACTTCAATTGTTACAGTTCATGGTGGTGTTTTGCCACGCGGTTTACGTTTTGTTGTACACGAAGTGCTTGAAGATTTTACCGTATTCGCAAATGTTCGTCATGGCGAACATGTTGGTTTTGTTCGGTAACTTTTACATGAAGAGTTACAAGAACACGTCGTCGAAGCGTAAAACGAAGTAATAAACGTAGTAGAGTTGGTGGTAACCCACAAATACATAATAAAAATAATTTACAGCGTTGCGTTGAGTATTACTATTATACGTGCACTATGAAGCTTTATTGCCCTTTCTCGTCCATGGATAAAACGATATCACACTCCTCGACTTCGTCGTCGTCTTCGCACCTCACCGAGTTCTTTTTCACGGCGAAGAGAATGTATTGTCGCTCGCGTTCGCGTTTGAAATCTTCCAAGCCAACCATTTGGCATAAATCTTTGAGCTCTTGTTCCGTCCAAAACCGATTAAACGCGCCTCCGGTACCTAATTTAGCGTCCCTGAAGAAATCCGAAAACGGTTTCGTCAAATCGTCGTTGTTCAAGTTCGCGCTCGGATCGAGAAACGTAGAGGCTACGAAAGTGCCGCCCGGTTTCAATACTCTCGAAATTTCAGCCACGGCTTGCGTCGGCGAAGGCCAGCAATGCAGAGCTGCACCGGCGTGCACAACATCTACGCTACCCGTCTCAAAAGGTAAGCGTCCAACATCCGCGCGTACAAACGTGATCACGTTTGCATCAATGTTTTCCTCTCGCGCAAACTGACTCGCTTCTATCAACATGTTCTCCGAAAAGTCGCTCGCGACGACTCTCGCGAACGCCTTCGAATCGACAAACTTTCTCGCGAACAAACCAGATCCGCACGAAACATCTAAAACGACTTCTCCAAGTTGCTGCTTTTGATTTTGTTGTTGTCTTTGATTAGTATTCTCTCTGACGAACCGCATCGCGACGTCAAACTCCTTCTCCTTCCCGGGAAACCCAGCCCAGGCGAAGGAATCTCGCCAGCCCCTTTCGTAGGCGTTGCTCACAATCGGCGTTTCGAACAGAGACGTTCCGCTTAGCTTTGCCTCTCGAAACGAGTTCGCGTTTCTCGAAATCTCTAAATCTGTGTACTCGTACGCGTTCTTTCGTTCAATCGTCCACGTTTTCCCGCAGCACACGTCTTTAGCCCTCTCCTCTAAAACTCTTCGCGTGCATATCGGACACGTCAACTTCACGAACGACGACGACGACGACGATGAAGTTCTCACGTTTTCGTCGTCCTCGTCTCCCGAGGAAGAAGAAAAACCAACACCGATCCTCCTCGACGACGTCAAACGCCTTCTCCTTCCGGGATGATAAATGCTTTTGGGTGGTTTTCCCAAAGCGTTTCGAGATTTGGTTTCTTTTTTTTTATTAGGAGTACACAACAAAGCGGCCTTCCCGGACAATGATGACGACGACGATGATGATGACGATGTCGCCATGGGAGGCGTTGGTTCTGTCGTTTTTAAGAAGATTTTGAACTTTTTTCGTCTCTTCAAAAAAAAAAAAATTTGACCTCCTCTGCCCCTCTTCCAAAGGCTTCATAAAAAAGAAGCAAAATTTTCTTCAACCGAATCTACACACACGACTTATTACGCGTAAAAACGCTCTTCTTTCTCGCGCGTATATCGTTGCGAAGGTGAGAGCGCACTTTTGAACGGAAAAAAGTACTCGCGAAAAGAACGTTTTTGTGTTTTCGCGAATTGAGTATCGTTCATCTTCGAAAAGAGGAGGAGATTTAGTATACGAAAGAACTTGTTGTTGAAGAATGCGCACGGCTTTTTTGAGCAACGATTTGAGCGCCGGGGAGACGTCGATTTCCTCGAGGAGGACGATTGGGGCAAATTTTACGAGGAGATGTGCCGTCGCGAGGAACGAGAACAGAAGAAACAACAGAAGAAATAAACGACAGACGAACGAGACGAGCAGTATTAAAGCGTCCGGGTTATTAAACTTTGGACACGATGAACTCTGGACGCCGGAAAAAGCCGCCGCGGTAAAACAGGCGGACATGGAACGAAAAGCATCCTTGAAAGGGTTGACGGAGAGCCAAATTCGTTTGTTCGGGTTGACGCCGGAGCAAACGAGAAACGCGCAAGCGAAAAGCTTGGTTTCGACGGATACGATTTCGGCGAGGATGAGCTATCGCGATCAGTTTCCATCGGACGCGAATCCTCCGGAGAGTGGGAATATGTCCGGGGCGACGATGATGGCGGGAGGGATGGCGCCCGCCGGCGCCGTGGCGCCGCCGGATTTGCCCAGTTTGTTGTTAAACGCGAGAATTTGTTACATTGGTATGTCCTTGGTGCCAGCGGTGACGGAGTTGGTGGTTGCGGAGTTGTTATATTTAGGGTACGAACAAGCGGAGAAGCCGGCGTATTTGTACATTCATAGCGCGGGGTCGATGGGAAAGGATAAGGATGGTCGAGACGAAGTCGTTGGCGTGGACAACGAGGCGTACGCGATTATCGATACTATGCGATATATCAAGCCGAAGATTCACACGGTTGCGGTAGGGAAGACGTACGGGAACGCGGCGTTAATTTTAGCGGCGGGGGATAAGGGGTGCCGATGGGCATTGCCAAACGCGCAGATTGCGACGGCGCCGCCCAGGTTGAATAGAATGTTTAACACGTCCACGGACGTGCAAGTCAGAGCGAACGAAGTCGACGTGTGCGAGAACTATTACTTTGGTTTCATGCAAGCGTTTACTGGGAAAGATAAGGAAACGATTGCGAAAGACATGAGTCGAACAAAGTATTTCACGCCGGAGAAAGCCATCGAGTACGGGTTGGTTGATAAAATAATCAGCAAAGGCGCGAGCATCGCGGAAAATAAGAACTACGAGTTGCTGTTGGCGCAGCAGCAAGCGCAACAACAGGAAATGCAAAGACGCCAGGGGGCGCAAGGCGCACCGAATAGAGGTTAAAATTAATCTGAATTCTTTCCTTTCTATATATACCAACACGTACACTCTAATATTAAAAATTACAACACATTTCGCGCTATTGCTCGCTCGAGCTTCTCATCTCCAAGTTTGCACTCTCCAGCGCTTTTTGTTGTTCCATCTTGGCCATTTGGTAGACGTAAAAGCCAGCCATGCTAATCGTATATCCAACGATTTGTAAACTCGTTACTTGCGACCCGAACACCATCACGGAAATCAATATCACCGCCGTGTTCTTCGCCTGGCCTAAAACTTTGAACGTCAAGCCGCTGGTTGATTTAATCACGCCTAACGTCAAATAGTTCACCAAAAAACCAAGCAACGCGGCGCAGATATACAAACTTGGCGACTCCATAATTTTCCCAACACCATTTTCACGCACAAATGCCGGCATCTCTAACCACATGATCCCGATAAACAAACACGCCAAACTCGCCGGAGAGAACCAATACAATCCTTCGATCAATTCGAACTTCAAATTCCCCAACAGATATTGCAGCACCGCCATTCTAATCGCCTCGCAAAACTCACTCGTAACCATCATCACCACTCCAATCCATTTAAAGTCAATTTCCCCGTACGCGCTCAACGTCGTTCCAATCGTCAACACCGCCACCCCGAGCAAAACCTTCGCGTCCAACCGTTCCAACCCGGCGCAAAACATCACGAACAACGTCACCGCCGGCACGCACGCTTTCAACATCTGAATAAACGACACGGACAAATATAAGTACACGTAATTCCCAAATCCTAAACTCAACGCCGCGAACATTCCAATCGGTAAAATATGCGTGGCGTACCATCTCGCGGTTATTTGCGTCTGTCCTTTCTTCGTCGAGACAGTCGAAATTCCCAAGGAAATCAAACCGACCGATATCGTCCACGACGCGGCCACTCCCATGCTGCACAAAATCATCGGGTAGTGGAAGTCCGCCTCGGACATCAGGTGTTTGTTCAGGAAAATCAAAGACGACGAGGCTATCGCCCACGCGGTGACGAAGAAGAGAGCTTTCAGTTGGGGAAATTGTTTCGAAGTGGATATGTTATGGACGATATCGGAGAACGAGGAGGCGTTGCGTACACCGGTACTCGTGCCGTCATCTTTGAGCTTCTCCCCGTTGTGATCGAGGATTGGAGTGGTGTTGTTGTTGTTGGAGGTCATGGAGAAGAACGCGCGACCCATATATGTTTGGAGGATGTTTGGATGGGTGGTGGAAAGTGGCGCTTTTTCCTTCTTGGACTTGTTTGGTCGTGGGTCGTGTGCGTTTACGATGAATTGATGATACGCTCGATGATCACTGCTATCTCTATACTTCTACGTCTAAATACGCGTTCCCTCTCTCCTCGTTCTCCCCATCACGCGTCGTCGTCGTTGTCCTCGTCGTCGTCGTCTTCGATGGTTTTTAGAATCTCGCCGACGGCGTCGCGGACCTCGCCTTTCTTTCCGATGCCGCACACAGCCTTCGTTAAACGCTTAAACAGACGTTCTCTTTCCTCCTCGTCCTCGAAGTCTCCGCCTAGGATATTTTCGTCCGGGTAATCCTCGTAAGGGTCGTACCCTTCGTCGCCTGGTTTCAGTTTCACCCCGGACGACGACATGATTTCTTGTCGTTGCATCTCCGCCTGCTTCCTCTCCAACTCTTTCAGAAGTCTTTGCTTCTCTTCGATTTTCCTTCGCTTCTCTTCCTCGCGCGCGTCCAACTCTTGCTTCGATTTCGGCGAATCCTCCTCGTCCTCCTCTTCGTCCTCTCTCTTCAGAGAAACGTCGCTGATAACTCCCATCAGCACGTCCAACTCGCGCTTCGCTTGCATCTCCGCTTCTTTCGTTTTCTTCTTCTCCCTCGCTCTCGCTTCCGCTTGCGCTCGTCTCGCCTCGGGCGTCAGGTGACTCGGCGCCTGGGCGACATTTCGAGCGATTTGCGTTTGCACTTTCGAGCTCACGTTCTTGTTCTTCAAGCCAAACGTTCGATCCACCGCGTCGCGGGCTTTCCGTTCTTTCCGTTCTCGCTCCTTTTCGCGCTTTTCTTTCTCCTCTTTCCGTTTCTTCTCCTCCGCGGTGAGCGCTTTTTGCTTCACTCCGGTCCCGATGATTTTCTTTTCCTTCGGCATTTTACTCTCTTGTTTTTCCTTTCGAGTGATGAATGTTTTATACGTAAAGTAACGACGAGAAAGAGACGGGATGATGATACACGCTCTCTCTCGCTCTCTCTCGCTCTCTTTTGAGGAGCCGTTTTAGGCGCTTTCGCAGAGGAGCGCACGCGGGGTAAATAGCGTTACGTAGCTTTCAAAATGAGGAAACTTTTGAAATTCGTCTCTGCTTTTTTCCCGAAAAACAAACGTTTGGGTGGTATGCCTTTGATACGGATGATGTTTACGCGCGTTGTGTATCATCTAAGAAGTAAAGTACAGTTGTATTATATATCATCCAAAACCCAAAACCTGAAACAACTTCCCGCTCGTTATCAGTTTCCTGAGCGGCGTAAACATCGGCTCTTGAATGTCCTCCGGACGTCGCCAAATCCATCCCTCGCACTTGTTCTTTTCCATCGTTTTCTCTTTCCCTTTCACGTCGCTCTCGTTCACGAAGAAAAGGCGAAAGAGTGTTATCCAGTGATTGTTGTCGTCGATGATGGATTCGCAGGTGTGGAAAGAACACTTGTCGTCGCCGATTTCTGAGGTGTCGTCGAGGGAGTCGTGCACTTCCTCGTGCCAAACCTCGTTTAAATCTATCCCGGTTTCCTCGCGCAGTTCTCGTTTCGCGCACGACGAGGACGTTTCTTTCCACTCCAACGCGCCGCCGGGTAACGCCCACTGGCCGGAACCGTGAGACCCTTTTCGTTTCCCGACGAGTATTTCGCCAGTTTGTACGCAGAATAAGACGACGCCAACGCCCACGCGCGGGTAGGATTGTTTTTGCGACGACATATTCTCTGACGCAAACGTGTGTTCTTTGAATGTTTTTTATTCCCCAATGGGGAGTTGAGTTATTTTTGACACATGTGACACATGCGAATTTATATCTCATTTATATCGCGAAACAAAGCGAACGCGAACCACTCGTCTCGTTCGTATACTCGAACCGTTCGTCGTTTTATGAAACTCTTTGGCGGAGAGTAGTAGTAGTAGTAGTAGCGCTGCCGCCGGGAGACTGCAACTTCTTTTTGTTTCTCCTTTTCGAGAGAGAGAGAGAGAGAGAAAATGTTCAAAACGCCTTCTTTGTTGTTGACCAAAAATAAAGACGAGGAGGACGTAAAAGACTTCGAGGAAGAAGAAGAAGAAGAAAAGAAGAACGAGGCCATCGTCGATAAAGAAGAGCGAACGCGCTCGGCGAAAGCGAAACTCTCCTTATCGATCGTTTCCGTGATTCTTTTGTGGTTCGGGTCGTTATCGGTGTGC
>Ga0255755_1004081_pt1 | contig 10784 bp, 9 predicted proteins | sample 011ome_18_FD_179955 | JGI IMG/M metagenome (GOLD analysis project Ga0255755, IMG submission 179955) | Coastal salt marsh microbial communities from the Groves Creek Marsh, Skidaway Island, Georgia - 011501BT metaG (version 2) | ecosystem: Environmental > Aquatic > Marine > Intertidal zone > Salt...
GAAATTGGTGCCTATGGCAGCCGTTTATGCATGTTGGAAGGTTTTGTGGGGCATGCCGAGCAGTGCAATCTGAGGGTGCGCCGCTATGGGGGGCAAAATGTGCCTTATGGAGCAGCCGCAGAATGAGCATCGTCGCGCCAGCTGAAACATTAAAAGCGGTTTTGTTGCCTTGGCGCAGAGCGATGGCAGATTTTGAAGATGCGGCGCATATTCGCCGTGCCTTAAGCAATTTATGCGCCCCCGATATTACGCTTCATATGTGTCACCCTTTTGGCGATCTTTACGGCGCTGAAAAAATTTATGACACGATCTATCAGCCTTTGATAACAGCGCTGCCCGATCTTGAGCGGCGCGATTTAATCTTGTTGGCTGGCACCACGCCAGAAGGCCAGGATTGGATTGGCACAATGGGCAATTATATGGGCACATTCCTGGCGCCGTTTATGGATATTCCGCCAACTGGGCATTTGGCGCATATGCGCTATCACGAGTTTTTTCGGATTGAAGATGGCCGGGTTGTTGAAATGCAGGTGATTTGGGATCTGCCTGAATTGATGATGCAGGCCAAAGCCTGGCCAATGGCACCGCAATTGGGCGCATTCTTATGCACGCCCGGGCCGCTTAGCGGTGATGGGCTAAGCGCGTCTGGCGACGGGCGCGCCAGTCTTGAGCATATCAAAGATATGGAAACGGCTTTATGTCGATATCCTGATAATCCGGATCCAAAGGTGATGCAGTTGGACCGCTTTTGGCATCCTCGGTTCAATTGGTACGGTCCGGCGGGAATTGGCACAGGACGGGGCATATCCGGGTTTCGCCATTGGCACCAGATTCCTTTTTTGCGCGGGATGCCGGATCGCAAAGTTGATCCGGCTGGGGATCGCTTGGCTGCCGAAGAGATGTATGATTTACATTCCCATTATATCGCAGAGGGCGCCTATGTCTGCGAAACTGGTTGGCCCAATATGCGGATGAAATTAACCGGTGATGGCTGGATGGGGATCGCTCCAGCAGGCCGTGAAATTACCCTGCGCAGCATTGATTTTTGGCGCTTGGAAAACGGAAAAATCCGTGAAAATTGGGTTCAGATTGATGTGCCATATACTTATGCGCAATTGGGGGTGGATGTGTTTGCACGCTTGCGTGAATTCAACAAAGCCCGTTCTTTGTCGGCGATTTCATTAGATCAGGGGCTGTCATGATTTTACCCACAACGCCATCTTTCAACTTAACTGGTAAACGCGCATTGATCGCCGGGGCCTCCTCGGGCATTGGACTGGCTTGCGCTGTGGCTTTGGCCGAGCATGGGGCCGTTGTGACTTTGGCCGCGCGCCGCACCGAGCGATTGCAAGCCCTTGCTGCGCGTTTGCAGGCCGCAGGACACCCTGCAGAGATATTGCAACTGGATGTTGCGGATATTGAAGCCACATCAGTGGCTGTGGCTGCGGCGGGCCCGTTCGATATTTTGGTCAACTCGGCCGGCCTGGCGCGCCATGGCAAAGCCAGTGATACAACAGCTGTCGATTACGACGCCGTAGCAGAGGTGAATATTCGCGGCGCTTATTTTTTGACTCAAGCGGTGGCAAAGGGGCTGCTTGGCGCGCAAAAACCCGGCAGCTTGATCAATATCTCAAGTCAGATGGCGCATGTGGGGGGCCTTGATCGCGCCGTTTACTGTGCGTCTAAGCATGCGGTTGAAGGGTTTACCAAAGCGATGGCGATTGAGTGGGGGCAGGCGGGGATCCGCGTTAACTCGATCTGCCCGACCTTTGTTTTAACCGATCTGACGCAGGCCACGTTTGAGGATGCAGAGAAACGCGCTTGGGTGGAAAGCAAAATCAAATTGGGCCGCGTGGGAACGGTAGAAGATATTATGGGGCCGGTTGTATTTCTGGCCTCTGATGCCTCTGCGTTGATGACAGGCGCCTCCCTTTTGGTGGATGGAGGCTGGACGGCTGAATGAACGGACGGATCACATCAAGCGAGGTGGCAAAGCGGGCGGGGGTAAGCCAATCTGCGGTGAGCCGTGTGTTCACGCCGGGTGCCTCGGCTTCGGCCAAAACCGTCGAAAAAGTGCGTCGTATTGCGGATGAAATGGGCTATCGTCCAAATTTCATTGCGCGCGCGATGGTGTCGGGGAAAAGCCGGATCATCGGGCTTGTTGTGGCCTATCTTGAGAACCAATTTTATCCTGAAGCCTTGGAAAAGCTTTCAAACGCATTGCAGGAAAAAGGCTACCATGTTTTGATCTTTATGGCGGGTAAAGACAATGCCAGCATCGAACATGTGATCGAAGAAATTTTGGATTATCAAGTAGACGGCATCGTGACCGCATCAGTGGCGCTGTCATCGACTTTGGCAAATCGTTGTCGAGCCGCCGGGGTTCCTATGGTATTATTTAATCGAAGCCAAGACGATACAGGCATGTCTGCGGTGACCTCGGACAATCACGCAGGCGGGCAAAAAATTGCGCAGCACCTGCTGGCCACAGGGCATCAGCGGATTGGCTATATCGCCGGCTGGGAAGGCGCCTCGACGCAGAGGGATCGGGAGGCAGGGTTTCGCGCTGGCCTGAACGCTGCCGGTGTGGCTCTGCACGCAAGAGAGGTTGGCAATTTCACCATGAATGGCGCCACAGAGGCGGCGCGGCGGATGTTTGCTCACAGCCCACCGGATGCGGTGTTTGTGGCGAATGACCATATGGCGCTGGCGGTTATGGACACATTGCGGTTTGAGCTTGGCTTAACCATTCCTGATGATGTTTCCGTAATCGGCTATGATGATGTGCCGGCCGCTGCCTGGCCCGCCTATAATCTAAGCACAGTGCGCCAACCGGCGAACCGCATGGTGGCCGAAACGGTGGCAATTTTGATGGCGCAAATAGAAAATAAAGCCGAAGCGCCCCGTCGCGTGGAAATCGATGGCCCCTTGGTTTTGCGCCGCTCGGTCCGCAGAGTGGGAAGGAGTGAAACATGAAGGGATTTTCTGAACAATGGGGCGATCTTCCAGATTATATTTTGGGGATTACCAAAGAAATTTGGGAAGGTCGCGGCTTGGCCACGCTCAATCATTACTATGCTGAGAATATTCCGATGCGGTTCCCCGAAGGTGTTTCGATTGGTAATCAGCGCACGATCAACGGAACTTTATCCACCTTGGCCGAATTTCCCGATCGCGAATTAACCGGCGAGGATGTAATCTGGTCGGGCAATGAGCAAGACGGGTTTTTATCTTCGCATCGCTTGTTGACCATGGGCACGCATACTGGGGGTGGTTATTTCGGCCCGCCTACTGGTAAGCGTTTTGTCATTCGCGCCATCGCAGATTGCGCGGCGATCAACAATCAAATCAACGATGAATGGCTGATCCGAGACACTGCAGGTTTGGTGTTGCAATTGGGTCTTGATCCGAAAGAATTTGCGCGTGATTTGATCGCCCGAGAAGGTGGAGCAGAACACTGTGTTAAACCGTTCTCTCCGGCGGTGGATGTTCAAGGGCCTTATAAAAGCCGCGGCAATGAAAACGAATGGGGCGCGCGGCTATCAGATATTTTGCGCCGGATGATGGAAAAAGATTTTTCGGTGATCCGCGCCGAGTATGACCGGGCTGTTCAAACGGAACATCCAGGCTCAACCACGGTGCATTCTTGGGCCGATACTGAAAAGCTTTGGATGGGTCTGCGGGCGTCTTTTCCGAGTGCTAAATTTTCGGTTGACCATCAAATAGGCCGTGAGGATCCGATGCTGTCTCCGCGTGCGGCGGTGCGCTGGAGCTTGAATGGCACGCATGATGGTTGGGGGATGTTTGGCCAGCCAACGGGCGCTCAGATCCATGTAATGGGCTTTACCCATGCCGAATTTGGGCCTTACGGGCTGCGCCGCGAATTCACATTGTTTGATCCGGTTTCCATCTGGAAGCAAATTTTCATCGCCACCGGTGCGGCATAAGAATGGAAAGTCCAGATGGCAAGCGCCGCTTTGAAATAAAGTCAAAAGCTTTTTACACCCTGCAGCACATCGTTCTAGCCAGGGTTGACCCCTTTATGAATGCGCTTCCGCTACGCCCTTATAATCTGATGGATCAAGGATAAATGATAATGACGCCGAAAGAGATGGAAAAAAGGATCGTAAGATATGGGGATTTGATCCCGTGTAAAACCGCCTTTATCGATGCCCATACCCCAGGTTCGGATCAAAAGGAAAACTTTACCATTATTGGTGGAGGGGTCTCGGAAAGCGCGGATCAGCATGTTCATATCAATATTCCGCACGGGTTTAATATTGGCGCTGCCGGGCAGCCGCCCAAATGCCGTAACTCACTGCATTCGCACCGCACAGCCGAGGTGTTTTTTGTGCTCTCGGGACGGTGGAGGTTTTTTTGGGGACGTTGGGGCACCGCAGGTGAGGTGGTTCTTGAGGCAGGAGATATCATCAACCTGCCGACAGGTATTTTCAGAGGGTTTGAAAATATCGGAACCGATTATGGAATGATCATGGCGGTGTTGGGGGGCGATGATGCGGGTGGAGGCGTGATTTGGGCGCCGCAAGTGATCGAAGACGCCAAAGATCATGGGCTTGTTTTATCTCAAAAAGGTAAGCTTTACGATACAGCGCAGGGGCAAAGCCTTCCCGCAGGGGACATCCCGATGCCGGTTTTAACGCCGCAAGAGCTTGTCGCATTTCCTGAATTGTCAGCGCAGGATTTGGTGCCAAACCACGTTGCACGGTATTGGGATATGGTCGCCTTCGCGGATCCCGCGCCGGCAAAAATCATTGGCGAAGGCGCGATGCTTCCGGATCGACCAGGGTTTGAAGTTGAGTTTATCACGCAATGCACCCGCTTTGAAGATTTTGAGACGTTTGATCAAGCGGATGTCATTATGCCTGTGCGCGGGCATTGGCGTTTGCAGTATGAGGGTGGCAGCACGGCGCTTAATCCAGGCGATACAGCTTCGGTTCCGGAACACATGCCGCATCGCTTGACGCCGGCGATGAGCGGCGCCTGCGCGGCCTTTCGGATCCGCAAAACTGCAGACCCTGCTGGGCCCACTTGGAAAGGAAATTAAATGAATATTGCAACAACGCATGTCGGGTCTTTGCCGCGCAGCCAAGCTGTTGTGGATTTTATTTTTGCCCGTGAACATACACAACCCTATGATCAGGAGGCATTCGACCGCACCATGCAGGAGGCGGTTCTTGATACGGTTCAAAAGCAAGTGGATGCCGGCATATCCATTGTATCGGATGGGGAGACGTCAAAAATTTCTTATGCGACCTATGTCAAAGATCGCTATACTGGCTTTGATGGCGATGGCCCGCGCAATGCGCCTGCGGATTTAAAGCAGTTTCCAAGCTTTTTAAAGCGCCTGGCCGATGATGGTGGCACACCGCAATATGCGCGCCCTATGTGCGTGGGGGATGTGAAATCCAAAGGCCAAGGCGAGTTGGAAAAGGATATCGCCAATTTAAAAGGCGCGATGGCTGCCACGGGGGTAGAGCGCGGATTTATGAATGCCGCTTCTCCCGGGGTGATATCGTTGTTTTTGCAAAATGAATATTATGCGAGCCGTGAAAAATATCTGGAAGCTTTAGCCGAGGCGATGAAGCAGGAATATGAAACGATTGTGGCCTCTGGTCTGGATTTGCAATTGGATTGCCCGGATTTGGCGCTATCGCGGCATATGTTGTTTCATGATCTCAGCGATGAGGCCTTCATAAAAATAGCGCAATCGCATGTTGAGGCATTGAATTATGCCTTGCAAAATGTACCGCAAGAGAAAGTGCGGGTTCATATTTGTTGGGGAAATTACGAAGGCCCGCATATCTGCGACATTCCAATGTCAAAAATGTTTGATACGCTGATGGCGACCAAATCGCGCTATGTCTTGTTCGAAACCTCAAACCCGCGCCATGGGCATGAATGGCAAGTGTTTGCAGATCGTAAAAGCGATATCCCAGACGATAAAATCTTGGTGCCAGGGGTCGTGGATACCACAACAAATTTTGTGGAACATCCCGAATTGGTGGCAGAGCGGCTGCGGCGGTTTTCGGGGATTGTTGGGCAAGACAGGGTGATCGCCAGCAGTGATTGCGGCTTTGGAACCTTTGCCGGTTTTGGAACTGTCGATCCTGAAATTGCCTATGCAAAACTTACGGCCCTGTCTGAGGGGGCGCAGCTGGCATCAAAAGCCGAGGGGGGATAGGCCCAAGCAGCCCTGGCGCTGATCCGCGTACAGATTATCTCATGTCTTGGCGGTTTCCCGTCCGATAGGGCTTCGCTATATCCTCGATTGGGTCATCATCGCCCCCTGCGCAACTCACACTTTCAGTGCGAGTTTGAGCACCTTGGGCAGGCCCTCAATGGTTCTTTAGGCCGCTATGAAATTTATGTTTCTAAGAGGGTAGGGGCGCTAGGCGGGTTATTTAAAACCTACAAGCTGCCTCTGCAGCCCTTTGCGCTAAAGGGTCAAAGCATCGTCGGGCGTTGGCGGCGCAAAGGAATATCCACCCCAAACCGATTGATCGAAATGGATCACCGATCCGGTCATCATGCCGCTATCGTCTGAGGCTAGAAATGCAACGGCCTTGGCCACTTCTTTTGGATCTAACAGCCTGCCAAAGGGCATTTCAGCTGCTGCCGCGTCTAGCCAGTTATCTTCAGCCCCGTGATATTCGCGTTGGATACGATCTTCCCCATCCGACGCCATCCAGCCAATATTCAACTGATTGACCCGAATATTATTGCGCATCAAAGCATATCCAGAATTGCGCGTTAAGGTTGCCAATGCCCCTTTGGAGGCGCAATAGGGCGCGATAAAGGGCTGACCTGCCATCGCTGAAGCCGAACCAATATTTACAATTGAGCCTTTTATGTTCTCGCGGATCATCACTTTTGCGCTTTCTTGCATCAGAAAAAACGGCGCGCGGGTATTGACCGCGAACATACGATTGAAAAGATCTTCGCTGGTATCCAGTAAATTTCCGCGATCCGTAAGACCGGCAGCATTGACCAGGATATCGACCTGCCCAAAGCGCGTATCGGCCTCGGTTACAACATTTCGGCAATCCGCAACGCTTTCAAGATCAGCCTGAATAAACACGACTGGAACGCCCGTGCTTTGGGTGATCTTTGTGGCCACTTGGCTGCCGTTTTCAGCGTTTCGTCCGCAGGTCAGAATGGCCTTGGCACCGGCTTGGGCAAATTGCCAAGCGATTGCAGCACCCAAGCCTTGCGTTCCTCCGGTAACGATGGCCACCTTATTTTCTATTCTATTCATTTTATGGCTCCTGCTGCTATTTGGTAAAACGTTAGGGATAGAAAAGCGCGGAATGTTTCAGACATTCAACCCTAAAGATAAGATATGTATCACAAAGAGCTGATGAAACACGGAGGATGTCCGCCAATATCGCGCGCTACTCCGTTTTCCTTTTTGGCAGCGTCTGGGGCAAAACCCGATATCTATTGTGACATAATACAAACGCTCTAATCTCTGTCTCAAGGTCAAAATGCCTAGTTTGAAAGCGGGGAATGAGGCCCGATTAAACAAGGTGAAGGAAAGATATTATGAAGGTTAGCGGAAGCTGTTTTTGCAGAAAAATCAGCAGTCAGGCTGAGGTTGCGGATTATATGATGGTCGCTTGCTATTGCATCCATTGCCAAATTTTCAGCGACGCCCCATAGCGCGCTGTGGCGATTGCGCGGGCGGATACTGTTATCATTGACGGAGATGTTAATCAGTTTGTAAAAACGTCCTAGAGTGGAAATCATCGCATTCATGCGTTTGACGGCACCTGTGGATCGCAGTTGTTTGCGACCGATCTGGATAGGTCGATGTTTAATATTCTCATCGGGTGCCTGGACCAGCGCGCGCAAATTAAACCCAAGAGGGATATTTTCGAAAGCTCCGCATTGTCTTTTGCAAAAGATCTCAAAAAGGATAAATGGCCGGAAAAAGGACTGCTCTCTGATCTGATCAATCCTTTGCAATAAGCAAACGCGGCCGAGCCAACCGGCATTTATTACCAATGAATTATGCCCAGCAGGAGGCGTGGTTCAAGCGGGTAAAGTGCTTTGTTTGCGAGCTGGGCGCAGAATACTTGTGGTGCATTCGCATCCCGAGCGCTTCCCCTTAAAATTTTTCTTTGAATGCGGGTCCGCATGCGCGGCGCTGTAAACTTTTGCAGCTAGTGCTCGGTCTGTTGAGAGGCCTTGCTCTTTACCGATTTTCAGCGCCGCCTGCCTCCCTCCAAACGGGCACCATTGAATTCCAAACACCATCCCTTTTAAAGCGATGAAATAGTGCTGCAGCTACATGGCAGGCTATGAGCCAGTAGCTCGTTGTCACTGCTAATTCGTGCACAGCTATTATACCCTCAATCAGCAAGCCATCTTTTATGCCAATCCAATAAATGACACCAACAAAGATGCCGGAAATAGCGATTGTGGTTAGTGAAACATACATTCCCAAATGCACTAACCGAGCTGCGAGTTTTTGCATTGGATGTGTCTCATCGGGCAGAGAGGATGATTGTGTTTTCCTCATGTAAAGAAAGCGAAAGGCGAGAAGCACTAACATTATTGTCGCAAAAATAAGTTCAAACCGCAGAAGCGAGAAATCTGCAAGCTGAGTTATGTCATCCACCTGCTTGGCAATTCCGTAGGCAAACAACGCTACAAAGCCCCAATGAAAAACTTTCGCTAACGTGCTGTAATTTGCTCGATTAGCTGTTTTAGCTGCTTCGTATACCACTTCTCTAAGCTCCGCTTATGACTAGAAACAGCATAGCGTCAGCATATCCAAATCTACACCGAAATTTTGTGTACAAATTGTGTATAAGGAAATAGAAACAACAAGTTGTTTCAGATGGCGTGATTTGAAAGGGATACACAATATATTGTGGAGGCGGGTACCGGAATCGAACCGGTGTACACGGATTTGCAATCCGCTGCATAACCACTCTACCAACCCGCCTCGGCTGTTTGTGCGTGTTACACAATGGAAAGAAGATGTGCAAGCGGTGTCGTGCTAGACGGGGCGCGGTGATTACCTGCACCTTGCATCTAGCGCGTTATATAAAATTTATTTTAAAATGCTGGTTTTATGAAGTTTTCTTCTAATGTAATCATGCGCGCGCCAACCCGACAATTCAACAAAGCCTTTATGTAAATATAATCCAATATTTTTAACGCGATCAAAGCATGGGTCTTTTTAAAAAGATTTGAACCACGCAAATTTGGCCGTAAAATTTTTGATATTGGCTCAATTCTCTCCGAATAAGTCGCGCGTGTAGGTTTTATCTGCTACATCCTCTAGCTCGGGCGACATGCGGTTTGTCAAGATCACGTCACAAGCTGTTTTAAAGGCCTCTAAGTCTCGCATAACCTGCGAGTTGAAAAACTGCTCTTCCGCGAGCGCAGGCTCATATATCACAACCTCAATTCCCTTGGCCTTAATCCGCTTCATAAGGCCCTGTATTGAGGATTGTCGAAAGTTATCGCTGTTCGATTTCATGGTGAGGCGATAAATGCCAACTTTGCGAGGTGACCGCTTTAAGATATCTTCGGCCAGAAAGTCTTTACGCGTTGTGTTCGCATCTACAATTGCGCGGATGATGTTCTGCGGAACGCTGTCGTAATTTGCGAGCAATTGCCTTGTGTCCTTGGGCAAGCAGTATCCACCATAGCCGAAAGAGGGGTTGTTATAATGCGCTCCGATCCGCGGATCAAAAGAGACACCTTCGATAATTTCTCGGCTATCTAAGCCTCGCGACAACGCGTAACTGTCTAATTCGTTGAAAAAAGCCACACGCATGGCGAGATATGTGTTTGAAAAAAGCTTGATCGATTCCGCCTCGCGGGTGCCCGTAAGCAGCAAGGTTGGATCTTTTATATGTGCGGCCGACTTGAGCAATTCTGCGAATATTTTTGCCTTTTCAGATCGGTCCCCCACAATAATACGGCTTGGGTTTAAGCTATCGTATAGCGCAGAGCCTTCGCGTAAAAATTCCGGTGAGAAAAAAATATTTTGGCTCTGCAATTTGCTGCGCAACCCATCCACAAAGCCAACTGGAATTGTTGACTTTATCACCAAGCAGGCCTCGGGTGCGTGTTGATTGCATTCAGCAGCCACGTCTTCAACGGAACGCGTGTCGAAAAAATTCAGCTTCTCATCATAATTGGTGGGGGTTGCGATGATAACGTAATCACTGCCAGGTAATGCCTCGTGCAGATTTGTTGTCGCGCTTAGATTTAGATCGCCTGCAGCAAGGAAATCGGGCAAGTCTTGATCCCCGATGGGAGATTTTCGGGCATTTAAAAGTGCCACCCGCTTGGGCGAAACATCCACGCCTATAACCTCACAATGTTGCGCCAGAATGGCCGCATTGGCGATCCCCACATATCCCAAGCCCACAACAACTATTTTCATTTCTTAAACCTTCCGAGTGCCGCGGCGTGTTACGCGTTGGATTGCGCCTTTGATAATCGCGCAACTGAACGGTGTAAAGAAACGCATTGAGCGCAGGGCATGTGCAAGCTGTGTCGAAAGAGGGAATGGGCCCAGCATTTTCTGTCAGGCACTTTCTTTAAGCGCAACTGGCTTTTGTTCTTATTTTATGGCCTGCGCTGGCATCATGATGCCCAGCGTACGCCGCTCTAAACCAAAAGAAACATTTGAGCCTATATCTTGGCCACCCGTTAAAAGGTGAACCAGCCATGCAGCATGATATTGAGATTATTCCTGGCACATCCGGTACTGTGGGCCATGAGTTGGGCTTGGTGTTGAA
>Ga0255755_1004082_pt1 | contig 10781 bp, 7 predicted proteins | sample 011ome_18_FD_179955 | JGI IMG/M metagenome (GOLD analysis project Ga0255755, IMG submission 179955) | Coastal salt marsh microbial communities from the Groves Creek Marsh, Skidaway Island, Georgia - 011501BT metaG (version 2) | ecosystem: Environmental > Aquatic > Marine > Intertidal zone > Salt...
ACAGGAAAACCTAGGTGAATGGAACCAAACCCTGAAAAACCTGGAAATGAAACTAGCTACTTGAATAACTGAGAAAACACCCTTCTTAGGCATGTGAATTGCTTAATACCTAGCTAGAGCAATTTATTAAAAAAATTACTGATAAGGATTACGTGATGTTAGCGGCAACCCCGATTCAAAAAAGGTTACCCACTCAAAAAGAAATAAGAATTAAAGAAATACTTGAGGAAGCAGTCAATCAACACAAGACAGGAAACCTTGAACAGGCTTATGCTTTGTATAAGAGAGTAAGAAACTCTGATCCTAAAAATGTAATTGCACTACAGTTATCTGGTGTTCTTGCCGCCCAACGTAAAGAACCTGATCTTTCACTAAATTTTTTTTCACGGGCAATAGCGTTAAACAATACATATGTTGATGCTTTTTACAATCGCGGCAATGTCTTGAAAGATCTTGGACGTTATGATGACGCGTTAAAAGATTATAATAAAGCCATTTCTTTGAAGCCTGATTATGTTAGCGCCTTCTTCAGTCGTGGCAACACATACAGGGAAATAGGTAATTTTAAGTCTGCACTAAATGACTATATAAGAGTTATAGACTTAGATCCAAACCATGCTCGTGCATATTTATTTCACGGGATAGCGTCAAGGGAACTTGGCCTTCTTACAGAGTCGATAACTAGCTACAGTAAAGCAATCTCTGTAAAGGACGACTTTTCTGATGCATATTTTAATAGAGCATGCATCTATATGGAGCTTGATAAATTCAATGAAGCTATTGGTGATCTTGATAAAGTGATAGCCATTGATGATAGTCACATTGATGCGCTTATTAATAGGGGTGCTGCTTTTCACAAAATTAATCAACTTGAAAAAGCATTAGACGATTATAATCAAGTGCTTAGCGTTCAACCAAACAATGTCGAAACGCTAAATAATAGAGGAATTATTCATAATGAAAGAGATAAATATACAACTTCCCTCTTAGATTTTAATAGGGCATTAGAGCTAGACCCAGACTATGCAGAAGCATTGAACCATCGTGGGGTTGCGTTCAAAGAGCTGAAGCGTTTTGATGAGGCATTAGAGGATTACAACAAAGCCCTTACCCTCAAACCTGACTATGCAGACGCGCTTAACAATCGAGGTGTTGTTTACAGAGAATTTGGCCGGCTACATGAAGCATTAGCTGATTATAGCAAAGCCATCGAGCTGGTCCCAGATTATGCCGAAGTCTACAATAACCGGGGAACTATCCTCAAAGACTTAAAGAGATTTGATGAAGCATTAGCTGACTTTGACAAAGCTACAGCTCTCAAGCCTGATTATGCAGGCGCATATTGGAACAAATCTCTTTACTGGCTTCTTCTAGGTGACTTCAAAACTGGTTGGCCACTCTATGAATGGCGCTGGAGAAGTGAAAAGCATATTGGCGAACCAATAACAACCTCAAAGCCGTTATGGAACAATCAGGACAGCAAAAATGTTCTCTTGTGGGCCGAACAGGGCATTGGGGATGAAATCATGTTTGCCTCACTTATCCCAGAACTACATGCAAAGTGCGCTAAACTTATCGTACAGTGTGACCCACGGCTCATACCCCTATTCAAACGGTCTTTTCCTAAAGATATAGAGTTTTATGACAAGAATGATCTTGTGCCTGAAAGCCTATATGAATTTCATATTCCAATGGGTTCATTAGCCCAAATTCTGCGGCCTTCCATAGAAAGTTTTGCAAAAGGTGCCAAACCTTATTTGTTCTGCCAGAACGAACAAGCTCTTGAATTGAGGAAGCGAATCACTGGAAACAAAGACAGCACTTTGATTGGTATAAGCTGGTCTTCAAAATCAACAATCCCGGCTGCGCGCCACAGAAATATTTTCTTAGCTGATATAGCTAGGCTATTAAACAAGCCCGACACCACACTTGTTAGCCTTCAATATGGCGATGTTTCAAATGAAATTGAAGACCTCAAAAAGCACCATAATATTGATGTAATCGAAGTATCTGACATAGATATCTACAACAATATTGATGGGCTCTCAGCATTAATCTCAGCTTGTGATCACGTAGTCTCCACAGACAATGCAACTGTCCATTTGGCAGGAGCATTGGGCGCAGATACACATGTTCTACTTCCAGTTAACCAAGACTGGCGCTGGGGCTTGGAAAGCTCAAAAAGCTACTGGTATGAGACACTCAAACTCTACCGACAGGAAAACCTAGGTGAATGGAACCAAACCCTGAAAAACCTGGAAATGAAACTAGCTACTTGAATAACTGAGAAAACACCCTTCTTAGGCATGTGAATTGCTTAATACCTAGCTAGGTTTTTCACAAAAGGGCAGACCTCAAAAATGTTTAGTATGAGCCAAAAAGATAAAGAACATCATGAATACCAGGAGCATAAAATAGAACTGCTTATGGAAGCAGCAGTTGAGCGTCATAAAAAAGGTCAATTAGTAGCTGCTAAAATGATTTATGAAAAAATCCTTTTTGATGATCCTAAAAACATTACAGCCAAACATTTATCTGGTGTTCTAGCATCACAGATAAAACAATTTGATAGATCGCTCCAACTAATATCAAGCGCGTTAGCGCTAAACCCAAATTATACTGAAGCATACAACAATAGAGGTCTTGTATTTAAGGAGCTGAAGCGTTTTGATGAGGCATTAGAGGATTACAACAAAGCCCTTACCCTCAAACCTGACTATGCAGACGCGCTTAACAATCGAGGTGTTGTTTACAGAGAATTTGGCCGGCTACATGAAGCATTAGCTGATTATAGCAAAGCCATCGAGCTGGTCCCAGATTATGCCGAAGTCTACAATAACCGGGGAACTATCCTCAAAGACTTAAAGAGATTTGATGAAGCATTAGCTGACTTTGACAAAGCTACAGCTCTCAAGCCTGATTATGCAGGCGCATATTGGAACAAATCTCTTTACTGGCTTCTTCTAGGTGACTTCAAAACTGGTTGGCCACTCTATGAATGGCGCTGGAGAAGTGAAAAGCATATTGGCGAACCAATAACAACCTCAAAGCCGTTATGGAACAATCAGGACAGCAAAAATGTTCTCTTGTGGGCCGAACAGGGCATTGGGGATGAAATCATGTTTGCCTCACTTATCCCAGAACTACATGCAAAGTGCGCTAAACTTATCGTACAGTGTGACCCACGGCTCATACCCCTATTCAAACGGTCTTTTCCTAAAGATATAGAGTTTTATGACAAGAATGATCTTGTGCCTGAAAGCCTATATGAATTTCATATTCCAATGGGTTCATTAGCCCAAATTCTGCGGCCTTCCATAGAAAGTTTTGCAAAAGGTGCCAAACCTTATTTGTTCTGCCAGAACGAACAAGCTCTTGAATTGAGGAAGCGAATCACTGGAAACAAAGACAGCACTTTGATTGGTATAAGCTGGTCTTCAAAATCAACAATCCCGGCTGCGCGCCACAGAAATATTTTCTTAGCTGATATAGCTAGGCTATTAAACAAGCCCGACACCACACTTGTTAGCCTTCAATATGGCGATGTTTCAAATGAAATTGAAGACCTCAAAAAGCACCATAATATTGATGTAATCGAAGTATCTGACATAGATATCTACAACAATATTGATGGGCTCTCAGCATTAATCTCAGCTTGTGATCACGTAGTCTCCACAGACAATGCAACTGTCCATTTGGCAGGAGCATTGGGCGCAGATACACATGTTCTACTTCCAGTTAACCAAGACTGGCGCTGGGGCTTGGAAAGCTCAAAAAGCTACTGGTATGAGACACTCAAACTCTACCGACAGGAAAACCTAGGTGAATGGAACCAAACCCTGAAAAACCTGGAAATGAAACTAGCTACTTGGAGCATCAATGAAACCGCTTAAGACAGTAATGGTTACAGGTAATTTCAATGTTCTTCATCCGGGGCATATTCGTCTTTTGAAATTTGCCAAAACTTGTGGAGAAAAATTACTAGTTGGGGTGTTCAGCGATCAAATTGCAAAAGAGGCCGTAGACAACCCTCAAGAAATGCGGCTAGAGGCCTTGTCATCAATTAGCATGGTTGACGAGAGCTTTCTTGTAGAAACATCACTTGACGATTTCATTGGGAGACATAGGCCAGATATTATCGTTAAAGGTAAAGAGTTCGAGAACTTTTGTAACCCTGAAGAAAATATTCTCAAATCATATGGCGGTCAGCTAATTTTTAGCTCAGGAGCGATGGAGAGTACTTCAGGCTCACACATTAAAAAAAAGCTGGAAATTCCAAAATCAGCTAGAGTTTTTATTCACAAATTCATCAAACGTCATAATATTTCCATTACAACTATCCTTGAGATTGTTGAGCGCTTCTCCGAGAGGAAAATCTGTGTTCTTGGCGACACAATCATAGATGAATACATCGATTGCTTTCCATTAGGAATGTCTCGTGAAGAACCAACATTGGTGGTTGCTCCCCAGGAAACAAAGCGATTTCTTGGAGGGGCAGGCATCGTTGCCTCTCACGCCTCTCAGTTAGGTGCTTCAGTTCAGTTCCTGTCGGTAGCAGGTCGTGATCAAGCGCGCAATTTTGCAGCCAATGAGTTGGAAAAATATGGTGTGAATTACAGTTACATAATTGATGCAACGCGCCCCACAACCGTGAAACAGCGTTTTAGAAGTCAGGGCAAATCTTTACTACGTGTTAGCACTCTATCACAACAAGCCATATCTTCGAATTTGCAGCAAATATTGCTCACTCAATTTAAGCAAGCTGCTTCAGAATTTGATACCATAATTTTTTCAGATTTTAACTACGGAGCCTTGCCCCAACCTTTGGTTGAGGAGATTATATCTATTGCAAAGAATAACAAATCACTTATTGCAGCCGATAGCCAGAGTTCTTCTCAATTCGGGAACGTTAGCCGCTTCAAGGGTGCTGACCTGATAACGCCAACGGAGAGAGAAGCACGGTTAGCAATTCAGAATTATGACGACGGCTTGGTTATCCTTGCTGATAAGCTGATGAGAGAATCAAGAGCAAAATACATTTTATTGAAGCTTGGCTGCGATGGAATGCTTGCCCAGCATGAAGACAAAACTACCCAAATGCCACAAACTGGGCGTATAGAAGCGCTAAACGATCAGCCAATTGATGTATCAGGCGCTGGCGACAGTGTACTCATAACTTCTGCATTGGCACTCGCTACGGGCGCAAATTTATGGGAGGCCAGCTTGCTTGGCAGTGTTGCAGCCTTCATTCAAGTTGGAAGGGTTGGCAATATCCCCATTGGCAAAGATGAAATTTCGCAGGTGTTTTCATGAAAGCACTCCTACTGGCAGCAGGGTTTGGCAGCAGACTCGGTGGAGTAACCAAAAATATGCCCAAATGCCTGGTGAAAGTTGGCCAGGAAACGATGCTGGATCACTGGCTTTACAAGCTTGACAGGCTAGGTGTAAGTGAATTTGTGATAAATTCACATTATCTAGCAGAGCAAGTCGATACATTTATTTCCACACACCCCATGCGGGAGCGGATACATATAAGTTTCGAGCCTGAATTATTGGGAACTGGGACAACATTTTCTCAGCATTTAGGGTGGCTTAAGTCGGATCACTGTTTTGTTGTGCATGTTGATAATTTTTGCCAGGACAACCTTGAAGGTATGTGCAGCACTTTTGGGAACCGCCCGCCATCATGTGATGGCACTATGCTGGTATTTGGCACGGATAGGCCCCACGAATGCGGAATTGTCGAGTATGATGATAACTTTATCCTGACCGGTTTTCATGAAAAAGTAAATAAACCACCCTCATCAGAAGCAAATGGAGCCGTGTATTTATTGTCGGCAAAATTCTTACAGGACTTGCACAGACAAGCACCAATACTCCATGAGATCAGTATTGATCTAATTCCAATGTTGATTGGTAGAATGAATTGTTACTTTACTAAACAATATTTTCAAGACATTGGTAGGCAGGAAACATTATTTAAGGCAAATCAATGGCTCTCAACACAAGGGTCATAAACGAAAGATAACAATGCAAACCTTATTTTGTTTTTATGATATGGCCGTATCGCCGTGTTCCTATGATTTTTTCACTTTTCTATATTCTGCAGAGATATGTAGAAAAAGACGTGGGCTATCTGACATAAAGTTAATCTTTGTGCATGGTCCTGAAGGTAGGTTCAGAAAAGATAACATCAGAACACAACAGCAGAATGAAACATTTTTTAATAATGTAATAATACCTGGAATTAGCCTGCTGCCATCATGTGAGAGTTTTATGTGGTTGAGTCGGCAGGAGATATCCTTTCCTTCCCTTTCGACTCAGAATATATTCCCAAGAGGCTACACATTGAATCAGCCTAACTCAGAATACGTGGGCCATGAACTTGTGGCCTCACTTTTCAGAGAGGACGCTCTGTGCTTCCTTGCGGCACCACCCTATGCACGCAAAATTGCAAAACAGATTGCGAGTGGTAGAACAGGCGGAAGGCCTTATGTTACATTGACAGTTAGAGAAATTGAGCGTGACAACGCAAATAACACGCGCACAATCAACTATGATGTCTGGTCACAAGCAATTATAATGCTAAGGGAAAAGGGCATTGAAACACTAGTTTTAAGAGATACGAGCCAAGCTTTTTCACCTGCATTGTTTCCAAACACGCCAGAAGCGCCCGAAGGCTCCATTCATCTTCCTATACGACTAGCGCTCTATGAAGATGCACTATTGAACTATACAAAAAACAACGGCCCTGGGTACCTACAGCTATATACCAAAGCGAGGACAATGATATTCAATTCCTTTGATGATGATGTAGTCGCGCTTTCCAGAACATGGTATTCTGGTAATTATGGAATGAACCATGGGGACCAGTACCCAATGACCGCTACGTCCAAAAAATTAATTTGGGATGACGAGTCTACGCACACGATCATCCAAGGCGCTCAGAATGCAATTCATACAGAAAGAAACAATAGCGAAGTCAATGGCTTTACAAATATAGAGAACATTAAGTCATCTCTGATTGTTGCTTTACGCCAATTAGCCTATCAGCTGCAATTTGGCCTTTTGCAGGAAGACATTACCCTATTCAAAGCAATAAAAACAAAAAACGCACAATATAGCCTTTTCAATAGTGTTGAGCAGCCCCTAACAGAGATTTCTGGCGACAAGATCAGCGAAGAGGTGCTGAAAGAGCTTTTTGTAAAGTCCGATGGGAATAACAGCCATTCTCATAATCGTTAATGAAGAATTTGTTATGAAAACTCTCTTTATCTTTGGCGGAAATAGCAGGATTGGCTGCTCAATAAAAGATTACTACCGCGAAAATTTTGATATTAGGATTCTGTCTTCAACAAGAAGAAGGCCAACCAAAAGTGATGAATTTCATTTTGAACTAGAAGATGGCTCGCAATATCCCAACCCTCAGTGTGGAGACGTGGCTCTCATTTGTCTCGGCCTTACAAACATCGGATACTGTGAGTCCAACAAAGAAATAGCATGGAATATCAACGTCAGCTCAACCCTGGGGTTAATGGGTCAGCTGTATGAATCAGGTGTATATGTATGCTATTTATCAACCAGTAGTGTTTTTGAGGGCAGGACAACGGCATGCAGTATCATGACTCCAAAGACACCCAAATCTACTTATGCAAGGACAAAAGCAGAGGTAGAAGACAGAATTTGCTCAGAATACATGAGCAATGTATCCATTTTACGATTGCCAAAAGTAACAGGCGCTGGGTGGTCAATTTTAGACAAATGGAAAATGGAGTATCATACAACCGGTTTGGTTCGGCCCTTTTCCAACAGACATGTTTATCCAGTGGGAATTGAAAAAATCTGCTCAAAAATTTCAATCTTATTGAATGAAAGGCGCCTGGGTATTTTTCATTTAAATGGGGGACAGAAAACTTCATTTGCAACTCTTTGCGCACAGAATGCCCGTTTGTTAGGCATCGACAGAGGGAAAATCCGGCCCACCAAGGATACAGACTGGAGAAGAGGACAAATGCAAACTCCTAACCTGCTTCCAAATTTTTAATTTTATAACAATATGTTTCAAGCGATCATCCGTAATGCCTTTGGGCTAAGCCATGGCGTAATTTTTGCTGCCTATCAAGAGAGAACAAAAAAGATTAGCTATCAGACCTTTTGGTGAAGCCCTTTGCTAACCTCCACGCATTTGAAAATCTAGTTATTGAATTATAAGAGTTTATGCGAAGCAAAAAATTGTTTAAATGCGTAAGAACAATCAGCACCGTCGAAAAAGCTTGATGAGCGTTGCCATCACAGCGCTTTCAAATCAACACAAAGAGCCAAGAGTGTGAATTTATCGTTAAGTAGAGGCTGAACCGGCGCAAGCAGAAAAAATGATGAAATACTGAATGCATTGCACGCAAAGCACTATAAACCTCCGGTAAACGGCTTTTGAAATCAATAAAGTTTAATATCGCTTTAATTGTGACATTTCACCATCAAATCACTCAATTGAAATATTAGCCCCCGGATGACGACCTCAATTTTTTCATGCAAATGAAGAGTAAATACATGTATCTATTTTCTTTAATAACTTTGAACAGTAGCTGAGGAAAATAACTGAGTGCCACTCGATCTTCAGGCATTGATAACGAAAACAACCGACTCTCCAAACAATAAAGATGTCTTAAAGCCCGGCAATACCGTTCGAAACAAGCCAGGATACCTGGGTTAAAGATTCACTCACACCAGAGATCGATTATTGGTCTCATTACCTCTCCTTTCTCAAGATCATGGATAGCATCATTGATAGAGGATAATGGATAAACACTTGCTACCAAATCTGATATCGGCATACCCGCATCAACAAGTATCTTACTGAACCTTGAAACATCTCGGCCTGGATCACACTTACCGCCCCAAGATCCCCTAATTCTTTTACCACATATTAAATCATGGGGCCTTAGCGATATTTTTTGATTATCAGGGGGATGAGATGCAAAAATCAACTCTCCGCCACGCATTCTTATGAGATCAAAACCCAACTCAATAGTTGAGCTATGACCAGCAGACTCAATGCATATATCAGCGCCGTTCGGGAATAGACGTTTAACCTCAGTTCTAATATCGCCATCATTCGGATTGAGTACATACGGCACACCTAAAGACTTTGCAAACTCCAGTTTCCCTAAAGATCTATCAATGGCAATAATGTTGCTGACCCTTAGAGATAAAAGGGTCATTAATGCAGCCATACCAATTCCACCAAGGCCCACGAGACAAATCTTGGCGTTGATTGGAGGTGCAATCTCGTTCAATACAAGGCCTGCCCCCGTAGGAATGGCGCACCCAAAAAGGACAGCTTGTTTGAAGTCCAATATCACTGGTTTCAGCACTAACCTGTTCTCAGAGATAATCGAATACCTCGAGAAAGTGGTTACTCTTCCGGCGTTTACGATACGCTCTCCCCACCTGTATTTCGGCGGCGCTCCCTCTAGCCCATCTGTTTTCATCCAACCGGCAATCACCTCATCACCTTTAGAAAATTTTGTTACTCCAGGGCCAACCTCTTCAACAATACCACTGCCCTCATGGCCGAGCATATGGGGCAGCCATGGGTCATCACCTCTCCCACCTTTTATTTCCATTAGCTGGCTGCGGCAAACACCGCTATAGAGCAGCTTTACAAGAACTTGCCCTCTGGACAGAGGGGGCATTTCAACATCTGCTATTACTAGCTTTGTTCCAATCTTATTCAGAATTGCGGCCCGGCACAAATTTGCCATTTTTAATTTCCCTTGAATGCAGCTTTCGCTTGAATTCCGTTTTGCGTTCAAAAATATACTTTGGGGCGGTATCTTTATGTCTTCAATTGGCCCACAAAATTTTACCTGCGCCATTGCCTGAGCATCTTTGCGTAGCATTATTTCAGCACAACAGACCCCACCTATGCTTACTATTTACAACACATTATTATACAAATCATTTGTTGATTGTATGCGGAAACATTGCAGGCCAGGGGTTACTGATTCATACTCAAAACTGTTAAAACCCAAATCTGACCTTTCACTCAAGACAAAATATTTTGAGCAAAACCGCTGATTATGGGATTGCTCAATCATTTCGTATCCAACATTTTTATTATAAACAGTTTCAATGGTATTTTTTGGAAGTAGGTTGCTGAAAACTACTTAACTTATCTGTCACGCTACCATCGCCAGAAAGACAAAGATAGGATTTAGTCCTGACATTTCTCTTTGCCCTAAAACACTCCGCTAGCGTCCAAAGCATCGCTGTATTATTAAAATTATGGAGAATCCGCATTTAGGAGTCTGGCTGCAACGCATGCATCGGCTGGGCCAAGTTTGTAAGTGCTATCTTTGCAGAAACATGATCAGATACGTTATATGGCGCAATACTTTACCCGCCACTTGCAAAATTAATGAAAAAAGGTTTGCAAAGCTGCAATTTAAATTGCAATGAGCAATGTAATAACTAGTCGACAGATAAAAGATTCAATGAAATTGAACCAAACCACACATCTATATCAACTTTATCAAATGAGGAAATGGGCAGCATGGCTGCAAGACAAACAACACGAGCATTCAATCCTTAGGCTAATTTTGTGAGTTAACCCAGACAATTTGATTTAGATTTCTTGACCTTGAAATCACAATAGCTGAGCTGGTCCGGTTTTTGAGAAAATGCTTCAATTTTTGCTGTCTTGTTCAAAAAGGTTCCAGCAACACCATGTCCCTTCCTCAACCAACGTTCAGCCAAAGCACACCCAATGTCGCTTCCAA
>Ga0255755_1004086_pt1 | contig 10776 bp, 10 predicted proteins | sample 011ome_18_FD_179955 | JGI IMG/M metagenome (GOLD analysis project Ga0255755, IMG submission 179955) | Coastal salt marsh microbial communities from the Groves Creek Marsh, Skidaway Island, Georgia - 011501BT metaG (version 2) | ecosystem: Environmental > Aquatic > Marine > Intertidal zone > Salt...
GGTATTAGAATAAAAAAAAATAAAATAGATAATGAAAATAATAAAAAAACAGTGTGTTTTAATAAAAGAGCAATAGAGTATTCAGTACCTATAAGAGAATATATAGCTAGTAAACCTATAAAAGATAATAACAAAGGAAAAATAAATAATTTTTTTTCTAAATAATACCAGTTTGAACCTATAAGACTTTCGTCATCTCTAAAAAGTAAGTTCTTCAAATTTTGAATTTCTTAATATAGTTGTTAAATACCTTACCCCTATGGGAATAATCTTTAAATTGGTCAAAAGACTCGCCACCAGGTGAAAATAATATTACATCCCACTTTGTTTGATGAACGATAACTTTTAAAAATTTAAATAAATTTTCAAGATTAACGAAGGTAAAAAGTTTTGAGTTGATGCACTCTACCCTCTTATTAATTTTAAATCTATTTGGTCCAAATATTAGAATTAAAGAATTTTTTATAATATTTTTTTTTACATTTGATTTTTTAGGATTCCCGCCAAGGATTATTATTTTCTTTTTAAGATTTATTTGATTAATTTTAATTATAGAATTTTCAAGATTAGTAGACTTGCTATCATTGATAATTTTAGTTTGAGAAGTGTTTTCAATTAATTCATTTCTAAAAGGGAGATTTTTTAGCTTCTTACTTCGATTAAAATCAAATTTACAATAAGAAATAATACTCTTTGTAAAATATTCATTAAGTAAATTAATATCAAAACCAAATATCTTGTTATGAAAATTCATATTAGAAATTGTATTTATATTTTTATTATGAGTATTGATTAAAGTTGAATATCTTCTTCTTTCAATGCTACTAATATGAAGAAGGCCATTTTTAATTAAGAGAGATTGAATTTTAAATTTAGATTTAACATAATTCGAAAAAGTACCATGATACTGTAAATGGTCCGAATAAATATTTGTAATAATTGCATGATTAATTTTTAAAAATTTTATTTTATCCAACTGGTAAGAGCTTAATTCAATGATAATTATTTTTGTTTTTGATAAGATTTTTTCAAAATTATCCTTGTCTAAAATAGTATTTCCGTAATTTCCAATTATTAGTGTTTTAAAGGAGTCTGATAGATATTGAGATAAATAAGAACATATTGTCGACTTACCCTCTGTGCCAGTAACACCAAATACAATTTGATTTTTAATTTCTAAAGATAAAAAGTCTAAATCTATAAGTATCTTTTCTTTAAAAGGATAAAGGACGTGATTTTTATTAATTTTAACGGATGGGGAAACAATAAAATAATCAAAAGTTTTAATGTTTTTCTTTAATTCCTGTAAGTTAATTGATTCTTTAATTGATGATAGATCAGAAAAGTCATCATAAACTTGATAAGATGATTTTTTTCTTTTTAAATACTTTGAAATGGATTTTCCACTTATGCCATATCCATATATCAAAAAATTTTTTCTTAAATCTATCAACTATCTAATTTTTAATAATGAAAGTGCTAATAGACAAAATAGAAAACTAATAATCCAAAATCTAATTACAACTTTTTGCTCTGAAAGACCTGCTTTTTCAAAGTGATGATGGAGTGGTGCCATCAAGAAAAATCTTTTTCCCTTTGTGGTCTTGAAGTAAAAAACTTGTATCATTACTGAAAAAGCTTCTATGACAAACAACCCGCCAGCTACTGCTAAAACAAATTCTTGTTTTAATAAAATTGATGTAACTGCTAATGTGGCTCCTAAAGATTGTGATCCTGTATCGCCCATAAAAACTTCAGCTGGACTTGAATTAAACCATAAAAATCCTAATAGAGCTCCAATCGCAGCAGTACAAAAAATAACTATCTCACCAGAACCGCTTATATAATTTAATAATAAATAATCTGAAAAATTTATATTACCAATGATGTATGCAAAAACAGCAAATGTTAAAAAAACAAATATTAATGGCATAGATACAAGACCATCTAATCCATCAGTAAGGTTTGTAGCATTAGTTGAGCCTATTATGATAAAGAGTGCTATAAAAAAATATAAAAAACCAATATCAAAAAAAGTATCTTTTAAAAAAGGAATATAAAAATTACTGATATCAAAATTAAAAAACTTAATTGTAAAATAGATAAATATTGTAGAAAATATTTGAAGCAAAAATTTAGTTTTTGAATTAATTCCTACTCTTGTTCTAATTTTTTTAAAATCATCATAGAAACCAATCAATCCAAATAAAAAAATTGTTAATAAGAGCAAGTAGTTAAATTTAGAAAAATTGGATGTCCATAGAATGGTACTAAATGACAAACATACGATAATTAATACTCCGCCTAAAGTTGGGGTACCTTTTTTTGATAAATGGCTTGAAGGCCCATCAGATCTAATTGGTTGACCTAATGGAAATAATCTTTTTTGAACTTTAATCCAATAAGGCATAAATATTAAAATTAAAATAAATGATGAAATAAGAGACAGTCCAGCTCGAAAAGAGATATAGTTAAAGAGATTAAAGAAAAAATGAATTTCTCTGAAATTGTAAAGATAATCGCTTAGCATATGTGTTGAATAACTTTATCTAAATTATTTAGCCTTGAACCCATTACGAAGATATTTTTTCCATATTCAAGATCTTTTTTCATCACATTAATATAATTCTTATAGGATTTATAAAATTTATAGGTTTTGTATGATGATCTTAAATTAAAAAACTCTTCTCCTATTAAAATAATTCTTTTTAATTTTAGATTTTTGATATCTTCGAGTAAGGCACGGTGATATTTCTCGGTTTGATTTCCTAATTCTTTAATGGATCCTAAAATGCACAATTTTTTTGTGACTTTTAGTTTATCAAAGTGAATTAATTGTTTTTTCAACGAATATGGACTGGCATTATAACTATGATCATACACTTTGATAATTCTATCTTTATAGTGCTTATTGACAACATTCCCTCTAGAGTTAAGGATAGCTTCTTTATAAAAGAATTTCTTATTTGAGAATTTTCTTATGAATAACTTTAAGAATAAAAAAGAAATTATAGCTGTTTCCAAGAATATACCATCTTTATCAGAATATATTTTTTGATAACTATTATTATTTTTAAGGGAAATAAAATAAATATCATTTTTATGAGCTTTAATATTTAAATTTTCTAAATTTATTCTTTTTACTTTGTTAATAATTTTTTTTGGTAATTGAATATTGTCATTTCTTATATTGATAAGTCCTTTTATTAACCTTTTTGAATTGAAAATTTTAATTTTGTTTGCAAATAAATTAGAAAAATTTTTAAAATTTCCTATATGCGAGTCTTCTACAGAAGTTAATAGGGAATAATGAGGTTGAAGAATTTTAATTAAATTATCCATTTCTTTTGGTGCATTAATGCCCAATTCAAATACAGCAAATTTGCTATCGATATCCATATTCATAATTGAAAATTGAAGACCAAGAATATTGTTAAAGTTTTTAAAAGAACGATATGTTTTAAACTGATTGTTATTTAATATGTGATAAATATTTTCTTTTGTAGTAGTTTTGCCAACAGATCCTGATATAGCAACGATTTTTCCTTTATAAGCACCTAATAAAAATTTTATAAATTTTTTTATGAATGATTGTACACTTTTAGTGTAAATAATATTTTCATGCTCTAATTTATTGTTATCTACGATAGCAAAAATAGCTCCTTTTTTAATTGCATCTAAGGCAAAAAGGTTTCCATCTCTATTATTTGATTTTAGACCAATAAAAATATCATTTTTTTTAATCAATCTTGAATCAAACACAATTGAAGAATTATATTTTTCTTTAGTTTGTATTATTTTTTTAAAGATATTTTGCATATGATTTCGCTACCAAACGATCGTTAAAAGTAAAATTTTTATCTTTATAAATCTGAATATTCTCATGCCCTTTGCCTGCTATTATTAATAGTCCTTTTTTTGTTTTTAAAAGTTTAACACCTTTCTCAATTGCTTTTTTTCTAGATGGTATCTCTAATGGATTTGATGAAGATTCAATAAGAATTCTTCTAATATCTGATGGGTTTTCGTTTCTAGGGTTATCATCAGTAATTATTTGGATATCTGTATATTTAGATGCTATCTTTGCCATTCTAGTTCTTTTGGTTCTATCCCTATCTCCACCGCAACCAAAAATAATAATTTTATGGTCTATATCTTTTGGAAGATTAGATAATAAATTTTCAAAAGCCTCTTTAGTATGGGCATAATCGATTAATATAACTTTTTTATTTTTATTATAAATTATCTGGGATCTTCCATCAGGAAATATCTTCTTATTTATTTTTTGAGGTAATTTTTGATGAAAAACAAAATAAATATGTAACATGGATATAAAATTTTTAATCATAAAATCATTAATTGTGTTAATGGAATAAGTTTTAAAACCAGTTTTAATTGAAAAAGAATTAAAATTTTTTCTCTCTATACTAATTTTGAAATATTTTATGAAATCATTTAAAAATTTATTTTTATTTTTAAAATTTGAAAAATTTTTTTTAATATTTTTATCTTGAATTAATAACTTTGAATAGGTTTTTGAATGAAGATTAATCATATCAATTTTAGACTGATGATAATTTTTAATATTTTTATGGTAATCTAAGTGATCTGATTGAAGATTAGTTAAATAACAAAGATCAAATTTCAAATCCCCTAGCCTTCCCTCTTTAAAACCAATACTTGAGGCCTCTATAAATGCATATTTAATTTTTTGTTTTTCAGCCTCATGAAGTAAGGATGATAACTCTAAATAAGAAGGTGTTGTATTGAGAAGATTTTTTATTTTTTTACCATTGATAAAGAATCCAATTGTACCTAAATAACAACTAGCTATTCCATTAAGAGAAAATAAAAGATGTGAGCCATATGCAATGGAAGTTTTTCCATTTGTACCTGTTAGGAAAATAATTTTTAATTTACTTATGGCAAAAAATGTTTTTTTTATTTTGAATAAATCTTTTTGAACATTGATGTAATAATACTTAATACTTCGCATTTTATTAAGTTTTTTTATGGAGGAGTTAGCAATTATATGAGTACATTTTTTTTTGATAGCTAATTTTTGATATTTATCAAAATCTTCTAAATTTAATGTATTTAAAAAGAAAATAGATTTAGAATTACACTCCTGCCAATTAGATACAATTTTAAATCCCTTAGCTTGAAGTGTTTTTAATTCATTCATATATCAGTGCCTTTGATATCAAGAATAGAAAGGTCAAGATTTACATAAATTTCTTTTAAGATATTAAAAAAAACTGGTTTAACTGTATTTCCAGCAGTCATATAAGGTCCATATTTATTTTTTGGATTTGACATAAAAGTTAGGCTTAGATATTTGGGATCATTATATGGAAAATAGCTGACATAAGCTACATTTTGAGATGTCTTATCACCTGTGTCGGCTGTTCCTGTTTTTCCGGCAACTAAAAAATTTTCATATAGTTCTTCAGATGTTTCGTTAGCATAGAATAATAATTTATTTAATGATGTGGATACGTTATTAAACTCATTTAAATTATTTATCGATTTTTTTTCGAATGAAGCCATAAAATCGTCTCTACCGGTGACTATTTTTCCATAAGCATTAATTAATTGTATTGGAGAAATCGCCATACCATAGCCATAAGGAAAATTATCACAATAAGCCCCTCTAAAATTATTTAACTCTGGGACTTTGGATATTAAATTAAATCCAACAGAGACATTTTCCAAAAGCCCTAAATGAGAAAAGTCTTTTTTAAACTCTTTCTGACAATCGAGTTTTCTTCGAATTAGTATAGCCCCTCGATTTGATGAACTTTTTAAAATATCTTTAACCTGTAATGGTGAATTACTATTTCTTGGGTAATCATCAATTAATTTAGAACCAATAAAAACTGGCTGATCAACATCAAAAAATTCATTTAAATCTATCTTTTTATTTTTTAAAGCAGAATAAACCGCAAAAGGTTTAAAAACAGAACCAAATTCAAATAATAAGTCTTTAATAGGCATGAGAGACTCATCAAATTTTTCCTTTCTACTGTCTATAAAAACATTGCTTAGTATTTCTTCTTTAGATAAATCAACAATAACACTTAGGCTATAATCGGGCTCAAGAAACTTTGCCTCTTTATACAATATTTCATAAACTTTTTTTTGAATATCAATATCTATACCTAAGATTAAATCTTCATTAGTTTCGTTTATATTTTTTTCAAAAAGAGAAATTCCATTATGATCTATATCTACTTGCCCAAGGGTATTAGTTAAAATTTTATTGAATGGATATTTTCGAGTTAATATTTTTTCAAACTTTAATACAGGATTGCCAAAATATAATGTTTCATTAATTTGCTTATTGGATGCATCTCTTTCTAAATATTCAAACTTATTATTTACTTTAAATATTGAAAAATTGAAATCAGAATAAGCTAACCTGTTGCCATTAGTATCAAATATTGTTGGCAAAAAAACTTTAGAATTTTTTTCAGATACAATTTCAATTTGATTATTATTTTCCTGAACTGATAAATTTATTATTTTAAAAAAGACCCCAACAAATAAAATAATGATTAATACAAAGAAAAAGTTATAAAGATTTTTAGTTTTAAAAATTAATTTATAGTCAGTTTCATTGCTGAGGTTTATCATAACCAACCATTATTAGTGTGAAATCACTATCAATACCTCTATCAAATTTTATAATTCTTTCATTGAAAGCTAAATTTTCATCTAAACTTTCGTATTCAAATTGGTTAAGCATTTTTGACAACTGAACTTCTCTTTTTAGATAAATTTGAAAATTTTTTTCATAATCATTTTTCAAATTTTGTAACTCATTTTTTGTTATTTTTGTGTAATTTTTAAAATAGAGAAATACAAAAATAAATATTATTAAAATTACAAATTTAGATATTGTCTTAATCAATTGACAAACCTTCCGACTCTTAATTTAGAAGATCTAGATCGCGGATTATCCTTAACTTCTATTTGACTTGGGGTAATTGGCCTCTTCGTAAGTATTTCAAATCCCCAATTTGATTGATTTTTAAATTTATCTTTTTTGAAAGAATTGGATCTGAAATAATTTTTTACGATCCTATCTTCAAGACTATGGAATGAAATAATTGCTAATATTCCATCTTTATTTAAGTGGCTATAAACTTTCTCCAGAAAAATATTCAAATTCTCAAGCTCTTTATTGCATTCAATTCTAAGTGCTTGGAAAGCTTGAGTGGCAAAATGAATTTTTTTAGATCTAAAGTTTACTCCACTACCTCTTAAAACTTCTATAAGATCAAAATTAGTATTTATAGACTTGTCTTGTCTTGTTCTTACAATAAATTTCGCAAGTTTTAATGACTGTTTAATCTCACCATAATCTGCAAAAACCCTTGATAGTTCTTCCTCAGAATAATTATTTACAATATCGTAGGCAGTGAAATCAGAGTTTAAATAATTCATATTAAGCTTAGAGTCCGCTTTGAAAGATATTCCTATTTGAGCATCTTCAAGCTGATTAGAAGAAAAACCTAGATCTAATAAAATAAAATCATATTTATTTTTTAAATAATCTTCTTCTATTTGTTCAAGATCTTTAAAATTCATTTTAAAAAAATTAAATTTATTAAATTGTTTTCTAATATCTTTTGCTATTTCTTGAGCGTTTAAATCCTCATCAATTGCCGTAACTCTATGTCCTAGGTCTAAAAAGCTTATGGTGTGGCCTCCTCCACCAAATGTACAATCGAGAATTGATAGCTCTTTATCTTTATTTAAAAATGAAGATATCTCCTTTACCATGATTGGTTTATGCATATTGGTAATCATTTAAACTTTTTCCTAGATTCAAGTTTATGCTTTTCACCTAAATCCTGTTGCCAAATCTCAAAATGATTTCCTTTACCGATGAATAAAATTTCTTTTTTTATTTTTGAAAATAATTGGTGTGTTTCTCTCAATGTAAATCTACCATCATTATCGATGTTAATTTCTTCAAGATCAGACAAAATTGCTGTTTTAAAATGATCATTTTTTTTTGAAAAAAAATCTTTTTCATCAAAACTTTTAACAAGCGAATTGATCTTTGAAGCTAGATGAATTTCCAAGCATGGGTATTTTAAACTTTTGAATAAGTATACTTTTTCCTTAGTTTCTTTAATTGTAGCTCTATATGAAGAGGGAATAGCAATTCTATTTTTACTATCAATAATTCCAAAAAAAGAAGATAAAAACATAATCATGGTATTTTATGGGATTATATGGGAATTTAAGGATTATGTAAATAATATATGGGTAGCTATAAGCTGAGTTCTGTAATTTTATTGAAAATTAGCAGTCATTTATCTAGGCTTAATATTACTATTAAGCTCCAGCGATCAACCCAGGTCAACTGTAGAAAAAGTTTTAACCTCTATTTGATCTTACTTGTGATAGGGTTTGCATATTGCGATGATATTTATTTCACCCGGTAAGCTCTTACCTCACCTTTTCACCCTTACCTTTCGGCGGTTTTTTTCTGCTGCACTTTCCCTAGGGTTGCCCCCGACGGATGTTATCCGTTATCACTTTCTACGCAAGCTCAGACTTTCCTCTTTGTAAAACAAAGCGACTGCTCACTACCCAGATTTAATATATAATCTTTTACTTAAATAATAAATTATTAAATTTATTTTTAAAATTCTTAGAAACACTAGAGTCTATAGTTTTATAATTTAAGGATCTCTTTACAGCTTTAATACAATCTGCTTTATGAATTTTTATATAATTCTGACTAAAACCGTAAAATTTTAAAAGTCTATTAATACTAAATTTTTTTCTTTGATGAAAATTGAATCTTTCTATTCCCAATTTCTTAACTATAAATTTTTCTCCAGGATCTTTTTTTCTATTTGGGGCTATATCTGAATGAAAAATTATGTCTTCATCTTTTATATAAAAATTAAATTTTAAAAATTTGATCAATTGTTTTAATTTATGGTACTGACTATTGGTGAAATTAGTATAACCATGCTCATGCCCTTTGTTTTCTAACTCAATTCCAATAGAGTAATCATTTAAATTTTTGACATTTTTCCACTCTGAAATTCCTGCATGCCATCCTTTAAATTTAGGACACAAAAGATTATAAATTTTTCCTTCCCTTGATATTAAATAATGACAGCTAACCTCTGATTTTAGGTCATTTAACTTTCTATAAGCTAAATAAAAATCAATCATACCCGTATAGTGAATTATTAGATATTTGACTGTTTTATTCTTTTTTCTGAAGCTATAATTCATAGTTATGAAGTTGATTCTGAGCCTTTTAACCTTATTTATTTTTGTTTCTTGTACATCAAATGATACGAGCGATTTTGAATTAAATCAAAATCTTTATGAAAATAATAAATTAGAAGATTTTGAATTATTTGAAAATGCCAATAAATTCATAAGCCAAGGTGAATATGATTTAGCTTTAATCGAGCTAGATAAACTTGAAGTCTTATTTCCAAGTAGTCCTTATTCCAATAAGGGTATGTTATTAAATGCTTATATAAATTTTCTAAAAAAGGATTATGAAAAAACACGAGCACTTGCCGAAAATTACAAAAAATATTACCCCGGTAGCAAAGATATAGTCTACGCAAATTATTTAGAGGCAATGACTTATTATGTTTTAATTAAAAAGCCTGACTACAGCCAAAAAGATGCTTATACCGCTTTGGATAAATTTAATTTTATTTTAAACGCTTTTCCGAATAGCAAATATGAGATTGATATTATTACTAAAATTCAAGTCATAGACAACAATCTCGCTATAAATAAACTCTCTACAGCTAAGTTTTACTTAGAAAAGAAAAATATTAATGGTGCTCTAATTTACTTAAAAGATATTTATGAAAATCATAGTTCTAGTTTATCGATAGATGAGACTCTTTATTTATTAGTCAATATATATAAATCAATTAAAGAAGATGAAATTGCGAAAAATTATGCAGCAATTCTTGCATATAATTTCCCAAAAAGTAAATGGTATGAAAAATCTTATAACATCATCAATGAATTAGAAATTGAAACTGATGACGAAAGTTGGTTTGAAAAATTTAATCCCATAAGATTAATAAAAAATAATAAAGAAGAAGAAAATATTGAAATTCAAATAATTGAATAATTTCTATGCTAGTCTCTTTAGAAATAAGAAATTTTTTATTAATTAAGAAGCTATCTATAAATCTTATTAAAGGTTTTAATACATTCACTGGTGAAACTGGCGCTGGCAAATCAATTATTATAGACGCTTTAAAATTAGCTCTTGGGGGTAAAAACAATTCAAATCATAATTTAAAAGATAATGAAATTACAACTATTAAAGCTGTATTTGAAATTAATCAAAAAATTAAAAATAACTTAGACTCTTTAAATATAGAAATAGAAGATGATTATTTAATTGTAGAAAGGCAAATAGATACTAATCAAAAATCTAAAATACTATTAAATAATCAAATTACATCTTTAACTGCAGTTAAAAAAACTTTGGGCAATATAATTGAATTTCAAGAGAATTATGAACAACAAGAACTTTATAATAATAAATATTTTTTAGATTTTATTGATAAAACTGGATCAATAGATACAAGTGTACTTAAAGAAAAATTTAAAATTCTCAAAAATTCTAAAGATGAATATATTAATCACTCTTTAAATGAGAAGAACATCCAAGAAAAAATTGAGATTTTAAGTTCTAAGATAAAAAAAATTAAATTACTAAATCCAAAAAAGAATGAATATCAGAAACTTTCTGATCAAAGG
>Ga0255755_1004094_pt1 | contig 10762 bp, 14 predicted proteins | sample 011ome_18_FD_179955 | JGI IMG/M metagenome (GOLD analysis project Ga0255755, IMG submission 179955) | Coastal salt marsh microbial communities from the Groves Creek Marsh, Skidaway Island, Georgia - 011501BT metaG (version 2) | ecosystem: Environmental > Aquatic > Marine > Intertidal zone > Salt...
AATAAAAGTAATTTTGTTAAAAAAATTAAAAAAAATGATCATCCCAATAAGATTTATCAATTAACTAAGACAAATACTTTAAAATTTGATGCATTCAAAGATTTAACTTCTGAAATGAAAATGAAAATTTTAGAGAATACCACTTCGGTGTCATCACAAAACCTTGCCGTTTTGGAGACTGTTAGAAAAAACATTAATGAGATTAAATCTAATAATAATCAGTACCTTAATCAAAATACGATAAATCAGAATACTAATGCTGGACAAAATTTTTCTCAAAATAATGATTCATCATTTTCTAGCAACGCTTACAACTCTGTTTTAGAAAATTTTTTAGATCATCTTGACTTATCTCAAAAAGGTTGGACAGATAAACTGGTTTCTAGAATTGAGAAAGCTCTTGTCAACGGTGGAGAAGAAATAGAATTTAATTTAAAACCTAAAAACCTTGGTGTTTTAAAAGTGTCAGTAAGTCAAAAAAATGGAATGAGCACTGTGAAAATTATTACAGAAAATAGTTTTGTTACATCAGCATTAGCTCAAAATGAGAATTATCTTCAAAAATTATTTAATGATCAAGGAATGAGCCTTGATTTTACTGCACAAAATGATAATCACTCATTTAATTCTAAGAGTAACTTTGACCAAGGTACAAATAGTAAAGAAAAAAATCTGAGCTTTCAAGCCGATGAAGACTTTAAAAACAAAAATGATGAAAATGACGAAGCCGTTTATGACAATGATTCGTCTAGACATATTATAAACGTGATAGCATAATTAATAATAATCTTATAGCGAGAGAAAAATGGCAGAAGAAGTTGAAGAAGAACAAAAAAAAGGTGGTTTAGTTAAAATAATCATTTTTGTTGTGGCAGGAATTATGCTGATTGCTGTCGGTTTGGGTATTGGATATTTTATATTTGGTGGTGAACCAGAGCCTGATCCTTCTGCTGAGGTTAATCAAATAATAGAAGGCAAGGAAGCAGAAAAAAAAGAAAAAAAAGATGACTCTGAAAAAAAAGAAGAAGGCGCAGAAGGTGAAGACGGTATAATAAAAAAGAATGTTAAAGCTGTGCCAGAAGTTGATGCATATGAAACCACATACTTTGAATTTCCTGGAGATTTTACAACAAACTTAAAAGGTAGTCGAAAATTTCTACAAGTAAGTGTAGGTGTATCTACTCAGTATGATGAAAAAGTAATGGAAGTTGTAGATTCGCACCAGTTAGCCCTTCGTTCTGAAATATTATCAACTATTAGTGATTTTACTGAAGAAGATATTTCTGGAAGTGATGGTAAGAAAAAGTTATCTGATAGATTAATGGTTGTTCTTAATAAAAAGTTAGAGGCTCTTAAAGAATTTCCTGGCATTGAAGATGTTTACTTTACTGCATTTATTCTTCAGTAATTAAGGTTTTAAACTATGTCGAATACATCTCGAAAATTGTCTTCTGATGAAGTTTCAGCGTTAATGGAAGGCCTGCAATCTGGAGAAATTACAGCCAATTCAGGTCTTAACAATGACGTAGAGGTAACAGATTTTACATTTGGTTCAGATAATTTAGAACTTTTAGGTGACTACTATGCTTTAAGGCTAATTAATGAAAGGTTTGCCAGATTAGTTAGAAGTATATTTTTGCCAATGATAAGAATTCAGCCTAAAATTAATCCATTTCCACCAGAAGTAAAAACTTATGATGAATATAGTGCTGGACTTAATAGCTTTATGAGTTTGACAACAAGTAGGATTGATGAATTAAGAGGGTCAATGTTACTTGTTTTAGAACCATCTTTTATCAGTATTTTAACAAATTGTTATTATGGTGGTAAATTGGCAAACTTTCCTACAACAAAGGCAGAGTTTACTGCAACAGAAGATAGAATAATAGAAATAGTGTCAGATGGTATGGCTCAATGTCTTCAAAATGCGTGGAAAGACCTTATGCCAATTACTATAAAGCATCAAGCACGTGAAATTAATCCTCAATTTGCAACACTTGTAGAGTCTTCAGATTCAGTAATTATTTGTTCCTTTGTAGTTCAACTTCCAAATATAGATTCTGCTTCATTTGATATAATTTATCCTTTACAGACTTTAAAACCAATTGCTTCTCTTCTTAGGTCAAGAGTGCAGTCAGATGTTGTTGATGACGACATTAGTTGGAGAGAGAGATTAGAAAAATCAATTTTAAATATACCTCTTCCCATATCAGCTATATTAAGTGAACCATCAGTTCCATTGTCTAATTTACTAAAATACAAACCGGGTGATATAATTAAATTACCTCCGGTTGATGGTATTGACTTTTTTGTAGATGATAAACTTTTATTTAAAGCTGATGTAGGTGAAACAAACGGTCAAGTTGCAGTTAGCTTAAAAAACAGAGTTTAAAAAAATTAGGAGTATTCAATGGCAGAAAATGAAACCAACACTGTAAGTGACAACAATAACCCTGGTAATTCAGGCATTGATAATCTTAAGGTTTTAGAAAATATTGAGGTAAAATTAACTGTAGAAGTTGGATCTACAGAATTAAAAATAAGAGACCTTTTAAGACTAAATGAGGGTTCTGTTGTGGAATTAGAGAGATTAGCAGGTGATCCACTAGATATTTTAGCCAATGGTGTAAAAATAGCTAAGGGTGAAGTTGTTATGGTTGGTGAAAGGTTTGGCATTAGATTTACAGAGGTAACAAACCCTGAAAACCGTGTACAAAAACTTTAATTTCAAAAATTTGACAACCTTAAAGTTAAAAAAACATTGTAATTCAACAGCTTAATCCTTTTTAAATTTGGCATCTTTCTTGCTTCTTCTTTTTAAATATAAAGGAAGTTAAGATGCCTCAAACAGTCCCAGATTTTAGCTCAGCAATAGTTACAATTTTATTTTTATTAGTATTAGGCGTTGTTGCCTTTATTATTAAGAAAAAAAGTGGGCCATTAAAAAGAATTATAAAAAATCAAAATAATCTCGAAGTTATTAATCAATTGCCGCTTAGAGACGGTCATCTAGCTTATATATTAAAAGTTGGAAATGAAAATTTTTTCTTTGTAGGTCATAAATCAGGTAGAGGTTCTTTAACACAGATTAATAATCTTACTGATACTCAACCTCAACCAAGAAAAGCTAGTATTGATAGCTTAACCTCTAAAAACATTATTCCTTCTGAAAAATTAGCTATGAGTAAAACTGAAGATAAGAAGCCTCTTCAACATGTAAATATTTCAGATTTATTAACAGCTCATAAAAAAGGTAATAGAGATGCGTAAAGCAATTTGTCCACAACCTGACAAAAGATTTTTTTTTATTAATGATAAAAATAAAAATATTGATAAATGTAAAAACTTTTTCAAAATTCTTTCATTTTCAGCCGCTATTTTAATAATTACAGGGATGTCTGCAAACGCTTTTGCTGAGACCTTATCTTCAGGTTTCCCTGCTTTAAACGTCTCTACTAACGGTGACACAACAGAATATTCTTTTCCCTTGCAAATTCTATTGCTAATGACTGCTTTAACTGTTTTGCCGTCATTAGTTTTAGGTATGACAAGCTTTACGAGAATTATAATAGTCATGTCAATTTTACGTCAAGCGTTAGGAACTCAACAAACACCACCAAACCAAGTTTTGATAGCTATTTCTCTATTTCTTACTTTTTTCATCATGGCCCCAACATTCAATAAAGTTTATGACAATGCAGCTTTACCTTATATGGATAAAACTTTGCCAGCGGATAAAGCTTTGGAAACAGCCAGTGCTGAAATGAAAAGTTTTATGGTAAAAAATACTAGAAAAAGTGATCTTGTTATGTTCTCAGAATTAGCAGGGTTAGAAAAATTTGATGAAGTTTCAGATATACCATTTAGGATTGCATTACCTGCTTTTATGACAAGTGAGCTAAAAACAGCTTTTCAAATAGGTTTCTTGTTGTTTTTACCCTTTCTTGTAATTGATATGGTTATATCATCTATTTTGATGTCTTTAGGAATGATGATGTTGTCTCCAATGTTGGTTGCACTCCCATTTAAACTATTACTTTTTGTTTTAGTTGATGGTTGGAGTATGACAGTTGGTTCTTTAGTCAGCACGTTTGCAGCAGGATAATAATTATGAATTTTGATGAAAATATTAGTATGTTGAGTATGGCTTTTTATCAAGTTTTGCTTGTTTCTGGTCCTATTCTAATTCTTGCCCTTGGAATTGGTCTTTTTATTGGAATTATACAAGCTGCAACTTCTATTAATGAAATGACTCTTAGTTTTGTTCCTAAGGTGATTGTTGTAATGTTAGGGATAGGATTATTAGGTAATTTTTTTATGATGGGCCTAGTTGATTATTTTAATTTTATTTTTGATCAGGTTGCTGGAGTTGGGCAAAATTAACTTAGAAAGTTTTTATAATGAATGCAACCGATCTAAGTTTACCCGGAATTGATTTATTCAATTTATATCAGTATTTAGTAATTTTTTTTATTGCTTCTTTAAGAATTTCTTCATTTTTGATTAGTGCACCATTTTTTTCCTTAGGAGGTATTCCATTGCAGGTACGAATTGTAGCTGGAATTAGTTTAACAGCTTTTTTATTTCCAGTTATTAAGGTGCCTGACTTACAAACGATGCCAGGATTCAATCTGTTTTTAATTATTTTATCTGAAATAGGAATAGGTTTATCTGTAGGACTAGTTCTGACTATAATATTTTCAGCGGCAGCTGTAGCTGGAGAAAAAATTGCTTCTACTGCAGGTTTATCAATGTCAAGTATGATAGACCCTCAATCTGGTGGGCAGACACTTGTTCTAAGTACTGTATTAATATTATTTTTAATTTCATGTTTTTTATCTCTAGACGGTCATTTGTTTATCATAAAAATGTTGATGGAAAGTTATGTGTATTTACCTATAGGTTTAAGTATTAATTTTTTACAGGCAAGTAATATTGCTATAGAGACTTTTGGCGATATGCTCTATTTAGCCGCATTAATTAGTTTGCCAGTTGTAGGTGGGTTGTTATTAATACAAGCTTCTATAGGAGTTATCACTCGATCTGCTCCATCACTTAATCTTTTTTCCTTTGGTTTTCCGATAGCATTAATTGCTGTCTTTGTCTTTTTATATGCGGGAGTTGGACCTATTTCTGATGCATTTTCAGACTTAACAGGTACAGCAATTAACTTAATAGAAGAAGTTCTTCAATCATTTCAAAAGAGAAATTAAAAAATGGCAGAAGAAGATAATTCACAAGATAAAACCGAAGAACCTTCCCAACGTAAGTTGGATAAAGCAGCTGAAGATGGTCAAGTTTTAACCTCAAAAGAAATGTTTGTGTTTACTTCATTAATTATGGGTCTAATGGTTTTAACGTCTATCCCTTTTTTTGCTCAAGAGTTTTTAGCAATATGGAAAAACTTTTTCTTATTTGACTTAAATTATATTATAAACGTTTCCCCCTTTTCAGGACTTGAAAAAATGATTAAGTACGTCATTTATATAACTTTGATAGTTGGGGTTCCTTTAATTATTACAATTTTAATTACTCAAATGGCAATGGGAGGAATTAATTTTGCCCCTAAAGGGTTCTATTTCAAGTCTAATAGAATAAATTTATTATCTGGATTAAAAAGAATTTTTTCATCAAAAGGTTTAGTTGAGTTAATCAAATCTTTATTTAAAGTTGGCCTTTTAGGTGGAATTACATTTAGTGTTATATATTTCAATATCAAAGACATAATATATCTTTCTGAAAGAAATCTTTATACAGCATTATCTAATCTTTTAGACAACTTTCCAGAATTGACGATATTTCTGCTAATTGCTCTTGGCTTTATAGCTGTTTTTGACTTTATGTGGCAAAAATATACACATATAGAAAAATTAAAAATGACTATAAAGGAAGTTAAAGATGAACATAAAGACACTGATGGATCTCCTGAGGTTAAACAAAAAATTAGGAGATTACAAAACGAAATTTCAAACAGGGCTGCCACACAAACTGCAGCTTTAGATAATGTTAAAGATGCTTCGGCCATAATAACCAATCCCACGCATTTTGCTGTTGCTATTAAATATGAAGTTGGAGAGAGTGGTGCACCAATAATTTTAGCTATGGGACGGGGCATGATAGCAGAAAAAATAATAAAATTAGCTGATGAAAGCAAGGTTACTGTTTTTCAAAGTCCTTTGCTAGCTAGAGCGCTATATTTCACTGGTGAAATAGGTAAGGAGATATCAGAAAATTTATATTCAGCCGTAGCCTCTGTTTTAGCTTACATCTTTAAAATTGAAAGAGGAGAGGAAACTGATTATCCTGATTTTGAAATACCGGATGAAATGGCGTTTGATGAATATGGTAAAAAATTAAATAAGAATGAGGGATAACTGTGAGAAGAAAAAAATCATTTGGACAGATTGTTATCACTGCCATGTTTTTTTGGTCTGCATTATTATGTCATTTTGAGGCTAGTTCTTTAAAAGAGCAAGGAGACTTAACAAACGCAATCCTTTATTGGTTTTTTGGTTTTACCGCAATACTTGGAGGCTTTAGATTTAAAATAGCTGAAATGATTTATGGATTAATTGAATTTAAAAATAAAAATAAAAAATAGTTAAAATTATGAATTCAGGAAATAATAATAAAATTGTTACATGTAATGGATGTCATTATTTCTATGTAACTTATAAAAAAGAGCGCCCTTGGGGTTGCAAGAAGTTTGGTTTCATTTCAAAATTTATACCTTCTAGAGAGGTTTTTAACACAACTGGTACAGAATGTGCATATAGGATTGAGAAGACTTATAATTAATTTTTTATTAAATTTTTAACATTTATAAGGTTTAAAAAAATGGACACAAAAATGGAAGCTGTTCAAGAAAGCATCAAACTAGCTTTGGATGCTGCAGATGCAGCTACTGACGTAACATCAGAATACAATAAAGTTAAAAAAGCTCATGCATTATTGGAGGCTAAAGTGAAACAAATTCATAAGTATACGACAGTTGTCTTTTTATCTTCTATTGTATCAGGATTAGCAGTTATAATATTTAGTGCAATTTTATTCATGCAGTCTTCAAATAAATTAGCGAACATGACAGAAACTAGTAGAGAAGCTCTCGTGGTATTTGCAGAAAATGTTGATGGAGTTAATGCTTCTTTAAAAAACCTTGATACTGCAATTAAAAAGCAAGGTGATTTATTAGTTATTAATGAGAAGCTGGTAGTTACATTAGATAAGATTGAAAAAAGAGTTCAAAAATCAAATGAAAACACCATTGGAGAATTACAATTAATTACAAAAACTTTAATAGATGAACTTAATAAAAATTCTCAAGTTAATATTGAAAATAATAAAAAACTTAATGCAAATTTAGAAAAACTAAATAAGTCAAATAGTGCAACAATTTCCAAAGCTATTCAGCAAATAAGTAACAAGGCTATTTACAAGCAAATAGTAGCTAATCAAGCAATTCAAGCTCAACAAATCTCAAAACTTGTAAAACAAAACAACAGTGTTTTGGGTAAAATTGCAGATAAGACTAGCAGGATTAAGTATCCATAATAACTTTTTGTTAATGAGAGAAAAATGAACGAAGATAATCCCTCTGATCAAAATATTCCTGATAAATCTTTCTTGCAAATAAAATCAATTAGGACCTCATCAAATGCTTTTTTAATGAAACTTAAAGAAGGTGACGTTATAGTTGGTTTAGATGGGCGTGAAGTTCATCAATCATATGAAGATTTATCAAAAGAATTAAAAGAATTAAAAGATAAAAAAGTACTGACTTTACTGAGAGAAGGTATTTTTTTTAATACTTTTGTTTACGGCCCATTAGGGGTAATTTGTGAAAGTGTAGATTACGAAAAAATACCTGAATTAAATAATTTTAATCTTGATGATTTTTATAAAGCTGATGAGGTTTATTATCATTATGAATTGTTTAAAAAAACCAATGATGTGGCTATTCTACTTAATACATTTCCAACAATATTAGCTAGTTTAGCTCCACCATTATGGATGTTGCAAAATAGACTATGGACCCTTTTTAGTATAACCATGTTATTTTATTTTTTTCTTTTTATGATTTCTCCATGGCTTTTTTTTATAGGTTGGATATTAAAATCTTGGTATGTAGGAAATGCCCAAATTGATATTCTTAGGTTTTTTTATCGACTTGGAAACTATAGATTGAGCTCAAGTTTTTGTGCTAAAAATGAAAAAGAAGCACAAGAATTATCTAGAAAATTTGATAGCAAGATTGATTTTTATTATTCATATTTAGAACCGGCTATTTTAGAAGATTAGTTTTATTAAATTTCCTTTATAAATTTTGTCGATAAATATTTCTTTTAAAATTAATTTTGCTACGTCTTGAGGCTTTCTTAATAATTTAGAATTTTCACCTGGCATTGCTTGCCTTCTTATTGGTGTGTCTGTTTCCCCAGGATCAATCAAGGATATAGATAAGTTATTATTTTTATTTTCTAATGCCCATATTTTAACAATATGTTCAAGCATTGCTTTTGAAACGGAGTAAGCTCCCCAAAATGGTTTAGGGTTAGCAACCAATGAAGATGTAAGAAATATTGCTTTTGGATTATTACCTTTTTTAAGTAATGCCTCAAATGATCTTATTAATCTATGGTTGCTTACAGCATTAACTTTTAATACTTCTTGAAACTCTTCACTATTTTGATGATGGATTGGACCTAAGGTGCCTAAAATAGCGGCATTTGAAATCATGATGTCTAATTTTTTCCATCTTTTAAAAACTTCAAATCCTAATCTATCAATTCCTAAAAAATCTTGCATATCTAGCTGTGCAACTGTACAAGTTCCTTTGTTTGACAAAATAGCTTCTTCAGTTTTTCTTAATCCTATTAATGTTTTATCAGTAATAATAGTGTGTATATTTTTTTGAGAAAGCTCTTTTGCGATCTCTGCACCAATGCCGCTACCGGCTCCGGTTATTAAGGCAATTAATTTATTTTCAATCATTTGATTTTGAATTTATTTCTAGTATTTCAGAAATATCTATTGGATAATCGCCCGTAAAACAATGATCAGTGAACTGAGGTGATTTGGGATTTCTTTCATTGAAACCCATTGCTTTATATGTACCACTTAATGATAAGAAAAATAGTGAATTAGCGCCCACCATTTTAGTCATATCCTCTAAATTAAACTTTGAAGCTATTAATTCACTATAATTTGGCGTATCTATTCCATAAAAATCGGGATGTTTAATTGGTGGACATGATATTCCTAAATGAACTTCTTTAGCTCCTGCTTCAAATACCATTTTTACAATTTTATTAGCTGTTGTACCCCTTACTATTGAGTCATCTATAAGTATTACTCTTTTATTTTCAATACATGATTTATTTACACTATGTTTCAGTTTAACGCCAAACTGTCTTATGCTTTGAGAGGGTTCAATAAACGTACGGCCCACATAATGACTTCTTATTATTCCTAGTTCAAATGGAATAGATGATTTCTGAGAAAAACCTATCGCAGCAGACACTCCAGAGTCAGGTATTGGCACAACAACATCTGCTGATATTTTATTTTCTTCAGCTAATTGCACTCCTAGAGCTTTTCTGTAAGTGTAAACTGTTTTATTATTAACAATGCTATCAGGGCTAGCAAAATATATTCGCTCGAAAATACAAGGCCTTTCTGGTATTTGTTTATGAGGTTTAATAGATTCTAAACCAGACTCAGTGATAATAACTATTTCTCCATTTTCAATATCTCTAACATATTTAGCGCCAATCATGTCAAGTGCACATGTTTCTGAAGCTAACACCAGAGAACCATTTTTATCCCCTAAAACTAGAGGTCTTATGCCAAATGGATCTTTTACACCAATGAGTTTTTTGTTTGTCAAAATAATTAAAGAGTAAGCTCCTTGGATTTGAGAAAGGGCATCTCTCAGCTTATCTATTAACTTTTTTTTTCTAGATCTTGCGACTAGTTGAAGTATTATTTCTGTATCAGAAGAAGTTTGAAAAATAGATCCACTTTCCACTAATTTTTTTTTTAATGAGAAAGTGTTAGTTAAATTCCCATTATGTGCACATGCAAAGCCACCGATTGCTAAGTTTGCAAATAAAGGCTGTAAGTTTTCTGGCTTTGACTCACCAGTTGTGGAATAACGAACGTGGCCTATTGCTGTTTTACCTGGAAGTTGAGATAGTGTATCTGTATTATTAAAATTGTCTCCTACCAATCCTTGTTTTCTAATTGAATGAAAATTTTTACCATCAAAACTAACTATTCCTGCTCCTTCTTGACCTCTATGTTGAAGAGAGTGAAGTCCAAGCGTAGTAAGTACAGAAGCTTCTTCAGTTCCAAATATACCAAATACACCGCATTCATCTTTAATTCTATCTGTGTATTTACAATACATATACAAACCTTTTAGAAAATTAATTTATATTTTTTCTTCTTTGATAGTCAGAATATCTTTGTCCGTCAAAATTTCTTTTAAAATATTTCCTATATTATCGAGATAATCATAAGAATATGCTTCAATCAACCATTCTGGTAAGTTTTCACCAACCAAATATTTAAAGCCTAAGAATAACAAAATAACAATTAAGATTCCACGTACAAAACCAAAAATAAAACCTATAACTTTATCAAAGAGTAATATCTCTGATGTATTAAATTTTGGCGACAACCAACTTGAGAGCAAATGACACATAAATAAGGAGGTTACAAATGGAAACCCAAAAGCAATGACATCAGTGATAATTTTTTG
>Ga0255755_1004100_pt1 | contig 10752 bp, 8 predicted proteins | sample 011ome_18_FD_179955 | JGI IMG/M metagenome (GOLD analysis project Ga0255755, IMG submission 179955) | Coastal salt marsh microbial communities from the Groves Creek Marsh, Skidaway Island, Georgia - 011501BT metaG (version 2) | ecosystem: Environmental > Aquatic > Marine > Intertidal zone > Salt...
TTGATTTTGTTGGGCTTTGTCACACGATGCAAAGGCATGTGCAATATTACTGCAACCCATATTGTTTCTTGCAGACTTCGAATGCTCTGAAGAAAATTTTATCTTTTTTAAATAATCTGATCTAGAGTCTTTACTTCTATCTTCAATCCGATTTTTGATATCAATTAATTTCTTATTTATATTCATTTTTTAATTGAGCCATTTTTCCATGATCTAAGGTCTTTTTTAAGCAATAAATCAGCATTAGACGGCCCCCATCCCCCTGATATATATTCTTCCATAGGAACATTCTCTGAATCCCAAAGGTTGATAATGTTATCTATCCACTGCCATGATGCTTCTATTTCATCTCTTCTAACAAACAGTGACGGATTGCCTCTAATTACATCTAGTAATAATCTTTCATAACAATCTTGATGACCAAGCTCATGATAATCTTGTAAATTTAGATCTAAAGGCAGTTCTTGAAGATCATATCCAGAAACCCCTGGTTGTTTTGTATTTAATTTAAGATCAATTCCTTCATCAGGATGAATTCTTAAAACTAACTGATCTGCTTTTAAAGAAGCCTCTTTTGAAAAAATATTATGAGGTACAGCTTTATACCTAACAACTATCTCAGATGATTTAGAATGCATCCTTTTTCCAGTTCGTAAATAAAAAGGCACTCCTGACCATCTCCAATTATTAATTTCTAATTTCAGAGCCACAAAGGTTTCAGTATTATTTTTTGAATCAACACCTTCTTCATTAACATAAGAGCGTGCTGGCTCACCTTTTGAAATTCCATCTAGATACTGTCCTCTAACAGAGTTTGTACCAATATTTTCTTTTGTAAATGGAGCTAAAGATTTTAATACTTTCAATTTTTCATCCCTTACAGACTCACTTTGAATTGATACTGGTGGCTCCATTGCAATTAAACAAAGAATTTGCAGCAAATGATTTTGAACCATATCTCTCAAGGCCCCAGTTTCATCGTAATAACCTCCGCGATCTTCAACACCTAAATCCTCAGCAACAGTAATTTGTATATGATCAATAGCAGAATTTGACCAACTTTTCTCAAAAATAGTATTAGCAAACCTTAAAGCTAACAAATTCTGTACAGCTTCTTTGCCTAAATAGTGATCAATTCTATAAATTTGATTTTCTTTAAAACCTGCAGACAGAGAGTTGTTTATATTCATTGCAGATTCAAGATCTGAACCAATTGGCTTCTCAACAACAACACGACAATTATCAAAAATTAGATTATTGTCTTTTAAGCAAGTTGATATTTGCTTATATAAATTTGGTGGTGTAGCCAGATAATATACAACAGCCCTATCGCCAGGGATATTATTGATATTTTTCCAATCATTATCTGAATTTATATCAACTTTAATATAATTAACTCTATTGGAAAATCTATTCCATGCCTCATTATTTTCTGTAAAGCCGGGGAAATATTTTGCTAAAGAATTTTTGACCATAGATACATATTCATCTACTGAAATATCTCTAGAGCCAATACCTATGATTTCACTATCTTTATTAATATTACCAAGTGTTTCTTGTCTGAACATTGCAGGTATTAATTTTCTATTAGATAAATCTCCAGTCCCGCCAAATAGATATAAATTGAATGTATTAAGATCCATTAAAAGATTCCTTTAAAAATTGTAATTGATTTAGCTGGTTAGATAATTCTGTAACAAATTTAGCTGCATAGGCACCATTAATAACCCTATGATCATAAGAAAGAGAAACTGGTAAAAGCTTTTTATTTACTATCTCCTTATTTTCAAATGAAAGATTTTCAAATGGTTTGGATAAACCCAATATAGCTACCTCAGGAGGATTAATAATTGGAGTAAAATATTTTCCACCAATTCCACTTAGTGATGAAATAGTGAATGTTGCACCCTTTAATTGCTCAACTTTTAACTTTCTTTCTTTTGCAAGTTTGGCAAGACTTACAACATCATTAGATATATCTAATATAGATTTTTTATCAGCATCTTTGATGTTTGGAACAATTAAACCCTCAGGCGTATCAACTGCTATACCTATATTAAAATAATCTTTTATAACAACAGTATCTAAGTCTTTATTCAAAGATGTATTCATTAAAGGGTATAGTTTTAAAGTTTCTACGGTTGATTTAATAATATATGCCAATGGAGATACTTTGGTCTTATTTTCTTTATTTAAATCTGCTCTTAGAGCTAATAAGCCCGTTATATCTGCATCATCATGTTGTGTTACATGTGGGATGTTAATCCATGAGGTATGAAGATTTTTTGAAGCAGTTTTTGAAATTTTGATAGTTTCTCAAAACTAATATTTCCCCATTTTGAAAAATCTATATCTGGTTGAGAGAAATGAAAGCCAGCATGTGATGTTTGATCATTAAGTCTCTGAGAAACAAATGCATGCAAGTCTTCTTTTAATATTCTGCCCTTAGGACCAGAACCTTTGACTTCTAATAGATTTATTCCAAATTCTCTTGCTAGCTTTCTAGTTGCAGGGCCTGAATGAACAGAAGTATTTTTATAATTTATAGGTTGGCTATTCTGCTTTGTTTTTTCTGGAATCTTCTTATTAGTATCTGCATTAGTGTTAATAGTTTCTTGGGCAGTAGTTTTAGTTGATTTAGTTTCTTTTTCTTCAACCCTTACAATCGTCTCAATTTCAACAAAGGGCATGCCTTGTTTAACCATATCTCCGACATTGATTAGAATATTTTTAACTTCGCCATCAACTGATGCAGGAATTTCCATTGCTGCTTTGTCGGTTTCAAGAATCATAATTGAATCTTCGGAGCCAACTGTTTGACCCACTTCTACACAAACCTCAATTACCTCAACCTCTTCAACATCACCGAGGTCAGGAATATTAATTTGCTTGATGTTTGACATTACACTTCCCAAGGATTTGGCTTAAGCGGATCAACCTCAAGATCATCATAAACTTTTTTAAGTTGTGACTTATCAATTATTTTATTTTTAAATAGAGTATATATAGCAGCTCGAGTGATGCTGTTTGCATCTATTTCAAAAAATTCTCTTAAATTCTCACGCGAGTCACTTCTACCAAAACCGTCTGTGCCCAGCACTGTGTAATCTGATTTTACATAAGGTCTAATTTGTTCAGCATAAGATCTCATATAATCTGTTGAAGCTACAATTGGTATTGAATAGTCATCAAAACATTCTTCAACATATGTCTTTTGCTCTTTTTTTGTTGGATTTAACTGATTTGCTCGTTCCGTCTCCATACCGTTCTTACGCAGCAAATTAAAACTTGTAACACTCCATACTTCAGATTCAATTCCATATTTACTTAATAATTCTTTTGCTTTGATAGATTCATTCAAGATAGAACCGGAGCCAAGAAGCCTTAAAGCTGGTTTTTTTGCAGGCAGTAATTTGTACATACCTTTGATAATTCCATCCTCAGCACCCTTTGGCATTGGAGGATGTTCATAGTTTTCATTCATTGTTGTGATGTAATAAAAGTAATTTTTTTGTTCTACAAACATTTTTTGAATACCGTCTTTAATAATCACTGCGATTTCATAAGAAAACGTAGGATCATAAGATAAACAATTTGGAATAGTAGAAGAAAGAATATGACTATGGCCATCTTGGTGTTGTAAGCCTTCACCATTAAGTGTTGTTCTTCCTGATGTAGCCCCAATTAAAAAACCTTTTGCTTGCGAGTCTCCTGCTGCCCATGCTAAATCATGAATCCTTTGGAATCCAAACATAGAATAAAATAAATAAAATGGAATCATTGGAAAATCGTAATTGGTATAAGCAGTAGCTAATGCTGTCCATGCAGAAAAAGCACCGGCTTCAGTGATACCTTCTTCAAGCATTACACCTTCTTTTGATTCTTTGTACCACATAACTTTATCTGCATCTTCTGGTTCATAATTTTGACCAGCTGATGAATAAATGCCAACTTGTCTAAATAATGCTTCCATACCAAAAGTTCTTGCTTCATCAGGAACTATTGGAACAATTCTTTTGCCTATTTCTTTATCTTTCAAAAGATCTGTTATTACTCTAACTGTTGCCATAGTAGTTGAAATTTTCCTTTCTTCTGAGCCTTGGTAGAGTTTTGAGAAGGTTTTATCATCTGGCATTTTTAAGACTTTTGATTCTTTTCTTCTTCTAGGAATCGGTCCGCCAAGTTTTGCTCTTGTTTTTTTAAGATATTGCATTTCAGGTGAGTCTTCAGATGGTCTCACATATGGAATATTTTCAATTTCTTCATCTGTAACAGGAATATTAAATTTATCTCTAAATGATTTAATGTTATCTAGAGATAACTTTTTAACTTGATGAGTCGTATTATCAGCCTCTCTGGATCCTACTCCGTAACCTTTAGTTGTAAGTGCTAATATTACTGTTGGAGCCCCAGATGAGTTAACTGCTTTGTGGTAAGCAGCATATACTTTATATGGATCATGACCTCCTCTATTTAAGCTGTATATATCCTCATCAGTTAAGTCTTCAACAATTTTTAAGACATCAGGATCTTTAGCAAAGAAGTTTTCTCTGGTGTATGCACCACCTTTTGCTTTAAAGTTTTGCATTTCTCCATCGAGCACTGCATCCATAATATCTTGAAGCTTACCCTCTTTATCTTTAGCCATGATAGGATCCCATTTTCTGCCCCAGACTACTTTTATGACATTCCAACCAGCGCCCCTAAATGAACCCTCAAGCTCTTGAATAATTTTTCCGTTACCTCTTACAGGACCGTCTAATCTCTGAAGATTGCAATTAATCACAAAAATTAAATTTTCTAAACTTTCTCGCCCTGCAAGAGCGATGGCTCCTTTAGATTCTGGTTCATCCATCTCACCATCGCCGCAAAATACCCATACTTTTCTATCATTCCTCGGCACTAGGCCTCTTGCTGACATATATCTCATGATATGAGCTTGGTAAATACCCATTATTGGTCCTAAACCCATTGAGACTGTAGGGAATTGCCAATAATCTGGCATCAACCACGGGTGAGGATAAGAAGAAAGACCAGGTTTCTTAACTTCTCTTCTAAAATTATCTAAATCTTCTTCATGAAGATAGCCTTCTAAAAAAGACCTCGCATATATTCCTGGTGATGAATGACCTTGGTAATATATTAAATCCTCAAGCTGTCCTTCTGAGCCCCTAAAAAAATAATTAAAGCCGACATCATAAAGTGTTGCAGCAGAAGAAAATGTTGAAATATGGCCACCTAAATCGTCATCATTTTTATTAGCTCTTAAAACTAGCGCCAATGCATTCCATCTTATCAAAGATCTAATTCTTCTTTCCATAAAGAGATCACCAGGCATTTGAGCCTCTTCTTTTACAGGTATAGAATTTCTAAATGGTGTTGTTAGGTTATATGAAGGTATTGCGCCCTCTTCATTCAGTCTTTTTGCTAGCTTTGTCATTAAAAAAGAAGCTCTATCGATTCCTTCTTCTTCTATTACGCTATTTATAGCATCTAACCATTCACTCGTTTCAATTGGATCTTTATCTTCTAAATTCATATTGTTACTTTCAAATGTATGCATAATTTTACGATAGATTATGTTAAAAATATACAATATCAATCATATATCTTAAATATTGTAAATAAATTACAATTCTATATAATTAACAAAATGATTCTAGACACATTGGTAAACGGTGAAGTTAAGCTAAGTAAATCTGAAAAATGGATTGCTCTTTCAGTTTTAAATAATCCAACTAAAGTAATTACTCAATCTATAACCTCATTAGCTGATGAGGCTGGTGTTAGTTTACCTACAGTGAATAGATTTTGTAAAAAGTTAGGTTTTGATGGATACCCTGCCTTCAAAATTCAAATTGCTCAAGAAATTACCAATACCAATGATTTGTTAGACAGATTAAATGTTGACAAAGACACACCCGAAGTAGTCAAGAGAGTGATGAGTGATATTCAGTCTACAATTGTTAATGTTGGTCAAAATTTAGATCCCGAAGCAATAGATAAAGCAACAGATTTATTAGCAAATGCAAAAAGTATAACTTTCTTTGGATTGGGAGGCTCGGGACCTGTAGCCTTAGATGCACAACATAAATTTTTTAGATTTGGTGTTCCGGTTGTTGCCCATACTGACTATATTAATCAAAGGATGATTGTGTCAATGATGAAAGAAGGAGATTTATTAGTTTTAATTTCGTTTACTGGAAGAACTGCTGAAATTGTAGAAACAGCAAAAATTGCTAAAAAAAATGGTGTTAAAACAATTGCGCTAACATCAGAAGATTCTCCTTTAGCTAAGCTCTCCGATATAGTCTTACACATTCATACACACCTTGAGAATAATCTTCATATACCAATGACCTCAAGATTAGCCCATCTGGCGATTATTGATATATTATCTGCCACTGTTCAAGCAAGATTTGGTAAAGTCTTTGACAGTAGAAAGGATGAAGTTATTAAAAATATTGAAAAAACTAGAGTCTAGCTTTTAATTATCTTTATTTCTTTTCGAGATTGATTCAATAAATAATATAACGGTAAGTTTTTATCAAATTCAGCTTGCTTTAAAACATCATTTTTTTTATCGCTTGATACAAGCAAGAAAATATTTTCAGATTCTAATATCATGCTCAGGTTCATACTAACCCTTTTATGACATGGCGAACCCATTGGTTCAGTAAAAAAAATATCAGGCTCTGCATATAAATCAAAATACTCTTTATTACTTTCAATTAATGATGGGAATAAAGATGCAAAATGACCGTCCTCACCCATACCAAGCAACATTACAGTATATGGCCTGTTAAGTTCTTTTAAGCTTTTGGTGTCATTACAAATTGAGATAAAGTTTGCATTTGATGCGTTGTTAATCATTAATAAATCATTAACTAGCTTTTCATTTGAATCTTTATGGGTTGGATCAACAACCCTATCATCAACCAAAGAGATATCAACATTAGACCAATCAGTATCCATTTTAGATATTTCTTGAAAAGTGGTAACAGGACTTGATCCCCCGCTAACAATAAAACTAGCAGAACCTTTTGATTTCAGGCTTTGATCTATGAGATCTAGAATTAGACTACTGTGTTGCATAGTTTAAATATTAATGATTTGTATTGCTTCAGAATGTTCCTCAGAAAATATACTAGAAACCATAATAAATTTAAGATTATCTCTCTTGTAAAAATTTTTAAGTATTTTAGATACCTTTATAAGTGTTTTCTCATGATCAAATAAACCAGTTAAATAAAATGGTATTGTTGAACCCACTAATGAAAGTTGATTTAATGTTTTCTTATTCTCAGTAAAAGTAAAAACAGGAATGCCATGTGGTTTAGAATTAGATATGTAATTAGCAGTTTTGCCAGTTCTAGTAATGGCAATTATGCCATCTGCGCCAATTGATTCTGCTAAGTTCTTAGCCGCCACACCAATATGTTGCCAATCAGAATTTGGTAAAAAATTATTTTCATAACCTAACGTTCTAAATTTTTCAGTTTTTTCAGCAATTGATTTAAGAAAATTTACACACTCATATGGATATTTGCCAACACTAGTTTCACCAGACAACATAATTGCATCTGCTCCTTCATAAATAGCATTAGCTATATCAGTAACTTCTGCTCTGGTAGGAGTTGGATTATTAATCATGGACTCAAGCAAATGGGTTGCAACTATTGATCTTCTACCCCATTTTGCACATGCATACATAATTCTTCTTTGAATGTTAGGTAAATCTGTGAGACTTGTTTCAATACCAAGATCGCCTCTCGCAACCATGACACCCCAAGAAGCCTTGCTGATATCATGAATATTATCTAAACCCTCTTGATTTTCAATCTTAGCTATTATCTTTGCATGAGATTTCTTTTTATCTAGAATCTCTTGAAGTTTATCAAGATCCTCTGAGTTTCTTACAAAAGATAAAGCAATAAAATCAACTTTATTTTTTATTCCAAAATTTATATCTTCAAGATCTTTTGTGGTTAATGAAGGGAGGTTTACCCTTACACCAGGTAGATTTACATGACGTTTAGAGCCTAACTTACCACCATCAATGACCTTACATAAAAGTGTTTCCTCATCCTTGGATAGAACCTTAAAGTTAATTAGGCCATTATCAACAGATATTTTTGAGCCTTGGCTTACACTGTGGATTAAATCTTTATAGTTTATTTTAATTGAAGAGGTTTCTACATCAACTTGATCTCTTACTGTTAGAGTAACCTCTTCGCCAACTTTAAGTTCTAATGGAAGTTCAGTATCACCTGTTCTTATTTCTGGACCTTGTGTATCCAGTAAAACGCCAATTTTTCCATTTTCATTTTTAGTTTCACTGTTAATCTTTTTTATTCTGTCAATAATTAATTTTGCAGATTTATGTGTAGCATGTGACATATTTATTCTTGCCACATTCATACCGTTTGAATGAAGTTTTCTTAATGCACTAAGTTTTTCAGTTGCAGGACCAATTGTGCATATTATTTTAGTTCTAGTGAAATTCATAACAACCTTCTTTAAACAAGAACAGAATATACCCTAAAAAAAGATATTAAGCAGTTTCTTTAAATGAAATAGAAGAAATTTTTTCTATGTATAAAGATAAATCTACCATTCTTTTTGAAAAGCCCCACTCATTATCGTACCAGGCTAAAATTTTAGTTTGTTTACCAATTTTATATATGTGGTTTGTATCAAAAATAGATGAAGCAGCATTATGATTAAAGTCTATGCTAACTAACGGCAAATCAGAAACAGAAAGGATGCCTTTAAGAGAAGATTCCGATGCATTTCTAATTTCGTTTATTAATTCCTCTATTTCAAAATCTTTAGTTGTTTCAAATGTGAAATCTAGCATAGATACATTTAATGTAGGTACTCTAGTTGCCATACCATTTAATTTTCCATTTAGCTCAGGAATAACTAGACCTATAGCTTTTGCTGCACCAGTCTTAGAAGGAATAATTGATGAAGAAGCAGCTCTAGCTCTGTATAAATCTGAGTGAGCAACATCAAGCAAACTTTGATCATTTGTGCTTGCATGGACAGTATTAACTAATCCAGTATTAATTTCATATTTATCATGAATGACCTTAGCAAGTGGGGCCAAACAATTTGTCGTACATGAGGCATTAGAAATGATCTTATCTTCATCAGAAAGATCTAGATGATTTACGCCATAAACAACAGTTTTATCTGGATCCTGAGCAGGTGCAGAAATAATTACTTTTTTTGCACCAGCTTCAATATGTGAATATGCTTTATCCTTTGATGTAAAAATACCTGTGCATTCTAAAACCAAGTCAACTTCAAGCTCATTCCAAGGTAGACTTAACGGATCTCTTTCAGAAAAATACTTTATAGAAGACTCGTCTATAATAATATTATTATCAGCAACTGAAATATTATTGTTGATAGTCCCATGAATAGAATCATATTTTAGTAAGTGTGCATTACTTTGAATTGATCCTAAATCATTAATCGCAACTAACTCTAAAGTCTTACCTTTACCAGAAAGATAACCACCATCAATTAAATGTCTGGTTATATTTTTACCAATTCTTCCAAAACCATTTATAGCTATTTTCATAATAAAATTTATTTATGTAAATTATTTACAATATTTAAAAATAAAGTATCATATTGTATAATATTTTCATAATATAAAAAAGAAAATTATACATATCCTCGCTTTTTAAAGATTTAAAAAAATGAATGACATAGTAATATCTGGTATTAATTTGATGTTAACAGGCATGATTACTGTTTTTATATTTTTAGCAACACTAATACTACTTATAAATATAGTTGCTAGCCTTTTTGAAAATGATATTACAAAAGGTTCGATTAGTATTGATATACCTAAGACACAGAACAATATAGAGGAACATAAAAAAATTATTAATTTAATTCAAAAGAGAATATTCAATGAATAATAAGAAAATTGGTATAACTGAGCTTGTTTTAAGAGATGCTCATCAGTCACTTTTAGCTACAAGACTTAGATACGAAGACATGGAATCAATTTTGACTGAAATTGATAATATTGGATATTGGTCTGTAGAGTCCTGGGGCGGGGCTATATTTGATTCATGTATTAGATATCTAGGTGAAGATCCATGGGAGCGCATTAGAAAAATAAAAAGTAAAATGCCTAATACTCCTCAGCAAATGCTCTTAAGAGGCCAAAATCTTTTAGGTTATAAACACTATTCTGATGAAATTGTTTATAAATTTGTTGAGAAATCAATAAAAAATGGTGTTGATGTCTTTAGAATCTTTGATGCCCTCAATGATCCTAGAAATATGGAAACTGCTATAAAAGCTACTATTGAACATGGTGGTCACGCACAGGGAACTATCTCATATACAACAAGCCCTGTTCATAATATGGAAACTTGGGTTGATTTAAGTCTTCAACTTCAAGACTTTGGATGTCACACTTTGGCTATTAAGGATATGGCTGGTCTCTTAGATCCTTATTTTGGTTTTGAGCTAGTTTCAAGGTTGAAAGATCAGTTAGAGATACCAGTTCATCTTCATAGTCATGCCACAACAGGTATGTCTACCACCACTGCTATAAAATGCATTGAGGCTGGTGTAGATAATGTTGATTCTTCTATATCTTCAATGAGTTTGACATATGGACATTCTCCAACAGAAACTATTGTGGGAATACTCGATGGGACTAAATATAAAACAGATATTGAACTTGATAAACTTGCCCCAATTGCAAAACACTTCAAAGAA
>Ga0255755_1004125_pt1 | contig 10697 bp, 6 predicted proteins | sample 011ome_18_FD_179955 | JGI IMG/M metagenome (GOLD analysis project Ga0255755, IMG submission 179955) | Coastal salt marsh microbial communities from the Groves Creek Marsh, Skidaway Island, Georgia - 011501BT metaG (version 2) | ecosystem: Environmental > Aquatic > Marine > Intertidal zone > Salt...
TAATGCAAATAAATCTGCTAAATTTAAATTCAAAGGGATTTCTGCTCATGCTGCAGGATCTCCTCATAAAGGGAGATCTGCTTTAGATGGAGTTGAGGCAATGAACATGATGGTGAATATGATGAGAGAACACATACCTCAAGAATCAAGGATTCATTATGTTATTACTAAAGGCGGATTAGCGCCCAATGTAATTCCAGATGTTGCAGAGGTTTATTACTATGTTCGAAATCCTAGAAGACAAAAAGTCCAGGAGATTTTTGATTGGGTTGTTAAGGCAGCTGAGGGAGCTGCCATGGGAACAGAGACATCCATGACCTATGAAGTGATGCATGGAAATTATTCAAAACTTCCCAATGATACTTTGCAAAGAATTATGCACAAAAACCTAGTAGCTCGCGGTGGAATTAAATATTCAATGCAGGAACAACAATTTGCCGAAGCAATTTACAAAACCATGGTTTCACCAGGAAGCAAGATTGGTGATCAAGAGAACATTACTCCATATAAATCCAGTCATACCTATGGTTCGACAGATGTCGGAGATGTTAGCTGGGTTGTTCCTCAAGCGGGTCTAAGAACTGCTACTTGGGTTCCAGGAACAGCTGGTCATTCTTGGCAAGGAGTGGCTGCAGGAGGAACATCGATTGGTTTAAAGGGAACCAAGCTTGCAGCTCAAGTTCTTGCAGATACAGCTCAAGATTTATTTAAAAATAGCTCGATCATTGAATCAGCTAACAATGAATATGAGCAAAGAGTTGGAGCTAATTTTAAATATGACCCGTTACTTGGAGATAGGGAGCCGCCCCTGGATTATCGCAATTAAGCTCTTTTATGTTAATTGCTATTACTAGCAACTCCTTCAAGAAAGCTAATAAAAGACTTGGCATTGACAGAAAGAGGCTTTTCCTTGTTACTTATCATGCATATCTCATAACCAATCGAAGGCTCAATTTCACGTATCGATATACTTTCACCGTAAATTTTAGCGCTAAAATCATCGATAATAGAATAGCCGGAGCCTTTTTCAACCATGGCTTTTGCAACTTGAATGGTTTCTGTTTCTGCTATCCAATTCACCCTTATACCCTCTCTCGCTAAAACCTCATCAAGATTGTTTTGTGCTTGATTTGTTTTTAGATTCTTAATCTTTATAAAGGGCTCATCTTTAATTGTTGATAATTTAAAAATTCCCTCTTTTGGCGATTGATCTTTAGGCGCAATTAAAACTAACTTTCCTGTATGGAGAACGGTTTGATTAAAAAGCGTTGAGTTGCTTGGATTGAAGCAAATAACCATATCAAAGGTTAGTTCTTTTAATTGCTCTTCAAGATCTAAACTTTGAAGATTGACTATATTGAATCTAGTCCCTGGATGCTGTTTTAAATAATTGTTTAACAAGTTAGGTAGTAAGCCAAGCCCCAAAGATGGAGTGCAACCAATATTTATTACTGATGATGGGTCTGCAACTAAATTTTGTGCAATATTATTAAACTTTAAAATTTGTTGATTGGCATCTGCAGCATGCTTAAATAGAATATCAGCTTCTGGTGTTGGAGAAAGACGCCTAGCATGTCTAACAAAAAGCTTTAGCTTTAGTTTATGTTCCGTGTACGCTAGAGTCTTACTAACAAGTGGTTGAGAAACTTTCAAGGTTTTAGCTGCTCGGGTTAATGATCCCTCATTGTAAACATGATAAAAAACCTCAATATGTCTTGAGCTAATCATAAATTCTATAAGTTATTTAATGTTATCTTATTATAACAAAAAGTTATCTATAAGGCTTTAATTTTTAGTTATAAAATTGACAAAAAATCATTAATCATTATGTTCCACTGATACTATGTATATTGGTTAATTTTTTATTTTGGGGAAAATATGAAACTTACAAATTTTAAATTCGCGTTTAGCTTATTTCTACTTCCAATTTCACTTACTGTCTTTGCTCAAGAAGATTCTACAAAACTAAGTGATGTTGAAGAGGTCGTTGTTGTGGGTTCGCAAATTAAAGGAGCAAAAATAACAGGAGCTTTGCCCGTATCTGTCTTTTCAGGTAAGGATATAGAGGCTTTAGGTGTAGATGGTGGTGATGAGCTTCTAGAAAATATTGCTGAACAAGGCTTAAACTATTTCAATGAGGCAGAAGATGCATCTGGAGGTGTTAATGCATCTCGAGGAGACGTCGGGGCATACAACCTTAGAAATATGGGAGTTGGTAATACTCTTACCCTTCTCAATGGAAGAAGGCTTGTAAATAATGGAACGTATCAAACAGAATTAATTGGTGGTGACTATGTGCCTACTGTATCTGTAAACTCTAACCTGATACCAACATATGGCATGGAAAGGCTTGAGATCCTTCGTGACGGTGCTTCGGCAATTTATGGTGCTGATGCTGTTGCAGGTGTTGTAAATAATGTTCTTCAAAAAGATTATGAAGGCTTAATGGTAAGAGCTAAAGTTTCCGCTTATGACCACTTTGAAACTGAAGACAATACCTTCAATGTTAAATGGGGCTCTTTCTTTAATGATGGTGCAACCAATGTAAGCGTATTCTTTGATCACTATGATAGAGGCAACATTAATGCGCAAGAAGACCCTAGATGGGGTGCTGGTGAGCATAGACCATTTGTTGCTGATGACTCTCCATGGAAAACCAGTACTTCTTTTAGAAATTTAAGTACTAATTCAAGATATGGGCAGTTTGATATGGTCAGTTCTAGCGAGCATTCAGGAGAAAGCTATAACCATGTCTGGACAGATTCTAATGGTGAATTTGAATTATTCCCTCTCGGAGATTCCAGATGTACAAATAGAGGTCATGCCCTTTTTGATACTGGATTTGGAACTTGTATAGCGCAAGATGGTAACGGAGTTATAAGAAGTAATTTCTGGGGACCAACTGACGTTAGATCTGAAATCATTAGAAATAATGTTGTGGTATTTATCAATCATGATATGGGAAATGGCATGGAGTCATTTACTGAGATTGGAGCCTATAGCTCTGAAAGTGATAGAACCATTCATGCTTCTGCCGCTTTTAGTTCTTCAAAGCATAGAGTGGGGCCGGATAATTATTATCTTAACCAACTAACTGTAGATATCGATGGGGTACCTACTGCAATATTTGCAGGCAAGAATCTTTTTATAGACAACTATCGATATGAAGAAAGGCAGAGACGTGTAAATGTAAGAAAAGAAACTTACAGATTTCTGCAAGGATTTAGAGGCACTGCTGGAGATTGGGATTGGGAGACAGCCTATGTTAGCTCAATTGCAAGACATAGAGACGTAACTAGTAACAGATTATCCAATAATCTCTTAAAAGCTGCGCTATATGACTCAACCCCTGCTGCATATAATCCTTTTAGTGCTGGAGTAAACTCGAATATTGAGAGAGCTCTAATTGACGTATACAGAAAAAACGAAAGCACCCTTGATATGTTTGATTTTAAAATGTCAAATCCATCTTTTATGACTCTTCCTGCTGGGGATGTTGGTCTATTGCTTGGGTTTGAATACCGCGAAGAGGAAGTGATTGATGATAGAGATCCAAGATTGGATGGAACAATAACTTATACTGATTTCGAGGGAGATACTTATCCATTGGTTTCCGATGTGGTTAATTCCTCTCCTACTCCTGATGTATCAGGCTCAAGAGATGTTTCTTCATTATTTGCTGAGTTGCAGATTCCTCTTACGGAATCAATTAACGCTCAAGTAGCTGTAAGAAATGAGGACTTTTCAGACTTTGGTGATACTACTGTTGGAAAACTTGCTATTGGATGGGAAGTTGCTCCGTGGATGACGCTAAGAGGCTCATTCTCCACAGCATTCAGAGCTCCAAACATAATTCAAATTAATGAAAAGATTGTAGCAAGATCTGGAACTAGATATGACCGTGCTGCTTTTAGAGTAAATGAGGTTCAAAGTGTAGAGAATGTTATTGACTCAGACTCACGCTACACAATCCAAAGAGTTGCAACTGGAGCTGAAGGGCTTGAAGCAGAGGAATCAGACAATACATCATTTGGCGTTGTATTAACTCCGATGGATGGGTTGGTTGTAACTGTTGATGCTTGGACCATTGAGAAAGATAAAACCATTGGTTTATTTGGTAGAGAAAATCAAACAGTAAATGATATGTTGTTACGTTTCGCGAATGGAACAAATAACTGTGATACTTTTGCGGGAGACCCACTCGTAGTTAGAGAGGCTCCTGATGAAGGTGATGCTGCTGGCTTTGCTGCTGCAGGTGTTTGCCCATTTGGAGATATCAAGTATGTAACAAATAACTATACTAATATGGCTCTTAGAACCATTGAAGGAATGGATATAGGAATCTATTACGATATTCAAACTGATTACGGAGATTTCGATTTAAGATACATTGGAACTTTTTTAGATAAGTTTGAGCAGAAAGCAAGTGGTGAATTTGCTGCATTGCAAGCCAAAAAAGATAGCGGTGAAATCCCTGAATCTATTCCTTTGAAAGGTTTTGGAGACTTGCTAGAAAAGGATGGTATTTATGATAACAAACATACTATAAGAGTTTCCTGGGATAAAGGTCCGTGGGGCGCAAGCTTAACAGGTCTTAGAAAAGGTTCATTTGTTCAAACATCTCTTGGGTTAAAGAATGGGGTTCCATATTTGGTCCCAGAAATGACAACCATGGATGCAACTGTTTCTTATAACTTTGATCTAGGTGATCACAAAGCAAGGCTTAGATTTGCTGTGAAAAACCTAGAGGATGAAAGAGCTCCTACTGCAGATAGATATTATGGATATTATGCAGATGCTCATTCTGACTGGGGTCGAAATTATTACTTAGATTTAAGAGTTACGTTCTAATAATTAAGCTAAAATTAAAGGGAGCTTAGGCTCCCTTTTTTTTACAGATGTTTATGTATAAATTTTTTCTAACTTTCTTATTTGCTTTTTTTGCATTGGATGGAAATGCTGCAACAGAAGATTATAAGTTTGAGAATTGGTTTGGGCCCTCTTTACCAATCTATGTTGCTAAACCAAAAAAAATTAATAAATCTACAAGGCTTGTGGTTGTCATGCATGGTCGAAAAAGAAATGCTGAGGAATATAGAGATCAATGGCTGCAAGCGTCTCAAGACTTAAATCTATTTGTTATTGTTCCTGAGTTTAGTGAAGAAAAATTTCCGGAAGTCTGGGGTTTTAATTACGGAAATATAAAAACTAAAAATCTAGATTCAATAAGAAAAGATTTGCATTCATTTAGCGCTATTGAGCCATTGGCTGTTGATGCATTAAAAAGATTTAAATTAAAGTCAGATCATTGGGGTATTTATGGTCATGGAGCTGGAGCGCATTTTGTGCATCGTTATGTTCTTCATCATCCCCAGGCAACTCATACCCTGGCAATTGCAGCAAATCTTGGTTGGTATCTTTCAATGACAGATCAAGAATGGCCTTTTGGTTTAACAAATTCCAATATCGACAATGCAAAACTTAAACAAGCTTTTGGTAAGTATTTCTTATTAATGCTTGGACGAGCAGATACCTCAACTAAACCTAATACACCCTATGTTGCAGAACACTGGGAGATTATCAGTATGCAGGGAGAGCATCGACTTGCTAGAGGAAGAAATTTCTTTAAATCTGCAGTGGCTAAATCAAAAGAGGTTAATCAATTTTTTAAATGGGGAATGGTCGAAGTGCCAACCACAAAAGGTCACAGTAATACCGAACAAATGGTTCCCTATGCGGCTGAAATGTTTCATGCGAGACTAAAATAATGCAAGCTTATAAAAAAAGGGGTTTTTGGATTGGTTTAGCTGCTTTCTTTTTTGTTTTATTAACTCCAAACCCTGAATCTCTATCACCAATAGGTTGGGCAGTTGCTGCCGTTACTTTACTGATGGCAATATGGTGGGCAACAGAGGCAGTTCCAGTTGCTGTTACGGCACTTCTACCTTTGGCATTGTTTCCAATACTGCATGTTACTGATTTTAAAACAGCCGCCCTGCCCTATGCGAATCCAAATATTTACTTATTCATGGGTGGATTTATTTTAGCATTAGGCATTGAATCATCTGGACTGCATAAACGACTAGCTTTAAGAATGTTAATTGCAATTGGAAATAGTGGGGCAAAATTAGTTGGAGGCTTCATGCTTGTTTCTGCTTCCATCAGTATGTGGGTGATGAATACATCAACTACTTTAATGTTGTTGCCAATTGGGTTGGCTGTATGCTCAAGTGTTGCTGAAACTATTCCAAATTTTTCTGCTAAAGAAAGAAAAAATTTTGAGGTATCGCTTTTGTTAGGCATTGCCTATGCTGCTTCAATTGGAGGAATGTCTACCTTGGTTGGGACAGCCCCCAACATTATATTTGTGGGGTTTATACAAGAAACCTATGGCATTGAAATATCTTTTATAGATTGGATGAAATTAGCGGTGCCTTTAGCCATTCTGATGTTAGGCGCTTCCTGGTATGCAATAACAAAAATAGTGTATCCCGTACATTTTGTAGCTAGTATTGAAACAAAATTACAACTTCAAAATATGCTTTCTGATTTGGGCCCTCTAGGCAGAGATGAAAAAAAAGTTTTAATCATTTTTACTTTAGCAGCTAGCGCTTGGATGTTTAGAACACTGCTTGATAATTTTGTGCCTTTATCTGGCCTCACCGATGCAGGTATTGCTATATTTGCAGCCTTGAGTTTTTTCTTAATTCCCTCTGAAAATTCTAAGACAGATCTGCTAACTTGGGAGCAAGCCAACAAACTGCCTTGGGGATTGCTAGTCTTATTTGGCGGCGGGTTATCTTTAGCTGCATCCATTGGCTCATCAGGTCTTGGAGGTTGGATTGGGCAAGGCTTAACGATTCTAGGAAATGTTCCGCCCTTGGTCCTTGTACTAGCAGTGGCTACGTTAATAATTTTCTTAACTGAAATCACCTCTAATGTTGCAACGACCTCAACATTTTTACCTGTAGTTGGAGCAGTTGCAGTTGCTCTAGGCATAGCACCTATAGCCTTAACCATCCCTGTTGTTTTGGCAGCAAGTTGCGCATTTATGCTTCCAGTTGCAACTCCTCCTAATGCAATTGTTTTTGGTTCAGGGAAATTAACCATTCCAGATATGATCAGAGCTGGATTTGCTTTAAATATTATTGGAGTCTTCTTAGTTACTGTATTTGCCTTTTATTTTGCTCCATTAATATTTTAAAAATTATGAATCTTAGAAATATTTTAATATCGCTTGTGTTGGTTTCTTCAAATGCCTTTGGGCAAGTTAGATATATTGACTATCCATCGCCCTTCCACCCCATCATTGGTAATTCAGGAATGGTTGTCTCCCAGAATCAAGCCTCTTCAGATATTGGAATAGAAATTTTAAATATGGGAGGAAATGCAATTGATGCTGCGGTAGCCGTTGGATTTTCCCTGGCAACAACACTTCCTAGGGCAGGCAATTTAGGGGGTGGAGGCTTTATGCTTGTTTATCTGAGCGATGAAAAGAAAACAATAGCAGTAGATTTTAGAAGTGCGGCACCTAAAAATCTTTCAAATAACGACTTTCTATTTTTAAAGAATAATTATGATCAAAGGAGATATGGCTATAAAGCCTCAGGTGTTCCCGGAACGGTGGCTGGACTATTACAGGCACATGATCGTTATGGGAAATTACCATTAAGAAAAATACTACAGCCTGTAATAAAACAAGCTCAAAATGGAATAAAAGTTAGCTATGATCTCAATCAAGCAATTGGCAGTGCCGATCAAATTAATCTTGATAAAGAATCTCAAAAAATCTACTATCAAAATGGTAGTCCTGTAAAAGAACATTCATTAATGAAGCGGCCTGATCTAGCTTGGACTTTTCGTGAAATAGCAAGAAATGGAGAAGAGGCTTTTTACACTGGGTCTATTGCTAAAAAGATAGTTAGAGCTATGCAACAAAATGGTGGGTATATATCTGCTGAGGACCTCAGGGATTACAAGCCTAGATTTGCAGAGCCAATTCAAACAACTTACAGAAATCACAAAGTGCTTGCTCACCCTCCTCCGGCAGGTGGTGCGGCAGTGTTGCTTGAGGGATTAAATATACTTGAGAATTTTAACACTGATCAGATGGGTCCTAACTCAGCAAGCTTTCTTCATCTTTTTGCAGAAGCACTGCAACGAGGACACATGGATCGATCTAGATACATGGGAGATCCAGAGTTTTATGATGTGCCTATTCAGAAGATCATTTCAAAAAAAAGAGCGAGCTCTTTAGCTAAAAAAATTAATATCCAAGAGGCGACTCTCCCAGAAACCTTGAATCCTGATTCCTTGTTTCAAGAAGGAGAAAATACCACCCATTACTCAATTATAGATAGAGATGGGAATGTGGTTTCTAATACCTATACCATAGGCTACTCATTTGGTTCAGGTGTAACTATTCCAGGCACTGGAATTCTCCTCGACAATCAGATGAACAATTTTGCCTATCAGCACGGAAACCCAGAGGTTATAGATAGATCTGCAAGCATTGGCAATAAATTTGAACCTGGTAAAAGGCCCATGAGCACCATGACACCCATAATAGTCTTTGATGAAAATAATCAGTTAAAACTCATCACAGGATCCCCTGGAGGCGCATTAATACCTGCTGCTGTATTGAGAGTTGTCACTGGGGTCATAGATTTTGATTTAAATCTTGGTGAAGCGACCATGCTCCCAAGGCTTCATAAAGATTGGCCTTATGAAAACTTACGTTTGGAAAAGGGCTTTAGTAAAGATACTCTTCAAATACTTTCATCCTATGGTCATGAACTCGAAGAATCAAAGACCATGGGTTCAACACAAAGTATTTTAATATCATCAAAAGGCAAAGAGGGTTTTGCTGACTTAAGAAGACCTAATGCAGGTGTGGCATTTCAAGTTGATTAAAGCTCTAGCATACATTCATAAAATGGATGGATTATCTGATAGTGATTTTAGGGATTACTATGAAAATAAACATGCACCATTGGCTTCTTCGCTTCTTTCGCTTGAGGGATATGAACGCAATTATTTAGATTCAAAGATTAATCCACTATTACCTTCACTGGGATCAATAAGTATATTTAAATACCAATCAATTGAATCATTGAATGTGATTGGTAAACAAATGGAATCTGACGCTGGTGATACTCTTCGAGATGATGAGATTAAATTCATGGATGTTTCAAAGAACTATTTTTTTTTAACACAGTCAGATCAGCTAACTGAGCAAGAGTTTAACAAAAAAATTTTTTATTCTGCTAATAATGAAGATGATTTAAATCTATTGGATTCATATGAGGGTATAAGAAAAATTTCAAATAATATTCTTATTGAACCAAATGAAGTTATTGGTGTGGCTGAATATGGAATCACGAAAGATGCGTCTCTTGGTACTTTGGAGCAATTAACCAGAGAACACCCTCAAGTGTTAATTGCATCTAGTGTTACCTAAGTTGAATTAGCTAAATATTCTAAGGCCGCATCAATCCTATTGTTTACTTCAGCCAACTCAAACAAAGAAAGTGTAAGGCCCAAAGAAGGAGATTGAGTGGAGCCTGTCATTGCTATTCTTATTGGTTGATTTAGCTTTGGCGTAGGTAAACTTAATGCAGTTTGAGCCTCTTGCAATGCATGATCTATAGACTCTTCATTCCAAGCTTCTAAACTATTTAGTTTTCTTTGCACAAACTGCAATACAGATTCTGATCCACTCAGAAATTTATTTGCTGCTTTTTCATCGTAAGAACCAACCTCAGAAAAGTAAGGTATTAGATCATTAGCCACTCCAAGAAGTGTTGGCTTAGAACTTCTCATGGCTTTAATGATTTCATCACAATTTTGCTTTTCTGTTAAATTAATACCAACCTTATCAAGAAATGGAACTAATCGTTCTTTAAAATTATCATAAGAAAGCGCTGCTAAATGATGGTTATTAATCCAATCTAGTTTTGCAGGATCAAAAATTGCTCCAGCTTTCTGAACTTCTTGAATTCTGAAATCAGAGATTAGATCATCTAGATAAAAGACCTCCTTGTCACCTTTGGACCAGCCTAGTCTAGCAAGCATATTTATCATGGATGATTGCAAATAACCTTGATTGAAATATTCTTGCAAACTAGTTACCGCATTTCTCTTTGATAACCTTTTTTTATCTTGACCAAGCACCATTGGTAAATGAGCATACTCAAGAGATGGGTAGCTCAATGCTTGTTGAATATGAATTTGCCGTGGGGTGTTGCTGAGATGATCTTCCCCTCTTACGACTGTTGTAACATTTTGCTCAAAATCATCAACAACATTACAAAGATGATAGGTTGGCGATCCATCGCTTCTTAAAAGAATTAAATCATCTAATTCAGAATTTTGAAAAACTACCTCTCCCCTTACTAAATCATGAAAAATAAGCTCGCCATCTTGAGGGGTTTTTAGCCTGAGTACAGTTGTTGGATCAGCCTTGAGATTTAAATCCCTGCATTTACCATCATATTGGGGTTTAAGACCCTTGGACTGTTGATTTGATCTCATCTCATCCAACCTTTCTTTGCTGCAATTACAATAATAAGCTTTGCCTGAATCTATAAGTATCTGAGCAGCATTTTTATATAGTTCAGATCTTTCTGATTGCCTTACAGGAGGTTTATCAGGATTAATACCTATATCAGACAAACCTTTAAGAATATTCTCTTCAT
>Ga0255755_1004129_pt1 | contig 10688 bp, 9 predicted proteins | sample 011ome_18_FD_179955 | JGI IMG/M metagenome (GOLD analysis project Ga0255755, IMG submission 179955) | Coastal salt marsh microbial communities from the Groves Creek Marsh, Skidaway Island, Georgia - 011501BT metaG (version 2) | ecosystem: Environmental > Aquatic > Marine > Intertidal zone > Salt...
AGCTCGGGTTTTACCAAGTTTAGTGTAAAGCTCTAGGGTCGCTGTGGGGTCTTGGTTTTGCAGTGCCGAGAGGGCTCCGCGGATACTATCAAGCTGCTTTGAAATAAGAAGTTCGTTGCGTTGGTGTGAGCGTTTGCATCGCTCTAAGATGGAGGTGATTTCGTTCCATGTCGGATCGTTAATCAGTCGTTCAAGTATCTCTCGGTCCATCTGTTCTTCAGATAGATTAATATTTGCTAAAGACTCTAAAATATCGATTTTCTCGGTCTGTAGCGCTTCAAATACGTCAAGCTTTTGGTTCTTTAGCGCCTCAAACTCTTCGGTAAGGAGAGAGTCTAGTCGCCGAACCGACGCAAGAGTTGTGATTAGGTCAAGTTGCTGCATGCCCTGAGGCTACAGCAACTTCTCGATGTCCGTAAAGCCTTGTGCGATCCGCTTTGGATCAAGCGGATAATTCCCATCAGCCAGTGCTTGCTTGATTTGAGAGACTTTTTCTTCATCAAATCCAGCCCGCTTCAGTTCGACGACTGTTTCATCGCTTAACTTCACTTCGTCAGAAGCTTTTGGAGCAGATGATGTGGTTTGCGCATCAGATTCAGCGACTTTGACTGGCTCGTCTTTCTTTTGCTCGGGCTTGATGGCGGATAACGCTTTGCCACCAATGCCTGAAATAGGATCTGTCATTTCCATCTCCTTACCGTTTGGAAATTCTTTACAATCTAAGGATCGACACCTTTTCAGAAAACTTTAGCATTTTTTTCGAAAAGACTTTGAGCCTTTTTAAAGGCCCCGCGCTTCATGCCGACCAGTCACAATTCCGCGGATTTCTCGTCCGGACTCAGGGTTTTGTAACAAGACTTGCTCTCCAATCTTTGCATTTTCTAATGCGATGGTTTCGACAGTGATCTCAAGCGCACCACGTTTAATTGTTAGTCGGACTGTTTCATTTTTCCGGACCAAGTCGGCTGCGACAAAATCACTGGCAACTAGCCGTTGACCCGCCCGAATGGTTCGGGTCGCTTCTAAGCCGAGAATTTCTTCCACATTGGCCAATGGTTGTGCCCCGTAGGCATTGACCGACTCCAGCCGAGATTCGACCAAATCCGCGGTTGCGACTTGGCCGTTGACGATTGTGGTTTTGGCAATCAAGACGGACTGAGCAATTTCCACATCATCGGATCGTATCGGTTCACCTGGTTTGAGCGGATTTTTTGCAATCACTGTTTGCTGAGGCCAGAGCGTTAAGGGCTTTTGCAGCGATTCCTCGGTGTATGTTTCGAGGCTGAGATCGTCAAGCCGAATCATTTCTCCGGCCTCGTAGGCTCGACTCGGTAAATAAACGGTGATTTCATTCCTCAATACGTCTGTGACCACAATATCGCCTGATGCGACATTTTGACTGATCACTCGACCAATGATGTCACTTTTTTCCAATGATTGATTCGATAGGGCTTGTGCGACTGGAACATTTTCAATGTGCTGATCGAGCACCAGGGTTCCTTCAACTAAATCTTGTATGAAGACCCAAGCGTCAGCTTTCTCTTCGATTTTCACCCGTAAATAGCGCTTCCACTGAGGGGTTTGGCAGCTGACCTCCAGGGTTTTTCGATTGTTGGTAAAAGGAAAGCGGATGGAGAGGGATTCTTCGCAGGAGTCGATTGGAATCCGACGATCGGGCGGTGTGATCTGGACTTGATGTTGGTCGATTGATTGATCGGTAGCGATCCACTCCGTAGTCACTGCGATTAAAGCCTCATGGCCGCCCGGAAATACTGCGGCATGGCCAATGTTTGCTGTAAGGAGTCCAAGGACCATGAATATTGCCTGCATGATCGCAGTATGCGTCTCTTGGCGAAGAATGCAAACGCCCACGGCAGACAGTTGCCGGCTAAAACCGGATCATCGTTGCCGTTCTCGCCAATTTCCGACAGCAAACCCCTGCTTTCAGCTTGGCACACAGTTTGCTTCTTCGATCTGGGAATCCCACGTAATGAATCGACACAATGTCTGGGAACTTTAGGGGTCGTTGATGAAATTGCTAGAAAATCCGTTTGGTATTCATGAGAAAGCCTTAGCGGTTAGAAATCAGAGAATGGAATTGATCTCAGCAAACATTGCAAATGCTGATACTCCATTATTTCGTGCAAAGGATATCGATTTTAAAAAAGTGCTAGCGAACACAAATCCGAGCCCAATGGCGGCGACTAACAGTCGCCACTTCGATACCGGAGAAGTCGAGAATATGAACGGGATCGTCTATCGAACTCCGTATAACTCTTCAGTTGATGGAAACACAGTAGAGATCAACGTCGAGCAAGCGAAATACGGTGAGGCTGCAACTCAATACCAGGCAACGTTGCAATTTCTTGAGAGTCGAATTGCTGGAATCAGAAAGTCGCTACGTGGCGATTAAGGATTAGCACATGTTGAAGAACATTTTTGAAATTGCAGGTACGGCGCTGACAGCGCAGACCATTCGGATGAATACAACTGCTTCGAACCTTGCGAACGCTGGCTCGGTTTCGCCCACAGAAGAAGAAGCCTTTCGTGCCAAACGGCCCGTCTTTAGGGCATTAGTGGATCAAGCGGACTTAAATGCCGGATTTAACGTATTGGGTGGAGTGAAGGTTAAAGAGGTGGTTGACAGCTCTGATCCTGTTCGGAAAGTTCATGATCCAGGCAACCCGGAAGCGAACGAGGAAGGATTCGTCTTTCTCTCTAATGTCAACGAGGTCACTGAGATGGTTGAAATGGTTGCTGCCTCACGCTCATTTCAAAATAACGTGGAGGTGGTGACCACCGCTCGCCAGCTCATGATGCGAACACTCGATATTACGAAGGCTTAATGATGAACACAGATCTTTCTTTAGCGTCGACTGGGACTCTGACAACGGCAGAGTATGAAGAATCTCAGTTATTGAAATCGTCTGAAGACGAGTTGGACAGAAACGCATTTTTACAGCTTCTGACCACGCAACTTCAGAATCAAAACCCTCTCGATCCGATGAAAAATGAAGCTTTTGTTGCGCAGCTCGCTCAATTTTCACAACTCGAAGGCATTACCAATATGTCCACGTCGCTTGCAGACGTCGCAGATGTCATGCGCTCGGATCGAATAATGGCGGGTGCCAATTTAGTCGGTAAGTCGGTGTTGGCCCAGACGGGTCGTATTGCCACAGACGGATCGACCCCATCGAAAATAGAGGTCTCTCTACCTTATGGTGCTGAGCAAGTAGACCTTGGGATTTACGATGCGGATTCGGGAGCCTTGATGCGATCGATCGTGTCGGGACCTCAAACATCTGGCATCGCATCGTTTAACTGGGATGGTCGAATTGCCGATGGCAGTGTGGCACCAGCCAGGACTTACATCATCCGGGGTATCGCAACTGTTAATGGGTCAGCACAAGAATTTGTTCCGAGTACGTTTACGCAAGTCGAGACCGTTTCTTGGGATGCGCAGACGGCAGATCTGAAGTTAAACCTGTCTGGGAACGTTTCTATTCCAATTAGCCAAGTATATCGGATAGGTGACGATTCGATGAATGCCAATGCAAAAAGCCAAATTGATCAAGCAGGAGATAAATAATGTCGTTTTTTACCTCACTCACCGGACTTAATGCCGCAACAACTCAGCTTTCTGTGACGTCGAACAACATTGCTAACGCTGGCACCACTGGCTTTAAGCGATCTCGCTCAGATTTCGGTGATATCTTTGCCACGTCACCGCTTCAGAAGGCGTCAACCGTTGTTGGTCAGGGAACGGCCTTGAAACAGGTGACTCAGGAATTTTCTCAAGGCAATATTGAGTTATCCGGAAACTCCCTTGATCTGGCTGTTACCGGGGAGGGATTTTTCCCTATAAAGTCGTCGGACGGTCAAGATCTCTTTACCCGAAATGGTTCTTTCTTACTTGATGAGCAGAACACAGTGGTGAACTCTGCGGGTCAGTTTTTGAGAGTTGCAAGCGTTGACTCCTTGGGTAAAGCGGATTTTCAAGCAGATCTTGTCCCATTGACGATAGCGCCAAGCACAGTGGGTCAGGCCATCGCAACTAGTCAGATTGATCTATCGATTAACTTTCCAGCCGAAGCACTACCTGAGACTCAGCTCAATGATGCAAATGTTGAAACGATTAAGCCTTTCAACCCGGATGATCCAACCACATACGCGAAGTCAGCCGCGGTTACAATTTTTGACGAAAACGGAAATGACTTCCTGGTCACGTTTTACTATCGCCGAGTTGGTGTCGCGTCATCGGCCGATCCTTTTAACAAATGGCAGACGCATATTCTTCTTGATGGGCAGGAAATTACTCCGGGATTGGGTCAAGCTACGTCCGCAGACGGAACCCCGCTGTTTGTCGACAAGTACGGAACGATCGTACCGGAGACTGAGCTACCCGTGATTAACGAGCGCCAGATTTCACAGAAATATATTCTTGATGATTTGGCCGATGCGACCGTATCAACGCCAGCGAAGGCTTCGGGTGAGAAACTGGGTGAAGCTTATCTTGATGGAAATGACGGCGTGAATTTTGCCCCGACAGTTCCTTCCATCGATATATCGATAGATGATTCGGAACTAGCTAATATCGGGATTCATAGTGTTACCCTTGGCACACCGACGACGCAGTCACTTGCGTTCACTGACATTACTGACGATGTGATTACGGCGGTTGGTCACGGCTACGAAACGGGTGATCAGATTGTTTTTAATGATCAGGATGCAGCCAACGCAACAGGTCTCACCAGTGGCACAGCTTACTACGCAATTTATTTAACGGACGATACGTTTAGCATCGCAAGTACGGCGGCAGACGCATCGGACGGAACCGTTAAGACAATCACGGACACTGCCGCGAATACAACATTGACCTTTGATTCTATGTCTGAATTGACCTTTGATTCTTCGTCTGAGTTCAGCGTTGCTGCGGGGCACGGCCTTCGAACCGGCGATCGCGTAGTGTACAACGCGAATGACGGTGAAGTGGCAAGTGGTCTGATTGATGGTGCCACCTACTACGTGATCAACTCAGACTCAGAGAGCGTCGACAGCGACGGAATAACAGATGACACCGTCCGATTAGCAACAACCTACGCCAATGCACTCAGCGGAACGGGAATTAATTTCATTGGAGGTAATACGGCGCAATCGCTTGATTATACAGAGGTGGTTACTTTTACGATGACGACCGCTGATGATTCAGAGGAAATTGTCAGCTCTCTTCGCCCCGCGTCTGCGTCGATCGACGTAATTCAGACTGACGAGATCGAGACTAATGATCGTATATCTATCGAATTGACCGATGAAGATGGAACCTCAAGAGTAATTTCAACCGCCGCTTTGAACGCAGATGCCAGTGTGACAGATGTTATTACTGCTTTAAATCGAGCATCTGCTGCGACTTCGATCGTCTTTAACAACGTGACGTCAAATGTTGTGACATCAGGTGATCATGGCTATGAGACGGGTGATCAGATCGTATTCAATGCCCATGGTGATGCTGCGCATGGCACCGGGTTGACGGACGGCCAAACCTACTTTGTTATCAGATTGACCGATGACACATTTAGCGTTGCTTCTACTTATTCGAATGCCACAGCGGGCGCTGCAGTCACCATTACAGACACCACAGAGAATACAGCACTTACCTTCGATTCAGTTTCGGGTCGAGGTGAGTATTTGTTTAGTGCGTCGACCGATGTTAACGGGGAGGTTGACCTGGCATCTCGAATAATCATTACTCGAAATGATGGGAAGAATTTCTCGATCGCAGAAGGTACTGATCACTCATTGTCTGGCGAGGCAACCATTTATGAGAACCTTTCGTCGGGCTCTGCAGTTCTTTCTACCACTCCATCGGTTGAGACCCAGAATGGTAAAACCTTGGATGGTAGTACTACGCTCGCTGAGTTGGCCTCTGTACTAACTGCTGGATCTGCTGGAACAAACTATACGGTGGGATTATCCGCGGTATCGTCAAATACATTGTCGATCGCTCGCACTGATGGAACAAATTTTAGTGTGACGATGTCTAGGCTCCCTAACAATACGACAGATTTATTGTTGATCGGTGGCGCTGCTGTCGCCGAGGGAGTTACATCTGATAGGACTACCACTGGACTCACTGCTCCAGACCTAACTGCAGCATTTGATATAACAATCGATGAAGATCCTGATGAGCCGCTTGAGACCGATTCAATTACGATTGATCTCTCAAGTTTGGCGATTCCTGCAAACGATGGTCTTCATGGATCAGATATAGCGGAACTGATGACTAGAGAAATCAATCGTCAGTTGGGTGACCAGCGATACTTTGATCTCAGCTCGGCTGCAAATCGTCAGTTTAGAATGACGTTTAAAGCTGATCGGTCATCGGACGAGCCAGCGCAGATAGTCGACATATATCTACCATCAAGCTCCGTTTATACCGAAAGTTCACTGTCTGCAGAAATCGAACGCCAATTACAAGCTGCTACAGGCACGACGGTTGAAGTTAGCTATAACCGCGCTTCCAAAGGATTTGTATTCCTGACAGACGACGACAGAAGTCAGATGAGTATCACGAATATTCCAGAGAGTGCATCCCTAACTGGTAGCGCTACTCCCAACGTACTTTTCGGCCTGAATAATCTTTCCGCAGATTACACGCTCGACTCGCGGGGACGATACCCATCCGAGGTAATCGCTAACGGTGAACAAATCCTTGAGGAAGCCCAACAGCGATATGGGATTAAGGTAGATTTCGAGTCGGACGACACCGGTGGTCGTTTTTCTATATCTAGTGGGACAACCGGGGACAGTTCAGCCATTCGAATAGATAATATTTCTGATGCGGCGGCTACCTTGTTCGGATTCAACGCTACTGGCGACGAGGCGGCCAATCTAGAAGTGGTTGCCGTTGATTTACCAACAGCGGTTCGCGGTGTTGATTCAACCCCAGCCAAAGTTTTCGGTCGTCAAGTGGGTATCGATCCAGATGAAACCTTCTTTGTGGATGATTCAACCAATCAGTTCACCGTCACCGTGGATAATGTGACCGAAACATTTCGACTTCCGGTAGGGACATACAGTCTTCCGAGATTTCGTGAGGCATTAGAAAATCGAATCAATGCGATGGAAGATTCACGCGGTAATTCGATCTCAGGCGTTAGTGTGACCTTTGACCAAGAAAACGAGGTATTCACCTTTACTTCAGGTACGACGGGTAACTCTGCATTCTTGCAGATATCTGGACCTGCACGTTATGGCTTGGAAAATATCGATTCGAACGCGGGTCAGACTGTCACCTATCGCAGTCCAGTGGTCGATCGTGCGTCAAATGGTGATCCAATTCTCGTAGCAAAAATTGATGGTGTATACGAAGAATTTACAGAATCAGGAACCACCCTTGCATCTCTACCGGATGAATTTCCTGACTTTGACACGGACCCAGAGTATCGACCTTTATTTTTAGATAAAGGTGAGCTGACCTTTGACACTGCAGGTAATTTGATTTCTCCGATAGATGGAATCTCACTGAATAATGTTGTGATTGGTGGATCAGGTAATACGTTGAATATCGATATCGATTATGCTGGCTCGACTCAATTTTCTGGAGATTTTTCGGTCAATTCGCAAGGGCAAAATGGTCAGCCCAATGGTTCCCTTGTCTCTGTTGATATTGCAGATGATGGTCTTGTCACGGCCTCGTATTCCAATGGTACGCAGGATCTGAAAGGAAAAATTGTCCTTGCCACTTTTTCGACACCTAATGGACTTCGGCAGCTCGGGGATTCAACCTTCCTTGAATCCAATGAATCCGGGACTCCCACGTTAGGTGAGCCGGGTGGAGCCGGGTTTGGCACGATCCGTGCAGGTGCAAGGGAGAGGGCGAATGTGGATCTGACATCGGAGCTGGTTGACCTGATTACCGCACAGCGGAACTTCCAGGCTAACGCCAAAGCGATCGAGACTTCATCGACATTGACGTCAACGATTATCAACATCAGAAGTTAAAGATAAGTAACGGCAGAAATTTATGGATCGTTTAGTTTTCACAGCCAACACAGCGATGTCTGAGTACCGTTTGGATCGTCAGAATATTACGCATGAACTGGCGAATGTGGCGACGACTGGATTCAAGAAAGCCTTTCAAGTTGCCAATCGATCAGTGCGTGTTGAGGGAGATGGTTTCGATTCTCGATTCTTACCTCGCGCCTCAACATCGCCACAAATCGATCTTTCGGAGGGTTCAAGACAATTTACTGGGCGCTCATTGGATGTGGCATTTGATAACGCGACTGTCTTAGGTGTTCAGAGCGACAATGGTGAGTTGGCGTGGACTCGACGGGGGGACCTGAGCATTGATCCGGAGGGCTTTTTGCGAACCGGAGAAGGCTATTTGGTTCTCGATGAATCGGCAGCTCCTTTCCAAGTTCCTTTAGATTTCAATAATTACGAAATCGGCGAAGATGGGGTTGTTTCATTTATCGATCCCGAAGACCCTCAGGGGGGGCCTATCGCTATCGGGCGATTGAACATGAAAGACGCTTCTGAGACACAACTAGGTCGTCGTGAGGATGGTCTGTTTAGACCGTTGAACAATACAGAAGATGGATTTGATTTTGAGGCTGGCCCTAATGCTGCTTCTTTGACACCAGGGTCCCTGGAGGGTTCGAACGTGAATACGGTTCATACACTTGTCAAATTCATCGATCACACACGCTCATTTGAAATGCAGACCAAAATTATTCGGGAAATGAAAGATAACGACACATCTGGCGCCACCATGATGCGGTTGTCTTAGGAGATAAAGAATGGAAGCGTCACTTTGGGTTTCTAAAACAGGTCTCGATGCGCAGCAGATGCGTATGACTGTGATTTCAAACAATCTGGCTAACGTTAATACAGTTGGATTTAAGCGGGATCGTGCGGTGTTTGAGGATTTGTTGTATCAGAACATCCGTCAACCAGGAGGATCAACTGGGGCTGACAACCAGTCACCCACAGGTTTGATGATCGGCACCGGCGTTAGGATTGTGGCAACCGAGAAATCACACTCGCAAGGATCCATGATCCAGACTAAAAATGCACTTGATTTAGCCATTCAGGGTGAGGGGATGTTCCAGGTATTACAGCCTGACGGTTCGTTTGCCTACACTCGCGATGGTTCATTCAAGCTATCTGTTGATCGAGAGTTAGTGACTTCGAACGGGATGCAACTACAACCCGCGATTACGATTCCTCAAAATGCTGAGTCAATCAGTATTGGTGAAGATGGCACAGTTTCGATTCAGCCATACGGCAATGCCGAAGAACAGATCGTTGGGCAACTGCTATTGACTCGCTTCGTCAACTACGCTGGTTTGGAGGCGATGGGAAAAAACCTCTATCGGGAAACATCAGCTTCTGGAGCTGCTGCGATCGGTGTTCCAGATGCTGATGGCGCAGGGCGTATCGCTCAGGGTGCACTTGAAGCGGCCAATGTCAATGTCGTTGAAGAAATGGTCAATATGATCGAAACCCAGCGTGCATATGAGATCAACTCGAAGGCAATTTCTTCAGTTGATTCGATGTTGCGATTCTTGAATCAGAATTTGTAAGAGGCTTGATAATATGCAGCATTATTGGATCATTCTCGGCATGGCAATGCTTGCCGGCTGCGCAGGACCGCAAAAGGTTGCTGGGCCGTCTCCAGAATTTGCACCGATCATACCAGTGGCCAGTCAGCAAGCCTCGATTCCCACTGGATCTTTGTATAACGCTGCTTTTTCGGATAGTTGGTTTGGAGAAAAAAAAGGGTATCGAGTTGGTGACATCGTGACCGTGGTGCTCGATGAATCAGTCGATGCGGATACCACCACAAAGAATACCGCTTCACGAAAAACGAAAACAGATGTCTTGTCACCGCTGCAGCTTGCGAAGTGGGGAAGTCCAGGTGGACTGCTTTCTTCTGATCTGCAGGAAGAAAATGAGGTGTCTTCAACCGGTTCTGGTGTGATTGATCAAAGTGCTACTCTAAAAGGGACGATGACCGCTCAAGTCGTCGAAGTGTACCCTAACGGGAACCTTTTGATTCGTGGCGAAAAGATCGTTAATTTTTCATCCGGCTCTGAAGTGGTTCAGGTCAAGGGAATCATCCGACCTCAAGATATTCAACCTGATAATACTGTCCAATCTAAGCGATTGGCATCAGCCCAAATCACGTATAAAGGTGTTGGCCCAAATGCCAATGTCCAGAAGATTCCCTGGGGTACCAATCTCCTCCTAAGCATCTGGCCCTTCTAGGAGACCCAATGAAAATATTTGTATTATTGATGAGTCTTCTAGTTTCGGGTTCGGCGATCGCTGACCGGATCAAAGACTTGACCACCGTCGCAGGCGTTCGCTCCAACCAACTGATTGGATATGGTCTGGTTGTTGGTTTGAACGGCACTGGTGACGGTGGAGCGGTTCCCTACACTGGGCAATCCTTGCGATCCATCCTTGGGCGTTTGGGTGTCAATGTCGATGGTGTTTTATCCGATTTTGACGTGGCTGGCACTCAGACCAATAGCATTCCGGCAGATAACGTCGCTGCAGTCATGGTGACAGCATCATTGCCTGCGTTCGCGAAGCCTGGACAGAACATCGATGTCAATATTTCAACGATTGGTGCTGCAAGCTCATTGCGCGGCGGCACCTTGATTATGACGCGATTGCGC
>Ga0255755_1004151_pt1 | contig 10648 bp, 9 predicted proteins | sample 011ome_18_FD_179955 | JGI IMG/M metagenome (GOLD analysis project Ga0255755, IMG submission 179955) | Coastal salt marsh microbial communities from the Groves Creek Marsh, Skidaway Island, Georgia - 011501BT metaG (version 2) | ecosystem: Environmental > Aquatic > Marine > Intertidal zone > Salt...
CATCAGCTACAATAAATAAAAATGGAGGTTGTATGAGCATTTCAAATTATTTAGATAGCGTTGCTAGACCCTTTCAGGGACTGGCACCATGGATATTAAGATTAGTCTTGGGAGTTTCTTTTATTCTGCATGGCTTGGGAAAATTTCCCCTGCCTCCAGAAAAAATGGTTACTTGGTTTGAAAGCATGGGAATAGCCGCACCCGAGATTATTGCCAGTCTGGTAGCCGTTGGCGAGGTTGTTGCAGGCGCTGCAGTAATTTTAGGCGGGTTTCTTGGCGCAGCAGGGCATTTAATAACTCGTCTAGGGGGCGGCGCAGTAGTAGTTATAATGATAGGAGCATTTTACTTGGCTCATGCTGACTGGTTTATTACGCAAAAATTATTTATGAGTGAACAGATTTTTTTATTTGCACTGGGACTTTATTTCGCAATAAAAGGAAATAATTAAAAAAGTAAAAAATATGTTGTAAATCTAAATGAGAATGATTATCATTGTCATTCTCAATTGGTAACAATGTCCTCTTGAGCATGCATCAAGGAGACAGAGGTGGGCAATTGGCCTGATACGCATACAAAAATAAACATTTTAATTATGGGATTGTTAACAATCCTATTCTTTGCTCCTGCATTTGCAGTTGAGTATGACGTTGAAACAATTGAGTCAGTTAGCATTATTGGAACAAAAGCTGATGCAAGAAGAATCGCGGGCTCAGGAACGGTTATCTCAAATGAAGATTTGCAAAAGACAATTGATACTGATATTCACAAAATTTTATCAGCTGTACCAGGTCTATTTTTTAGAACAGAGGATGGTTATGGGCTGAGGCCAAATATCTCTATTAGGGGAACAAGCTTAGATAGATCATCAAAAATTACTATTATGGAAGATGGTGTCTTAGTTGCACCAGCTCCATATACTTCTGCATCGGCATATTACTTTCCTACTACTGGTAGAATTCATGCAGTAGAAGTCCTGAAGGGGCCTTCAGCAATTACTCAAGGTCCTAGCACCATAGGCGGCGCATTAAATTTAATAAGCACACCAATTCCAACAGAAGGCAAAGGTAAGTTTGTACAAGAGCTCGGCGATAATGGAATGGTAAGAACTCATGCAGTGCTGGGTGGAGATAATGGTACATTGGGAGCTATGGTTGAAGTTCATGAACATTCAACAGATGGATTTGATTCGATTGCAAACGCTGGTGGTGATACTGGCTTTGATAAGTCGGATTTACTTGCCAAATTTAGATATACATCAGGCAATCATGAGGTAACCTTAAAGTTACTTGATTTGGACGAAAGCTCTCGTCAAACCTATGTAGGCCTTTCTCAGTCAAGCTTTAACAAGAATCCAAAAATGCGTTATGGCATGACCCAATATGATCAAATGAAAAATGATGGCGAGCAACAATCCATCACTTATAAAGGTACATTTGGCAATGTTGATGTTATTGCAACCTCATGGAGCAATGATTATCACAGAGACTGGTTCAAAGTTGATAAAGCCAACAATGGCAAAGCTTTTGGCATAAGCAATGGAATAAATAATGTTATAGATGCAGCTAATAATGGAAATGCCGACGCCCAAGGTATTCTTGATGGTACAAGAGAAGCAGAGGTGAAACTAAAGCATAACAATAGATTTTATGGCAATGAGGGCATTCAATTTCAATTATCAAGAGATATTAGAAATCACTCTATAACATTCGGTTATAGAGATATGGAAGACTATGAAAGCAGATTACAGAACTACGAGTGCTTTGATCAAAGTGCTGATGGAAAGAATTCTGCTCTTTCTCCATGCAGCACTGGATGGACAGGAAGCAACAACAGACTCAGAGAAACCGATGCTACTTCATATTTTGTGCAAGATACCATCACCATTGATAAGTTGACATTAACACTTGGTTATAGATCTGAGGATTATGACAAACTTGAAAATAGATGGAGCGATGCAAAGCCAACAAGAATTATCAAAGATCCTAAATACAATAACAAAAAATCAAGCGGGGATTACTCAACTACAGGTTTTGGTGCAACATATGATGTAAGTGAAAATCTTAAGCTTGTTGCAGGCTTCCATCAAGGAATGTCACCTGTTTTCAATGGAGATGCTGAAGAAGCAGATAATATGGAATTAGGTTTCAGGTTTAACGAAGGAACAACTGCCGTTGAAATCATTTACTTTGCAAGTGATTATGCAAACTTAGTTGCAGAGTGCAAAAATTCATCAGGCGGCGATTGTGATGCAGGCGATACTTTCAGTGGCGGTGAAGTTGATGTTTCGGGTTTAGAGGTTGATGCATCATGGGTTGTACAAAGAAATGCTGTAAATTATCCACTTGCAATTACATACACATCAACAGACGCAACTTTTGATAATAGTTTTGAGAGTGATTACTTTGGAGTTGTAGCATCTGGCGATGATTTGCCATACATTCCTAGTTCTGTTTTGGCTATCAGCGCAGGATTTATAACTGAGAGCGGGTGGAGTGGGTACATGAGAATGGCAGATCTTGGCAGCTCTTGTTCTACAGCAGCGTGTGGTGCCTATGAAAATATTGAGGCTTACAGTTATATCGATTTATCTATCAGGAAGAGGGTTAATGAGAGCTTAGATATTTATAGCGTCTTAGAAAATGCTACTGATAATGAAGATATAGCAGCTAGAGCTCCAAAAAATGGTGCTAGATCGCAAAAACCTCAAACATTCAAAATAGGATTTAGCTACAAGTTTTAATCAATTTCTCAATCGGGACTATCGTCAAAAAAGTTGTGGTAGCTTTACTCCCTGAACCCTTCATAAGTTCCCTAAGACGCTCACAGAATTTAAGGTAGCCCCCTTTGAGGAACCAATCTCAAGAGGGATTGAAGATGAGAAAACATGGTAATTTTCTCTTCCCAAACTCCCAAGTTTGAAGGTATTTTTACTCCTAAGTTTTAATATGTTTCAAGTTTTGGACATCGTTAATCCCTTGCGAGTCTGAAACCTTTTATCAGAATGGTCTGTTGCACAGAAAAAGATATCTTGTACAATTGTCTCCTCGTGTGGGGCTATAGCTCAGCTGGGAGAGCACCTGCTTTGCAAGCAGGGGGTCCGCGGTTCGATCCCGCGTAGCTCCACCATTACTCAATAATCATTAAATCTTCAGCTATCTTAATATCTCCATTATATGTCGACCTTGTCTCTTGAAGGATCTCATCTTTTGTCGAGCCCCAAAAGAGTATGTGAGAAAGAATTAGTAGCTTTGGTTTTGCTCTTGAGGCTATTTCCCCAACCTCGAAGGTAGAAGTATGATGTTCTTGATGATATTTTTGCCAGTCTTCTGTTTTTTGTAAGAATCCAGCATTAGAGTAAACCTCGTGAACCAATATATCGGCGCCATTAGCAAATTTTTCTAATGTTTTAGATGGACCAGTGTCTCCTGAGAATACTATGACTTTATCTTCAGACGTAAATCTAAATCCATAAGCATCATTAAAACCTCCATGCGGAACTTTAAAGGCTTCGACCATAATATTCTTGTCTTTGTAAATTAATCCCTCATCAATGAGATGAAAATTAAATTTATAACCTACTTTATTAGATGGTTGTGTTCCATTTATTCTGTAACTAATATCATCTTCAAAGGCTTTTAGAGTCGAGGAAGCCATTTGCTTTAATCCAATTGGACCAAATAAGTTTAATTTTGCTTCTCTTCCCATGACCCATGGAGTCAGTAAAAGATCAGCCAGGCCCGCAGAGTGATCAGAATGAATATGAGTTAAAAAGGCATGCTCAAAATTTTTAACTCTCATAGCTTCAATTTCTCCTCCCCAAGGAGGAGACAGAGATGCAGCTCTGCGAATAACTCCTGGTCCAAAATCAATTAAATAAGGAGTCTCATTAACCACCAATGCATATGCTGAACCAGCTCTGTTTGGATCAGGGTTAGGTGTTCCAGACCCAAGCACTATAAGTTTTGTTCCTGCATAAAGAGATGGAGTCAAGAGACATAAAAGTAACAACTTATTTTTCATTGAAATGAGGCTTTGTATAATATTTATATAAAATATAACCCAGAAAGGTTTATAGTACTGCACAAAAAATGAAAAATTCAATTTCACTTATTGGAATGGCTGGAGCCGGCAAGTCCTCTGTAGGGAGAGAGCTGGCAAGGACGCTTGGCTTCAGATTGATTGATAGTGATGTCCTGATTGAAAAGCAGCATGGGAAAAGTTTACAAAATATTCTTGATGATGAAGGCTACCTTAAGCTTAGGGAAATTGAGAATACAGTCCTCAAGGACATTCGATTTAATGAAACTATCTTATCAACAGGTGGAAGTGCAGTTTATAGCGATGAAGCCATGGAATATATTCAGCAAAACTCAAAAGTGATTTTTTTAGATGTTCCCTTTAGTCAAATTCTAGAGAGAGTACCAACTTTTCTAGATAGAGGTTTTGCAAAAGCTCCAAATCAGTCTATTGAAGATGCATTTGTAGAAAGACAGGAATTGTATAAAAAATATTCTCATTCAGTGGTTAGTAATACCAAAGATTTAAATTACTGTGTTTCTAAGATTTTGGAATTGATGAAGGTTTGATGTCTCTATGTATGATTCTTTATGCTTTCTAGCACCCCTATGACGTTACCATATTCACGGTTGTCATTATATTTTCCTTGTATTCCAGCTAGCTCCAGTCTTTGATTAATACCGCTAATAATTTCTGTAAGGTATGAGGTTCTTCCAATGAAACATGCTTTGTCAGATCCAATTAAAACCGCATTCAAGTAGGCAACTGTTCCAATAACTTCTCCAATCATATTACACAATGCTGCTGAAGTATTTTCTATAGTATCTGCTGATGAGTTTTTTGCTTGACCAAAATTAACAGCAGTGATCTCTGGAGACAGATTGCCTATTTTATTTACCACATCTCCTATCAATAAATCTAATTTAGCTCTATAGCCCTTTTGTGCAAATTCATTAATCTCGAGCCCATGAGAGTTGTTAAATAATAAGGAGCCAAGACCCTCAAGCATGCCACCACCAACCGCAATGCCTCCTAAATGATTAAAATTATTGCCTTGAACATGCACGCAAGCTGTTCCTGTTCCAGCACTAACCACAAGAGTGGAACTATCATCAATGCCATATAATTTTTTTGCACCTAGGCCAATTGCTTCAATCTCATTAATTTTGACAATTGTTATATCTTCCAGATAATCATCCACATCTGATGATTTGCCTCCTGTAACACCGATGATCTCTACACAAGAGATATCAATATTATATTTTTTGAATATATCTTTAATGGTGTCATTATTAATTTCAGCAGATTGAGAGGACGCACTATAAAAGGAAACCTTCTCCTTATCTAGAATAGCTAGATCAGTATTAGAAATTCCAAAGTCTATTGCGACAAGCATTCTGTTTAATTATGAGATTTAATTTTTTGAATTCTGTTAAGAAAGTCTTTCATTTAATTCTTTGGGTTGGAGAGGAATGGTAAAAAGAATTTTACTTCTGATCACTATTATCAACTTCTTCAGCGCGGCCTTCAATTATTTTTGATCCATCTCTATTTTGCTGAAAATTTGGCTTGCGTTTGCCACCCCAATTAATGCGATCATCTCTATCCATTTGCTTTTTTGAAGCTTTGATTTTACCGAGGTTCATAAAAACGAAAAGCGAAAAAATAGTCAGAATACCAAAGAAAATCGCATTCATTTTATCTACTTCTAAGCTTCATCAGTAATCGCAATATCTCTATATACAGCCAAACCAGCGTAACCATTAGAGAAAAAGCTCCGTACCATTCCATATATTTTGGAAGACCTTTCTCAGCTCCTTCTTCTATAAAATCAAAATCTAAAACAAGATTGAGCGCTGCTATACCAACAACAAATACAGAGAAGCCTATTCCAAATAATCCATTAGAGTGGATGAAACCAATCCCAGATCCAAAGAAGGACATGATAAAGCTAACTAGATATAAAAGTGCGATTCCCATGGTTGCAGAAAAAATCATCAATCTAAAATTTTCTGTAGGCTTGATAATTCCACTTTTATAGCAAAACAATAAAGACGCAAGAATTCCAAATGTCAATCCGATGGCTTGAATACCAATTCCAGGATATTGCATTTCTGCAAAGACCGTAATACCGCCAAGGGCCATACCCTCAAAAGCTGCATAAAATGGAGCGGTAGATCCTGCTTTAGCTGGACTTCTAAAAATAGTTACAAAAGCAAGAATAGTTCCAATTATCAAGCCTGGCATTGCTAATACTGGCACATTCCAACCAGCAAAAGCTCCTGCAAAACATAATGTCAGCAAGATAGCTGTTTTATTTACAGCCCCATCAAGTGTCATGCGCTCAGATTGCGAAAAGGCTTCGGTATTTTCAAAATTTCTGGTGAAGGCAGGATTTCCAGACCTCCCAAACGTATTCAACGCAGAGTGTTTCGACATGTAATATCTCCAGTATAAAAAGTTATTATGAATTACTTATGGGCTTATGCACAAATTTAAAGACTAGAGCTTATCAATCCACTCTTTAATCAGCTTGATTCCAGCTTCATCCGCTAGAGCGCGACCTGATTCTGGCATCATAATACCTGGATCCAGTGACTCCATTCTATAGAGCATTATGGAGTCATTAGAATGACCAGGCACAATAGAATATTTTAAATTTCCACTTGCGCGACCTGCGGCAACTGGTTTTTTATAAATTCCTATCTGTTCTTGATCTTTTTCAGTTAAATTTAAATATAATCCAGTAGTATCAGCCGAGCCCCCCGGGATATGACAGTGACCACAATTAATATCGAGATATGATCTCGCTCGATCGTCAAGAGATGCATTGACATCTTCATAACTAGCCATGGGTTTTGAATCAAGCTTTTCATCAATCCACCCTAATGCGGCCCAATAAATCAATTGATTCATTTCCCCTGATTGATAGTTTAAGGCTTTATTCATGTTTCGTGCTTTTGGGCCAATAGGAGTCATCACTTTATTGATTTGATGGCATTCTTTGCATTGATTTTGATTAGGAGCCCGATATCTAACATCCACCATTTTACCTGTTGAGTCTGTAAAGGTAGTTGGGATAGTTGCGCCTGCTATCGCTCTCTTTGCATCGGTTTGATCCTCATTCCATACATAACTAATCGCTTTCCAGCCTTCTTTAGTATTAATCAAGAGTCTAGTTTCAAGTAACTGCTGATCCATTGAGCTATTCATATTTAAGTAAGCGAAGGTTTTAATTAGAGTAGAACCTACTGGGAAAATAAAAACCTTATCTTTTACATAGCCTAATTTTTCTCCTTCAGGAACATACACAAATCGAAGTTTATCTGTTTGATCGGAGAACAAAGGATTTACCAGAGAGTAAGGGTGCACACCCTCAGATGGAATTTGCTTTTGCATGTCCTGAAAAAAACCAAATTCAGATAAAAATTTAGGCGCTTTGGAAAAATTGCCAAGATTTAAAGTATTTACAGCATGTGCTTGGGATGCAAAAAAAACCAAGGAAATAACCAGCAAGCAAGATTGTTTAAAAAGTTTCATCAAACTCTACCTTTGCAAGTGGCGAAATTTCTCCATCAAATTCATTTATATCCAAGGTTGCAGGATCTAAAAAGGGGATCATAAATCCAATAGGCTTGATTGCTAGCAAGGTAGCATCCCCATTGTTGCTAATGACCATTCTTTCATCTTCAGGTTGACCAAAAATAAGCTGTGATATTGGGAGTAAGCCATCCCAAAAGATATCAGGCATATTGCCTTCGGAAAGCTCAAAAAGTATTTTTGCTAACTCTCCTTTGCTTGTATCAGGGTTGTAGCCAGTTGGGCCAAACTTATTGCCATGGATCTGAATAGATTTTGGGTGAGGGTAGTATGCCTCATCATCTGTTTCATTGCCGTATGTTACAACTGCAATGTTAACCGTATCATTGTCACCAATTTCATTATCAAAAATTTCTACATCTGAATTTGCTTGAATAATAATCCCTGTGCCCCTTGGCACCTCACCTACGATGTTTCCCTCTGGAGCAAAGTTATCAGTGTTGTTTCCAACGGAGCGATTATTAAAGACTCTTACATGATGCCCACCTTGCTGAGGTAAGCCAGGTAAATCAAAAACCAATATTCCGCCAGTGTTATTGGTAGCAATATTATTAAAAACATCTGCATAGTAAGAATTTTCAATCTCAATTCCAGCCACATTAAATTCAGCCCTACTATTGCGAACAATGATATTTTTTGATTGCCCGACATAGATTCCTGCATCAGATGCACCTATTGCCACACATCCATCAATCAATACATTGGTGGATTCAACGGGATAGAGACCATAGGCACCATTTTCTGGGCTGGGCCCATTTGTCCATTCAGTTTTCACCCTCAAGAATTTGATGTTGGTAACACCTTTGACTTTAATTGCATCACCTTTAGCATTTTGTACAGAGAAATCTTGAAGAGTTACATTATCTGAAGTAACGCTAAGTCCTTGGGCGCCACTTTGTTGGTTGGAAAAGTTAAGAATAGTTTGATCCATTCCTTCTCCCTCAACCTGGACTCCCTCAACATCGAGCGATAGAGAGTCTTGAAGATTATATGTACCTGATGTGAGTCTAATGACATCGCCTGGTTCGGCTAATATAAATGCCTCTTGAATTTCCTCATAAGCATTTTCAGATGGTTGAATAATCTGAACAGCAGAGAATAGGGAGCTACTAAAAAATAGTAACCCAACAATAATTTGATTAGATAGCTTGAGGAATTTCACCAAATTTTTCTAAAGGTTTTTCGAGCTCATCCCAGTCACATTCAAAATCATCTGGAGCATTCTCATACTCAAGTAATCCCAATGCTTCAAATTTTGGTCTGACCTTATCTGTTAATAAGCCTATTCTTGAAAGATTGGGCATAATTCTTGAGAACAAGAAGTTTCTGAAAGTCGTATTAGCTGAGGTTGATAAGGCAAATTCTCTAGCCTCATCCTCAGACATTTTTAAATATTTTTGCATTGCTTTTGTATTGATGAGCCTTTCTCTTGAAATAACACATGCTTCGTATGCAAATTCTGCTCTATCTTCAATTTCTTCTGGAGTTAGGGTTTTAATAAAGTCTTCTAGATAATTAATTCCAAAAGTAACATGCCTTGCTTCGTCTCGAATCACATAATGTAAAAGTTGAGTTAAAAGGGGATCTTTTGAGAGGCCTTTAAGCATCTGGAAGGCAGCAAGAGCTAGACCTTCTATGATAATCTGCATACCGATGAATTTCAGGTCCCATCTTTCATCAGTAAGAATTTTATCTAACAACAACTTTAGATTTTTGTTAATAGGGTAGTGCATGCCTATTTTTTCTTGAAGATATTTATTGAACACCTCAACATGTCTGGCTTCATCAAAAGTTTGAGATGCAGCATATAATTTAGCATTGTAAGTAGGGGCGCATGAGGTTAGTTGAGATGCAACAAGCAGAGCTCCTTGCTCACCATGGAGAAATTGACTTAATAATTCAGCTGTATCATGACGATCAAATTCAATTTTTTCTTCTTCGCTTAAATTTTCATATGCTTCAAGAGTTTCATGAGGAAGCTGCTCATCAGCCTCAACAAGTCTTTCATCAGCAGGATGGGTGTAATCCCAATTTAGATCAATCGAGCCATTCCAGTTTAATTCTTTTCCAAGTTCATAAAGCTTCTTAATTCTGTTGTCAGCAACTGTATAGTCCCAATTGTATGCCCCTGTTAATGGAGTATTAAAAATCTCCGCAACATCCTCTACTTGATCAGGTGTAAGGTTTAATTCATTTTCTACAGCCAAAGTATCAAAAGTTAGAATCTCTTTTGGTGGGCCGTCTGTTTTAGTAATCTTCATATTCCCCTCGATAATTTTTTATGTTTACAGTGTAAACATTATCAATTATATTCCTTTTTTTAGTCATTGAAAAGTTCGGTTAGCTTATCAAGCAATGCTTCAGCCAGTTCCTCAGCCCTATTTATCGTGATTGATTTGTCATAATATTTTGTAACATCGTGCCCAATGCCAATTGCAAGAAGTTCTACATTGCTTTGAGTTTCAATTGTATTAATAATTTGACGCAAATGATTGTCTAAAAAATTACTATGATTTGTTGACAGAGTACTGTCGTCTACTGGGGCCCCATCTGAAATTACTATTAATATTTTTCTCTCTTCATTACGCTTGCTTAGCCTTTGATGCGCCCAAGCCAAAGCTTCTCCATCTACATTTTCTTTTAATAATCCTTCTCGCAACATTATTCCAAAACTTTTCCTAGCCTTTCTAAAATTGTCATCCGCTGACTTAAAGATAATGTGACGTAGATCATTTAAGCGTCCCGGATTTATCGGGCTGCCTTGGTTTACCCAAGCTTTTCTTGAGTCACCGCCTTTCCAATGTTTTGTTGTGAATCCCAATAATTCTGTTTTTACATAACATCTCTCAAGAGTGCTTCCAATAATATCTCCACAAATTGCTGCTAAAGTCATGGATCGACCTCGCATTGAGCCTGAACTATCTATTAATAATGAAACAACAGTGTCCTTAAATTTGCTTTCGCTTTCTTGCTTAAAGCTTAAGGGATCTCCTGGCCGAGTGATGACTCTATGCAATTGAGCAGTATCTA
>Ga0255755_1004153_pt1 | contig 10645 bp, 7 predicted proteins | sample 011ome_18_FD_179955 | JGI IMG/M metagenome (GOLD analysis project Ga0255755, IMG submission 179955) | Coastal salt marsh microbial communities from the Groves Creek Marsh, Skidaway Island, Georgia - 011501BT metaG (version 2) | ecosystem: Environmental > Aquatic > Marine > Intertidal zone > Salt...
GGGGGCAAGAGAGCGTTTTTTTTTTTTTTCGTTGAAAGAAAGAAAGAAAGAAAGAAAGAGAAAACGAACCGACACAAAAACAACTCACAACAAGAACAACTACGTTGCATTTTAAAACAGAGAGAGAGAGAAGAGAGAGAGAGAGAGAGGAAAGGGAAACGATGGCATCTGCTGCTGCTGCTGCTACCGATGCTTCTGCTGCTGTTGATATCGAGGACGAGGACCAAAAGAGGAGGAGGAGGAAAAGGAGGAGTTTGAGGAGGGAAAGTAAAATCATGGGACAGATTGATATCGAAATCGAATCGAATTCTTCCCGAGGACAACAACAACAGTATTTATCGATACGATTAACGAACAAAAACTACGACGACGCGGCGGAGATGTGCGTGAACTTTTGCGAGGAGCGCGGGTTGCCGATGAAAATCGCGCCGGCGTTAGCGTTACGGCTGAGAGCGGCGTATAAGAAGGCGCTGATAAAACAGGCGATGGATTCTTCTTTGAATTCTTCTTCTGTTGGAGGCTTTGAACGCGAACGCGAACGCGCAAAAACGGAAGGAGAAGAAGATAAAGAAGAAGAATGCAAAGAAGAAGAAGAAGTTCGACGAGAGAAAGTGCAACTACTGACGTCGAACCCGGCGGATATGGCGAGGCGCATAGCGGAGATTAAGAAGAATAATACATTTAACAAAGATGATGAGACGACGACGGCGACAAAAGCGAATGCAACGACAAGCAAATCGTTTCAAATGGTCACGCCTTCAAACGTTGGGTCCTGGAATCCAGTTGCGAGTGGGGAAATGACGATGCAAAAAGTTGGTGCGGATGCGACGAGAGTCGTGCGGAGAGAACGTGAAAGAGAAAGAGAAGAAGAAGAAATAAACGGAGGAGGAGATTTGTTGGAGGTTATCGTCGTCGACGAGCAACAACAACAAGAACAACACCCGTCGCATGGAGGACAGTTCGAGTTCGAAGAAGAATGCGCATCTGAAGCGGATCTGGAGGAGGAAATGCTCGAGTTTGAAATCACGCCGACGAAACAGGATTACGCGGATAGCTTCGCGCGTCCTTCCGATTGGTTCGTCCAGGACTTTGAAGACAAAGCAACGCTTAGCGCGAAGAAAACAAACGAGACTTTTAAAACTCCATCGAAAAAAGAGAGCGACAGAGGTGAAGGCAGCAGCAGAGGTAGCGGCGCGGCGGTAGCAGCAGTAGCAGCAGCAGCAGTAGACGGCGACGACGACTCCGATACCTCCTTATCCGAGAAAATTATTCACGCCTCGCCTGGGTTCAAAGATTCCCTAAAAATGTTTGAAGCCATGGACGCGCCGAAGAAGAAATCGAGCTTTGTAAAATCGCCGACGATGACCGCTCCGGGATTCGTCTCACCGATGGAAACGAAAAAGCCAAATCCGCGGTACGCGCCTCGAGATTTAAACGAATAGTAGTAATAGTAGTAGTAGTAGTAATAATAATAATAATAATAGATGATAATGTACAAAAATGTCGCAACGACGCTTAGTTTACATTTACAAATCGGGCAAACCGAATTGATTCAGTAACATGAGATAACTGATAGCAAGCACGCTAATCAAAATCCCTTCCGTAATGCTCGCCTCGCCAACCTTATCCTCCTTACTTTCAAAGAAAACGTGCCTCGCCCCTAAATACGCGATGATGTACCACCCGGGCCACCTCAACCCTCTCCCCCACCACCACACGCTCCCTTTCGCCTCTAAATACTCCGCGTTGAAATATTGAGGCGCGCCCATCGCTTTATAACACTCCGCGATTAAAAGTTTCGTCTTTTGATTCATCTTATACTCCCTCGGTATTAACTTTTCAACCTGTTGTAACGAGACGATCGCCTGGTCCCACTTTTGTTCTTTCATCAAACTCTCCCCGGTTTTTAAACATTCTTTCGCGCGCAAGACGTCGTACTCTGAATATTCCGCCGGAAGCAAACTCTCGAAAAATTCACTCGAAAACACTCGAATATCTCTGTTCGCGTTTGGGATATCGAAGCCGTCTAAAACGCCTCCGCCTTTCGGTCTGGTGTAGAATTCCGAGAGCCAGGGAAAAATGGTCGCTTCGCACAGGACCAGAATTCCTTTCGTCGCTAACAGAGCTCTTCGAGAGGACTTTGACGTTTCGGAATTTGCGACGTCACGATTTTCCCCGACACCCACAGTTTTGGGAACAGACGATGGAATTCTGTTTTTGAACTTAATCACCGCGCTTTCTTCCTTTTTCTCGTTCGCTCTTCTTTTCGCGTTGGTATTCTTGTTCGACTTTAACAGCTGCTGTCCTTGCTGCGCGACCACCGCGCTCGTCGTCCTCATTCTCTACACAACAATAATCAACCTCTTTACTAAATGGGAATATATCTAAAACGCTTTCTCTCGTGTGTGTGGTGGAATATACTCAAAAGCTTCTCATTGGCTGGAGTCGACAAAAATACCCAACACGCGCGAACAACACTTTTTCCCTCTTTTCTTTCTCCTTTTTTAAAATAAAAGCTCTCTCTTTTCGAGCGATTTAGTATATTACTCTGCCGAGGCCAAGTGGTCTTTTCTTTCGATTCTTTCCCGTGGCTTTCCCCACTTAAATACACTTAAATACACACACACATATTTATCGATCAAACGCAGCACACGCGACAACAACGTATAAATACGATGGGAGGATTGAAAACGATCGCGACGGTTGCCACCGTGGCGTTCGTCACGACCGGGTCTTCTCTTTCCCGCGCGAATGGAAAGGAACAGCAAAAGTTAGACGGAGCGGCGTTTTTGGAAACGTTCGACGACGGACTCAAAGGATGGGTGAAATCGGAAGTCGAGCAATACACCGGTGCGTCGTTGTTTTTCTCTCCCTCTCTCTCGTCGGACGAACGATGCGTGCGCGCGTCTGTGTTGGTTTCAAAGCGCTCGTCGTCTCGCGTTTGAAAGAAATACGCGCGAGAGACGAGAGAGAAAGGTTTACGAGTACCAATTCCGATCGTCTCGGGAAAAGCGATCGCATCATCATCGTCTCGTTTTCGGCCGCCAAAAACACGTTTTGTTCGCGAGCTCTTTAGTACATTTCATTCACCAAAAGAGGCGCGCAGATGATGATTTTGTGCACTACTCCTTCGTTCGTCCTCTGTTTTCTGTCGCGCTCGCATATTTTTGATTACTCACCAATACATTCTCTCTCTCTCTCTGTTTCTCTCTCTGGTGACTGTCTTTTCACAAACAAACAACAGGCGTCGTGGAACTGGCGAACGAAAACGGCGAGAAATCTCTCAAAGTTCCGGAAAAAGCTCGACACTACGGGTACACGAAACAATTAAGCACACCGTTCGATCCGCGCGACGGTTTCGCGATTCAGTTTGAAGCCGCGCAAACGGAAGGTCTGGATTGCGGCGGCGCGTATTTGAAGTACTTGACGGAGGAGGCGAACACGGGGAAAGAGATGGACGGGTCTTCGCCGTACGTTCTGATGTTTGGTCCGGATAAGTGCGGGTCGAATAACAAAGTGCACGTGATTTTTAAACACAAAAGTCCGAAAGACGGGGAACTGGAAGAGAAGCACTTGAAGGATCCGCCGAAGATGCCGTCGGACAAGGCGCCGCACATGTACACGCTCTTGGTGAACACGAAGGAGCACACGTACGAGGTGAAAATTGACGGCAAAGTTGAAAAGGAAGGGTCTATTTTTGAAGATTTCGAACCGCCGTTTAACCCGCCGAAAATGATCGACGATCCGGAAGATTCCAAACCGGAAGATTGGGTGGACGAGAAGCAGATTCCGGACCCGAACGCGAAGAAACCGGACGATTGGGACGAAGACGCGCCTATGGAGATTTTGGACGAAGAGGCGACGAAACCGGAAGGATGGTTGGACGATGAGCCGGAGGAAATCGAAGACCCAGAGGCGGAAGAGCCGGAAGATTGGGACGAAGAAGAAGACGGCGAGTACGAAGCGCCGTTGGTACCGAACCCGAGGTGCGAGGAAGCGCCGGGATGCGGCGAGTGGGAGCAGCCGATGAAAGAGAATCCGGACTATAAAGGCCCGTGGTCGGCGCCGATGATCGACAACGTTTTGTACAAAGGTGAATGGGCGCCAAAACAAATCGAAAACCCGAAATACTACGAAGATCCGACGCCGTTTGAGAACGTTGGTAAGATATCCGCGGTAGCGTTGGAAATTTGGACCATGAGCGACGGTTTAACTTTGGATAACATTTTGATCAGTAAAGACTTCGACACGGTGGATAAAGCCGCGGAAACGTTCGACTTCGAGGCGAAGAAAGAAGCGAAAGAGAAAGCGCTGAAAGAAGCCGAAGAGAAAGCGGCGGAAGAGGCGGAAAAAGCCGCGGAGAAGGCGGAAAAAGCCGAGGCGAAGAAAGCGGCCAACGCCGCGGGCTTCCCAGGGAAAGTGACTGATTTAATGTACAAGGTCGTCGAGAAGATTCCGGGTAAAGCCGGTGAAGTTTTAACCAAACCGGTTGACTTCATGGCCGAAAACGTCGCGGCTTTGTACGCGTTCTTGGCGACTTCGTTGCTTTCCATCTTGTATTTCATCGTGTCGCCGTTCGTTAAAGACGCGAAGAAAACCGCCGCGACGAAGAAGAAGGTTGGCAAGGCCAAGAAAACGGACGAGGTCCAAGAAGACGACGACGAAGAGGAGGAAGAAGAAGAGGAAGAGGAGGACGAGAAGCCGAAGAAGAAGAACGGTCGATCGAAGAAGTAAGAAGAAGAAGAAGAAGAAGAAGATTGGGAAATTTTTTCTCCTCTTCGATTCTTTCGCGTTTGTTCTTCCAAGACTAAATTAAAGAATAGCAACAACAACACAATGAAGTATATACACATATAAGTACACGAAGTATTATTAATCGCGTCGTGTTTTACAACTACAGCGTCTCTCTCTCTCTCTCCCCCCCTTTTTATGTTCTATCTTTAGAAGACGTTCCCTTTGAACCATCCACCGCCTTCATCCCACAACCAACTCCGCGCGCGCTCGCAACCGTCCTACGCTACTCCTCCTTCTCTTTCTCCTCCTTTGCTTCTTCCTTGCTCATCCCGACGTGCATCGCGAGTGCTCCAAAAAGTGCCACGTTTTTCCAGAACATGATCGTTTCGATTTCTCTCGAGGCGCTGAATTCCTCTCTCCGCCAAAACGGGTGCATTATCGGCGTCACGCACGAGACGAACGCCATCAGGAGTTTACTTCCCAAGGTGAAATTCAGCATCAGCAAAACGCTGCCGAGTATTTCAACGATCGTCCCGCACATGGCGATCGTCGCGTCGTCGAGCGCGAGTAACTGTTCCATGATTTCTTTTTCTGAAGAGACGCTTTTCAAATAATATGTTTTGGCTAAAGATGCGCTCAAAGCCGCTCTCGTTTCCGCGAATCGCGGGGCGATCGAGTGTTCGAGCAAGTGGAAATCCGACGTGGAATTCGCGCGCGTGAGCGCGTGGTATTTGTGCATCCCGGAGAAGAGGAAGAGGGAGGCGAGCAACGCGCGGCCGAAATGCGCCAGGAATTTTCCTCCTCCTTTACCACCCATTTTGCTTTTGTTGTTCTCGGTGTGTGTGTTCTCCGAGGAGAAGCTTTCCGAGACGCGTTCCGCGCGCGAGGAGGCGCAATGAAGAGATGCGAAAATGCATCGCCGTTTCCCCATTGCGATTGCATCGCATCGCGCGATGGATTTCTCCGCGCGAAACGCCGACGACTTCGTCCTCCCAATAATCGTTGTTCGAAGAAAAAGACAAAAAAGAAGGAAAATGAAGCGCTTTTTCAACGACAAATCGGTGTTCTCCTCTGCGTTTAAGGTTTTCCTCCTCGTTTTTGTCCTCCTCCTCTCTTTGCGTTGCGTGCGTGAAATCGAATGCGTCGATGAAAATGACGACGATGGTGTGACTCGCAAAATGAACGCCGACGGAGACGAGGCGTTTCGAAGGAAAAAGAACAGAAACGACCGGTACGAGGAAGAGGCGGAATACGCGGAAGAGGAGGAAGAGGAAGAAAAAACGAGAAGAAGCAGGAGCGAGAAGAAAACGAAGAAGAATGAATTTGCCCAATTAGCAGGCGAACGAGGCGAAGGACCAGAGCTCGTCGCTTTGGGACCGAACGCGGAAAAAGTGCAACTCTCGCAATTCGAAACGAGGATGATGGCGGGGAAAGATGGGAAGATGTTCGTCTCTGTCTTACCGGAGGACAGGTCGATGCAGTGTCAAGAACGCATCGACGAGTGGTACCCGACGTTTCGGAAGGTTGCGCGAGCGATGGACGCGGCGTATAAAGTGTTGGAAGTGAACATGCCGGGGAGGACGGCGCAAGCCATCGGGGAGGTTTTCGGGAAGATGAAAAAGCAAGAGGCGAGGAAGTTTGCGTGCGGGGTTGTCGGGTTGTACGGGAAATCGGGGGGGTTGAATATTTTGAAAGGGAATTATAGCGATCCGGTGAGTTACATGGAGTTGTTGAGTAGCGCGAGAGACGGGGTGACGGATTTGAGGACGGCGGGCGAGAAGGCGCCGAGGTTTGGATCGGGGTCGATTGGGTCGTCGTCGTCCTCGTTCGACGACGACGGCGATAACAAACACGCGGCGTGTGATTGGCTCGCGAGACCGCGCAGGGAAGGAGATGCCAAAATGCGCGTAGCTGTGTTTGAACCGGTAGACGAAGACGTGTTTAATTTTATCGCCACGGTGATAGGGGAGAAGAACGCCGCGTTGTTCTCGAGACAGAGTTTGTTCGGGTGCGAAGTCACCGTCGGGCAACCGGTGCGCGAGAGTTACGGGATCACTCTGGTCGCCGATATCGACGAAAGTGACGACGAGTTCAACGTAGACGCGGAAATTAAAGTCATGCCTATATTCGCCAACAAAAACGCCGGTTTCAATCCGAGATTAGGGAAGGAGGATTTTATTGATTTCTTGGATAAAGTGATTTTAGCGAACGCGACGAGCGCGTTTCGAGAAATGGTGGATACCAGCATCGACCATAACTGTGCGAATGATATTTGGGAGTTGATGAATAACTTGAACGATCAGTTTTACGAGGAAGTGGCGCGAAAGAAGCAACAGCGACAAACGCAAGAGGACGGAGAAGGAGAAGAGGGAGAAGATGAACATTTTACGCCAGAAATCGCGTGGGACACCATTCGCGAACCAATGCTGAAAGCTTTAGACGCGCACGGAAAGAACGATAAGAATTTACAACCCACGCAGTGGATGTGCGGGCTAGCTGGATCGATAGCCGCGTTTGCAGAGGCCAAATCCGAGTTGGCTTCGGCGAACTCGTTTATGGGCGAATTGATGACGTTACGAAAAGAATCGATTCAGTTGCGAACGCGGAATGCGGTTTTAGAGAGAGAGTTAGCGGAGATGGAGACGAGACTGCCTGCAGGAGGAGCTAACAGTGGTGCCATGGGTTTACCGAAAGCGAAAAAAAGAGGGTTTGGTGCCGCGCCGAAGGAAACGAATACGCCGCCGCCGACGCCGACACCTTCCTTTGACGAAGAAGAAAGATTGCAAAGACAACAACAAAAGATACAGCAACAACAAGAAGAAGAAGCGGAGGCTGCAACCGCCGCCGCCGCTGCTGCTGCAGCTGCTACTAGAGAAGAAGAAGAACGGCAACGCCAGGAACGAGAAGCAGTAGAAGCTCAGCGCAGACGAGAAGAAGAAGAAGAAGAACGGCAACGACAGGAGCGAGAAGCCATTGAAGCTCAGCGCAGACGAGAAGATAGAGAAGAAGAGGAAGAAAAGGAACGGCAGCGCAAAGAACAGGAAGCTGCCGAGGCTCAGCGCAGACAACACGAAGAAGCTGAAGCGCTCAGGACGCAACGAGAAGCTGAAGCAGCGGCGAACATTCCTCCTCCCCCCGTCGAAGACGAAGATCCAAATCTCACCTTCTGGTCTGCGCACGAAAATCAAGGGAAAACGTATTACTATAATTCGCAAACGCGTGAATCGACGTATGAGAAACCTGTCGGGTTTTCCGAACCGGAAAAAGTAAAGAATGAATCGCCTCATGTCGAGTTGTGACGAGGACGGCACATAGATTTTAGATTTTAGTTGGAACATTCAATACCAGACAATGCGTTTATCTCTATTTTAATGACTAAATTTGTTCTTCACGTCTCTCTCTTTCTCTTTCTCACTCACTTTCTCTTTCTCTTTCAATCAATATCTTCGCCGCTCACGTTCGGTTGTTCGCCTTCGTTGACAACCATATCGAAATACTCGCTCAACGGGGATCCCCAGGAAGCGTCTGGTGCCGCGACACTTTTCGGTTGAGTACCATCCTCGTACATTTCGCTGTCAAATATCTCAGGAACTGGCGGGAAGAGACTGTCGTGTTTTGAACTTGTCGTTTTCATTCGAGGCACCATTTGTCCAGCACCGTTTGAGATGAAACCGCCGCCCCCGGTGGGGTACAATTTTGGACGTTTCAACACGGGACAAGTAATTTTAAGAGGTAAAGGAGATACGATGGTGATATCATCGTCGCGGTTGACGATATCTTTGTCTTTATCCCCCTCTTTCATCACTGCTGCTGCTGCTGCATATTTCTTAACGTCCGTCGCGAACGGACCCCCTTGCACGCTCAACGACTCGGACGGATTAATGCTCGCCATCATCATCGAAGCGCTCGCCACATGCGCTTGGTTCATTTCGTGAAGGAACTCTGTTGCAAGCGTCGTCCAAAAACCTCCGAGTTTACTCAAATGCTCGAGTATTTCTCGCCCATTGCCAAACGTTTGTAAAATATCTCGGAGCGTATCTTTAATCTTTGAACGCTCAACGATTGCATTCTTCGCTTTAATTGAAGACGAGCCTAAACTTTTCTTCAACGTTGGTAGAGACGATATCTTCTGTAACGCCATTTTTGCGTTTAAGATTGGTTTAAACGCGTGACTCTGCGTGTTTTTGCGCGTATTCATCGAGAGAAACTTGTGATCTTGCAGTTGGTTTCTCTCGTCGTTGTCTTTGTGTTGCTTCACGAGCGCCCAGTGGTCGTCGACGGCTTTCTCGAGACATTCGCGGGCGGATTTCAACATCATTTCCGCGGATGCCAAGACTTTGTCTTGCGTACGATTTCCGGTGGCTGGAAACATTTCATCGAAAATGGGGATCGGTGCCGTGGTCGCTTCCACAGTCGCGACGGCAGCGGTAGTTGCCGCTTTTGTACCGCTCTCTCTCGAACCTTCCGCTTCGTGGTCTGCCGCTAAAAGTGTTCTGTCGCCAAAGACGTCTTCGAGCCCACCCAAAAGACTCGAATCGTGTTTTTTAATCGCATCCAGTGGAATGTGTTCGTCCGCTAAGAACTGTTTCGCTCGTTGCAGCGCTAACGCTGTCTTCGTGGAAGGCGCCGTCGGTTTCATCGACCACATAGAAAAGACGTCGGAATCGTCAAAATCGTCGACAATCGGAAATTCGTCCTCCTCTTCTAATGCCGCGGCTGCTGCTTTCGATTTCTTCTCTTTCGGTGGCGTTTCTAGCGCCGCCAGGCTTTGCTCGATCGCGTGTTTCTTCTTCGCCAGAGACGTTTCTTTCGCCTTCTTCGGCGTCGAAACTTTCTTCGACACTTTTTGCGCCGCCTTCTTCTTCGTTCCTTTCTTTCTCGGCGGCGTTTTCGTCAGCGTCTTCTTTTCTTCTTCTTCTTCTTCTTCTTCTTCTTCGTCTCCTTTTCTCGCGCTCAACGTCATCGCTCTCTTCGTCGGCCGATTTTTCTTCACCCCCGGCGAAATCGCGCCGGTTTTTAGCAACCCGAGAACGTTCTTCTCCACACCTTTCTTGCTCCCGTTCCCCGCGCCTCTCGGCGTTCTCAAAAAAGGTCTCTGATGAATACACCTTTTCCCTACGGTCTTCATCCCTGTTTTCTTCGTGCTTTTACCTCCTCCCTTATTCGTCGTCTTCGTCTTTCGCGGTTCCCCCAACGTCTTCTTCGCCGTTTCTGTATCCTTTATATCGCAAAATTTCGGCAACGCGACGTCTTCTTTTTCTTCTCCTTTGTCTCCTCCCTCTTCTTCGGCGGCGCACGCCAACACCGCTTTCATCCTGCACTCCGGGCACGCGTACGCATCCATCCCCAAGATCGTCTTTGAATCCTCCGCTTTCCTCTCGCACTCGAAATGGCTAAAGTTATCGCAATACTCGCACCCGATCCACATCTCCTCTTCTTTTACCTCCTCTTTGTTCTTCTTCCCTTCTTCCAACAGATCTTTTCTGTACACGCATTCGCAGTGGACACAAAACCACCCACGTTTCCAAAGCAAACCGCACGCGTTGCACAACGACACGCGGTGCTCCTGCCCAGTCGAGCTCTCGATCCTATCCACCCAGCCTTTGCGCCACATCGGCGTCTCTTTCACGCCTGTTTTTTTTGTTGTGATCAGAGAGAGAGAGAGAGACATGTTACATTCCAAGAGAAGAGAGAAAAAAAGGGAAAGAAAAAGAACGAAAGTCCAATCCGCTTACCGCACGACGCGCATTCAACGTGGTTCGCCGATCGTCTCCCTTTTGTCGTTGTTGTTGTTTTGCGCGGTGAAGAAGTCGTCAAAGCTTTAACACTTCCTCCTTCGAGTGTAGGAGGAGACGAAGCTTCTTTCATATCCACACACATGCGTCGTGTGATCACTTTTCTCTTTTTGAGG
>Ga0255755_1004156_pt1 | contig 10643 bp, 10 predicted proteins | sample 011ome_18_FD_179955 | JGI IMG/M metagenome (GOLD analysis project Ga0255755, IMG submission 179955) | Coastal salt marsh microbial communities from the Groves Creek Marsh, Skidaway Island, Georgia - 011501BT metaG (version 2) | ecosystem: Environmental > Aquatic > Marine > Intertidal zone > Salt...
AAATTTTGTATAAATTTAAAGTTGGCATCTATTACAGTTACATTATTATGGTAAGTAACCATTAGGATTTTGCATTTGCCATCTCCAAGCATCAGTCATCATTACCTCTAGTGATTTTTTTGCTCTCCAACCGAGAATTTTATTCGCTTTGTCAGAATCTGCCCAAAATTGCGGTAAATCACCATCACGGCGCGCTACTATTTGATATGGTATTTTTTTACCTGAAGCCTTTTCAAAAGCATCAATAATCTCTAAAACTGAATATGGAACTCCAGTTCCTAGATTAAAGCTCGATATCCCAGATGCTATATTTTCAAGTGCACTAACATGCCCTTCTGCTAGATCCATGACATGGATGTAGTCACGCCTGCAGGTACCATCGAAAGTATCATAGTCACCACCAAAAACACTCAATTTTTCTCTTTTTCCACTTGCGACTTGAGAAATAAAGGGAAGAAGATTATTAGGTAAACCCTTTGGATCCTCTCCAATAATACCTGAGTGATGTGCGCCAATTGGATTAAAATACCTTAAAGAGGTAAAACACCATTTAGGGTCAGAAGAAGCAAGATCTTGTAAAATATCCTCAATAATTACTTTAGTTTTTCCATATGGGCTAGAGGGCTGCCCTCGCCCAAAATCTTCTTTATATGGAAAGGGAGCAAGAGAGCCATATACAGTAGCAGAAGAGCTGAAAACCATTTTATTTACATTCTCTTGTTCCATCGCATTTAGTAAATTAAGTGTTCCAGAGACATTGTTCATATAATAACTTAATGGAATTTTTGAACTCTCCCCCACTGCTTTTAGACCTGCAAAATGAATAACGGCATCTATTTCACAGGTAGATAGTATATTACGTACCTTTGGGGTATCGTTTATATTACCTTTGTAAAATTTTATCGGTTTTTGCAAAAAATCTTCGATACGATTAATAGCTTCTTGGTAACCATTTTCAAGGTTATCAAGTACAATAACCTCATGGCCTTCTTCAGCAAGCACCAGTGATGTGTGGGAGCCAATGTATCCAGCTCCTCCCGTAACAAGTATTTTCATAAATTACCCTTAACTACAGTTGTGTAATTATCATGTCTGATTTCGTAATACAACGTTGTAACAAAAAGTATATAAAACAAAATTGATATTTTATATCTACTCAGTCCTGCAGAAATTGAGCAATAAACAATTAAAAATGAAAGCATTACCAACCAGAGTTCGGCATAGTTTTTAGACTTAAAACTAAAATACAGTATCAAGCAAAACAAAGACAAAAACCAAAAACTTCCAATAAAACCAACTCTGCTTAATGACCCTATTATTTCAGACTCGTACATTAAGAATGGATTATTTAAGCCTAAAAGCTGTTCCCATATAGAACTGTTGAAATATAGAGAAAACTCCTGCGCACGCTTGGATGAAATTAAGTACCATTCAAAATCAATGATAAATTTGTGCAAATACTCAAATTGAAAAATGTTAAAAAAATAAATCGCAACTGAGGTGAAAAATAAAACCGAAACAAAAAAACGAACAGAAAATTTTCTAAGAATCATCAATATTACAAAACCAAATAAAAAGGCAAATCCTGCTTTGCTTTGAGCAAACGCTAATAACACCAGAAGAATAGCAGTCTTTATTTTTAGTTGCGGTACCTTGCTGAAATAATTTAGGCAAATTGAGATAACGATAATAGCAGCCGCATCTCCAGGGAAGGACCAAAATCCAGAAAACCTATTAAAGTGAACTGTATCAATTCCACCTAGATTTTCCCTTGCCTTAAATAAATTAATGACATTCTCTAAACCAAAATATTTCGCAGTAAATTCAAAGATTGCAGATACAACAACGAAGTAGAATAAATAGTTAGCCCAAAGAGAAAACGTAACTTTAGAATTCGCTGGCTCCTTAACGAATATAAAAGACAAAAATATAATAGCTATCGCTAAGACTCGTACAAGATAATTAAAAAACCCCTCCATTTCTCTTGGGGTATCGAAAAAAGTCATTAACCAAGATAACAATAGTCCTGCAATGGAAAATATTAGCCAAAAAACTACCAATAAAAGAAAATTTGATGAAATAGCATTTTTATTTTTCAGAACCAACAGCATACAAACTAAAAAATATACTCCAATTATTAACAAAGAGTATGGGGGAACATCAATTATGGGTAATAGAATTGCTATAAAAGCAACGATCAAAAATTCTTTAAAATGCATATCAATGGTTTCATTACACGCTGATTAAAATGATTTTTTCTACCTATTGAGCGGTGTAGCCACTCCAGTTTTAGCTTTGACACCCATTCTGGGGTTTCACTTTCAAGGCCGGCAAGTTGTTTTATCCAGCCGCCACAGGCGAAAAACCACTTATCAGCGTATCGTTTTGATAAAATAGTGATTAACAATTCTTGTTTGGGCATCCCAAGACCAACGATTATTATTTTATTTGGGGTTGACCCAATTAATTCAAAATACTCCTCCTTGGGCATATAACCGTTTACTCCCTCAATACTGCCACTATCATATTCCTCAGAAACTCTTTTCTTTGCACAAAGATTTTCGCGAGCTGTTCCTCCGATAAAAACAAGTCCTAAGGAATTAGCACACAATAAAAGTCGATGACCCCATTGTCTGTAACCAACAGGCTTGAAATATTTTCCTGTAATAATTTTTACTAGAACGGCCGCCCCAACACCATCAATATGAATGTAATCGGAATTTCTTAAAGATTTCTCAAACTCAATATTTGTAATAAGCAAATAAATACCATATAGATTTAAATTAAGAACTACCCCTCCGGACTTCGAATAAAAATTAATATCATATATATCAATAAATTTTGGTGACAGCTCGCGTATCAAATTTCTTAAATTCATAAAATCTTGCTCAATACCATTTTAAAAAAAGAAACAAAAATGTACTTTATTGAACGTGGACTTCTAAAAAACAAAGCTCCATGAATTCGAAAAGCGTTACTAGTTGTAACGCTATAATTACTTCGCTTTAATTCAAATAATGCGACGATCACCTCAATGTGCTTGGAGTATTGGGATGTTTTTGAGCTGAAATTATATCTATAATTTTCTAATAATGATTCTTTTAGAAAACGTACCTTTTGACTACTTTTCAGTGACTCTGAACTCATACTTCCGTCTACAATTAGATAATTAACCAATGTATTCTTTACAACTAATAGGTTGCTAGTATCTAAGACTCTGGTAAAAAATTCCCAGTCCTCACCAATGGTTAACTCAGAACGAAACGGATTATTTTTTGCATGAGCGGATGAGATAACCAGACATGACGGTGTTACCAGGAAGTTATTAAAGTATATTTTCTTGGATATTTTTGTTTCATTCGGCAGAGCAAATCTTCTTAAAACATTCAGGATATTGGTATTTTTATTAGGCATGTGACTGACGTATTTTACATTAGCGACTACAACATCAAAATTTGACTTTAACAATAGTTCGCTTATTTTTTTTAGGGATAAAGAATCAAGAGAATCATCAATATCCAAAAATATTACATAATCACTGTTTGTTTTGTTGAGACCTACATTTCGACTGGCAGGTAATCCCTTGTTATTTTGATGAACGATATTTAACCTTTTATCATTTAATTCATCAAGTTTGTGTTTTGTAGCGTCGGTTGACCCATCGTTAACAATAATAATCTCTGACACTAAATTACCCAAATTAATGATACCTCGCCAATAATCATCAATAAAGGCAGCGCCATTGTATACACAGGTTATAACTGATATGCGTAAACTCATTTTTTTATTGTTCCAGAAATTATTTTTTCACCCTCTTTAACGTCAAAATTAACAAATGAATTTGGACCAATTTTTGCGTTATTTGAAATTTCGATCTTCCCAATTAGTACCGAATTGGCACCTATCTCAACATCATCACCAATCACCGGACATCCTTGATCATTTCCATTGTTGCCTATCGTTACTCCGTTTCGCAGAACCACATTTGATCCTATTTCGACGCCCGGATTAACAACAAGACCATTTCCATGCCAAATTATCAATGGCCCTTTGCAAGCGACCGCCATAGGTAACTCAATCCCTAATAGAATTTGAGAATAAAACCAATAAATTGTGTGTATAGGGAAAAAAATTACACTGTAGATTTTGTTACGTTGTCTATATTGCGCAAAACGCCAAAGGAAAATTAAAACTTTTATTTTCTTTTGTTTATTTAAGTTAATCTCCAAAAAAAAATTATTATTCTCAAAGAAGTTCATTGAGCTCTTCCTTACAAAAACTATTATTTTTAAAATAGTCAATTGACAATAGGTAACCAGATATATACTTTAGAATTGTCTCTCTTTTCATATTTTCAAAAAAACTATCACCAAAAAATGTTACATTTTTGTTCAATAATTTTGCCTCCATACCTACAGTTGAATTTATTGTTAAAACCTCTGAACTGTTATTAATTAGAGTATATGTAGAACCTTGATTAATCTTAAATCTTGAGTCACCTGCAATTAATTTTAGTATTTTTGTAACTGAGGTTTGGGAATCACAAGGGTGAAATTTTAAGATAAATTTTTTCTGTCTGTATTTTTTTTCTTTTAAAAGAATGTTTACTAAATCTTCATTATTTATCTTAGAATTCAATATCAATTGAGTATCAGTGCTTACCTGGAGTGGCACAAAAACATAACTAGAATCATGAAGGCCATACCAATCAATATCCGAAACCATCTTAAATTGACCATCATTACCAAAGAGGTGTTTTTTAACAGCGGCAAATATTTTATTTATACCCCTATGGTTATTAGAATCATTAACAACTAAATCATATTGTTGAGGGACTGATTCCCTCTTTAAGTTGTTCAAATAGCCTGTTAACCACTTATTAACTTGCTCTTCATCTAGATTTAATTTTTCAACAGGTTTTATGTCATGAAACAAGCTGCTTTGTTTATTGACACCCATATGATTTGAGAAGATTTTTCCTGGCACATTTGCTAACTCTAAAAATGTCTTTTCAATCTTGGCATCATTTATTGCGTCAGAGACACCAGATGAAAAAGCTTGCGCACCATTCCAAATAAAACACTTATGGATATTGTTTGTATTAGAAATCTGCTTACACAATGTGTAACCATATGTATAAGAAACTATGCTTCGAATGATGCCATATTTATGGTAATCAATTGTACTTTTGACTCTGTCAAGCCATTGAAAGCTTTTGAAAATCAAATTAAAAACAAAAGAAAACTTATTACATTTTTTAACTATAAATTGATGATTTTCTATATATTTTTTTCTAGGCGTAATTGCGAAAACTTCTACATCAGCATCGATAAATCTATTGAAAAATCTAGCACGATCATAACAATCAACAACTACTAAGATTTTTTTTCGCACTATTTAAGCCTATTCCAAAATGAATTTCTGCGCCTTGAAGCATCTTTAAGATTAGTCCTAATCAAATCAACCCAAGTCTTTTTATTTAAAACGACATCCTCTATTAGGGAACTCATCTTATCAAATTTATCAATTTCTAAATTTACATGTAAACTTTCAGTTCCGAAATTTTTGAGTGCGCCAACATTTTTGTGCCGATAATAATCACTAAAGTTGACAGAAATTGCTGGAACACAACCCCCCGCAGCAAAAATTAAAGGATGATGTTTCATTGAAATTACAAAATCCAATTGTTGCACAAAAGATATAACGCTTGGATAACTATAGTCATGTTGAAAAAACTCTAGGCCCGCACAACTTTTTAATAAGGCTTTGATCGCATCTTCATCTGAACTATGCATTGAAAAAAGTACAATTTTTTTTATATTTTTTTTATGTAGTTCAGTAACTATTTTTTGGTAGTAATCAATAACAAAATTAAAATCATTTATACCCCAATAATGTAATTGCAATCCAACATAACCTTTGTAGGGATGATCAGTTACTTTTATAGGTTTAACAAATAATGCATCATCGGAAGTAAATAAAACATTTTTTTTAAATTCGTAACTTTGCATTAATGTCTTCAAAGAATTAATTGAATCCTCTGGGTCTCTTGTTGAAATTAATTCACACCCATTAAGAGCCCAACTAAACCAAACCCTGTTGAGTCTGCTAGAAATCTTACCAATTGTCTGCCCCGAGAGCACGCACTTGGAACCCAGTAACTTTGCTGCGATTAAAAGCATGCTTGTATCAAGTAATCTTGAGAGTGTTGATTCTGTTAAAAAGCCGCCACCAGATACAAAAAAAATGTCGCATGAATGAATATTTTTTATAAGTTTAGAAATTGATTTATTTGAAAAAGTTAAACCAAAAGTTCTAAAAACTATTACGTTTAACAAAAAATAAATCATCCTAGCCCAAAACATTAGTTTTAAACAAAAATTTCCGAATTTTAAAAGAAGTCCGCCTTCTCTTTTAGATCTTACGTTATAAAGCGGAGGGAAACGGCTTTGAAAAAATAGTGATTCTCTACTGGCCAAAATACTCTTATCACAGGCATGCTGATTTGATGTATATTCCGGATTTGGACTTATGACGGTGATATCAGTTGACCGAAAATTTGTATGGATTTCATTTATAATTCCTCCCAGTTGAGCTTCATCTCCAACATTACCATAACCATATCCACCAGAAATTAAGAATTTCATTTATTGACCCTTAAAAATTTATTTGTAAAAACACTATCCATGCTCGAAAAATTGCGCTAAAAATGATGATTTTCAATAAGATATTTGATCTGAATTTAATTTTTTACGACACTCAAAAAATAATTTTTTAATTCATGAGACACTAAGGCGTAAGAAAATCCAATAAATAAGCTTATTAAAAAATTTTCCAAATATATTATCGAAAAAAAGCATATTATTATTACAATAAAAAAACGGACATCACTGAAAAAGGTGCTTACGCCTATTGATAATTTTTTGTCAGCTGCACGAATAATCCAAAAAAGAATTGCAGAAACCAAAGTAGCATACGAAAAACCCTCAACACCAATCAATACAACAAAAAAATATGTCAAAAATAGACAAATGATAGCGGCAAAAAGTGATGTAACAGAGGCCTTTAGTATCATGAATTTGGCGCTGTAAAAAGTACCATAAAATGATGCTAAGCCCATAAAAACTGTACTTAGACCAAGCAATGCAATCACTTTTTTACCATCGATAAATTCCATAAAATACGTTTCGATAATAAAATAACAGGCTAAAACCACAAAAATAGATGACATCATTATAAAAAACCTATAGATCTCATATATTTGTTTATTTTCACTCTGTTTAGTATTAGTCTCTATATTCTTGAATAATTTTCTCTGCAAAGCCATGTTTGAATAATTTACCAACGCACCTAATAAAGTTATTGGATACGATACTTTAGTTACAAATGCCACTGCGGAGGCGCCCAATACTGAAAAGACAATCCATCTGGATGAAAGTCGCATCAACCACCAGGCAAGAGCAGATGGAAGCAAAGATAAACCAAACTTCATTAATTTTTTTATATCTTTAATATTTGTTTTGACGAATGAATTCTTTGGGATGTTTGTAAAAGCCAATGTCAATGTAACAAAATTAACCGCTAAAACTCCCATAAAAATTTGTTGTATGTTTAAGTTTTCAAATATAACGTACTGTATTATTACATTAATTAAATAACCAAAACCTATCATTAAACCTATTAATGTATATGCGGCTAAATTTAAGATGGCTCTATGATATTCCTGAATTATGTATAGATACAATCTGATTGAGACTATAAAAAACATCAAAAAAATAGTAATCCATAACTCATTTATAAATAATAAAAAATAGAAACTAAGAACGATTGTCAGAATAAAAACAGAAACTGTGCATATTTTTAATGCACTCGAAAGAAATATTTTTTGTTTTTCTGGAGAAGAAGTAGAAGCGTATCTAAATAAGCCGTCTGAAATTTTCAGACCAAAAAGTAATTCTAAAAATAACAAAGTTACCCATAAAGTATCATACAGCCCTAAATTCTCATCAGACATTACAATCATTAGGAACGGTGTAATAATAAGCCCAGAGAACCTTGAAACTCCATTGGCAAAGGATATACTCAATAATTCTCTAAAGATCATATTATGAAGTCTTCTAACTCCATACGCCTTGGCTCTGGGGGATTAAATTCTTCTTTCCCTATTGCTATCGCTGCTACTGGTTGCAAAGATCCATCAATATTGAATCTCTGACAAAGTTTCTTATATGCCTTTAAATTTTTCATTCGAGATCTCATTAAATCTTGCCCAAAATGATTCCAGCAAGTGGAATAACCTTCGATCTCAGCCGCTATTAATATAGCTGAAGCGGCGGCGGCCGAATCTATAAGAATACAGTCCTCTCCTTTTCCAAATGTCTCATATGACCCATACAACGATGTATTGGCGAAAACTAAAATCACCATTGGTGCCCCGATGCAGTGTTTTTCCTTTATCCCACTCAAAAAACTTTTATCTTCGTTTTCGATCAAAACAAGAAACTTTATAGCTTGTCTATTTCCTGAACATGGCATTGAAATGCCCGCTTTAATAAGTCGTTTAGATAATGAATGTAACAATTCACCTGATGGTTGATCATTTGACCAAACTCTTACACTTCGTCTTTCTTTAATTAATTTGTAAAATTCATTTTTGTCGACTTCAAAACGCTCTTTTCTTCTTTCTTTATTAATAAATTTTTTATCTAGCTTAGAGGTTAAACTCGAAATTTCTACTGCCCATAAAATATCAGGATTAGTCTTTAAATCCTCCTTGGTTAAATGCATATGAAAAATTTTATTTATTAATTGGGCTTTGCTGTCGTATATTTCCTTACCTTTAAGATAAACATTATTATAATAAGATTTTTCAATTCTATGCGCTTCATGCCTCATAGTGCTCCGTGCTGATTCTTTGGACATTTTCGGCAAAATCATCCATTCGATACGTAATTTTTTCAATTTTTTTCTGAATGGCCGAGACAAGTCGGCTATTAATTTTTTAATAATCATCACTTTACCTAGATGTTTGTTTAAAAAAACCCAACTTTTGATGTGATTTTTAGTTCAGGTGTATTTTCTGGCAAAAAAACATGGTTTTCGATAAGAGCTTTTATCGCAGTCTAAAAATATTTAATTCATCATCCTTGCTGAAGCCGTACTTCCTTACTAAAATAATTAAAACAGAGAGCATGCCTCCTAGTAGAGTTCCAAGAATGCAAATTAATGCGCGTTTAGGTTTAGATTTCATTTCAGGAATAAGAGGTGGATCCAGCGTTGTTAAAGCATACTCAGGCCTGACTTTCGCCAACATCATTGATTGGGTATGTTGTTGAATCAGCTCATAAAACAAAGCTCTTAGTTCTGGATAAGGTGTAATTTTTATTTGATCATTTAAATAATCAATGGACAGTTGAGCCTCATTGATTCGCATATCAGCCACATATTCATTGACCTCTTGTATGAGGAGTAGCGACCACTGATAGGCAATCTCAGGTGATAAATGATCGACTTTTAGGGAAATGACCCCAGTTTTTTTATCCTCTGAAACAGCGATAGCCTTATCAAAGAACTCGTAGGCCTCTTGAGTCGACGGGATTAGCTTGTAGGGAGGCTTAACGTCTCTAACCCATACATTCTTAACGCCATCATATAAATCCGAATCATAGCTGAGTGAGTTAGAGGTTAAATCCCAGTCATAAGCCGCAATCAGATCAGGCAAAATATCATGTTTGTCGATTAATCTTTGCAAAAGCCCTTTGGATTTTAGCAGTGAAAGCGCCAAGTCTTTGTCTGAAATGCCTGAAGATGATCCAGGCAATGAAATGCCAGCCATGGAAGCTAAACCAGCATATTGAGATAGATTACTGCTCATATCACTAGATGCGCTTGGGGCCAAGGTAGTCTCAGCTGTATAGATATTTGTTAGTGTTAATGAGTAAATAATAGAAATTAGGGCAAATAAACTAGTCAAGGCAACAAGAAATAATTTATTGACCCAAAGAACATTAAATAGTTCTCTTAGATCTAACTCATCGTCAACATATGACTGGGATGAATCTCTTTCGTTTTCACTCATTTTATAGCCCTTTTACCGCTGCAATTGAGACCATGGACTGATATATTAATTGTGTTACTTCAGTCCAGTTCTTTAAAGAATCCTTGTATTGGATATTCACAGGAACCACAATGGTATCGCCTGGTCTAATATCTGGCCGCCTGCCAAAAATTCTAAATGAACTTTTATCCAACACCATGGTTGAACCATTTGCTTTTACAATATATAAACTATCCTCATCAGCTCTTTTAGTTAACCCACCAGACAGACGCAAGTAATCATCAATTGTATATTCTTCTCTATATTCCAATGAATTATTCACATTCACTTCACCCACAACGGTGATGCTTGATGATTTAATTGGAATATGTAACGAATCACCATCTGATACTACAAACTCTTCAAGGTCATCATTTGTTAAATCTATTGCCACCCTGCCAGTTGGTTGAACAGACTCTAGCATATCTAAAATAGATTGAAATTCACCTGTATTTAAGTTGGTCATTGATTCTTGAGTGAGTGAGCTTGCTGAATAATTTCTCTTAATTTGGTCTGAGTAATCATTTAATCTTTTGATTTCAGAAAG
>Ga0255755_1004168_pt1 | contig 10633 bp, 8 predicted proteins | sample 011ome_18_FD_179955 | JGI IMG/M metagenome (GOLD analysis project Ga0255755, IMG submission 179955) | Coastal salt marsh microbial communities from the Groves Creek Marsh, Skidaway Island, Georgia - 011501BT metaG (version 2) | ecosystem: Environmental > Aquatic > Marine > Intertidal zone > Salt...
ATTCGAGTAAAGCCCGAATGGCTCGATAAAACCGGGCGTGCCACCGAAGCGGAACAAGACCTTATTGACCTTGAAAGTGACACCGACGAGCGCAGCCGCCTAAGCTGCCAGGTGGAGATGACCGACGAACTCGATGGGCTTGTTGTGGAAGTGGCTCCTTTCTGAGGCTTCCACTCAGATTTCAAGCCTTTGCCTGTAAGGTTTACAAAGCGAGCAATTCATTCATCAAGCGGGCCGTTTTGCCCACACCACCATCATTACCCTCCCGGGTGGCCCACCCTGTAAAGTTTATCTGCTCCAGCTCCTGCCTGACTTTTTTCCAGTCCACATCCCCCTGCCCCAAGGGACAAAACCCATTTTTGGAGCCCCAGTCCTTCACATCAAGTTTAAGTGTTCTGTTACCCAGAACCCGGATCCATTTATGGCTGGGGCCAAATTTTTGCATATTTCCAATGTCGTAGTATGCCTTCACCCAGGGGCTATCAATTGCATCAATGTAGTCCCTGAACTGTTCGGGTTTGTAACAAAAGCCATTCCATACAGTTTCAATCAATATGTGTATCTCTAATTCCCTGGCCAAGGGCAGAAGCTTTTGAATTTGCTCAATCGAACGATCCCATACCTGCTGGTGCGTCTCTTTTTCCCCATTCACTTTCCCCGGAACCAACAATACCGAGCTTCCCCCAACCGATTTGGCTTCCTTCATAGTTTGGGCAAGCCCCAATCGGCTTTTTTCTCGAATTGCAGGATTGGGGTCTGACAGCCTTGTATGCCAATGCTTACTGTAAACAAGCCCGTGTATAGCCAAGCCAATTTCGGAACAAGCCTTTTTCATCGTGTCCACCTGCATCCCGGGCCCTGAACCTTCAATTCCGTCAAAGCCAAGCTCTTTGAGTTGCCTCATCTTTTCCCGATCGGGCTGGGTGCCAAACTTGACTGCTTTTTTTATACGTCCCCTGAAAGAGACAGGCTTGGCAGAAAGCAAGCGGCTAATGCCTAAGGAGCAGGAACTTGTGGCTAAAAATTTTCGGCGATTCATTTGTGGATCCTCTCTTTTTTATCTCACCTTAGTCCACTCTTATCTAAACTTTTCCTGAAATAATTCGGCAAATGGTAAAAGTTTTGGAGTGACATGGGGTACAATCATTTTACTTTTCCTGCAGGCTCTTATCTGAGCGAAAACCGCATAGATCTCAAACAACATTTTCATTGATGATATCAACAAAATTAAAACCGCTTCTTTTTCTTTTTTGCTCTATGCAGATCACTTTGGGAAGTATTGAGCGCGGACAGCAGCTCTACAACCAAGTGTGTTTCAACTGCCATGGCCCTGAATTAGATGGCGGCATTGGCCCAAGCCTCATAGATGCCTACTGGAAGCATGGAGACAGCCCCGCAGCCATTCTTCAATCCATAAGCAAGGGTATTCCTGGGACAGAGATGATTGCCTATAACTTGGCTTTCCCGGAACAAGACCTTGTGGCACTTCGTGACTTCATTCTTGAAAAACAGGAGGGAAACCGTCAATCGCTCAGGTCCCTGTATCCCCGTGATTATTTTAAAGGGAAAAGGCTTCACCCCGACCTTTTTGATTCTGTGGAATCGACCGGGCAGGCTCTTTTACCGGAAAACTTTTTTTATGTAGAAAGAATGTTTGACGGCATCCTTCGCGGTCAATCCAAGCTCTACCTTAAATCTCCCGGCACCTACAGGATGGGTATTGGCGGGGGTGGAAGAACTTCAGTGTGGGTGAATGGAGAAGAAGTACATTACACCAACGACGAGGCCCAAAAGTCCACCCACTTCAATAAGGAGTTTTACCTGGACGCCGGGGTCCATGATTTGGAAATTCTCCACGAAGAAAAAACCGCCCATGCCATGAAGTTCAGGGCAAGGTTGCAAAATGTAAAAGGTGGACATTGGATGCTCACAGGTCGGAGCCTGGAAGGAAATGCCCCTAAGATTATCCGCCCGGGCCCTCAGGCAAAAGTGGTGCGCAAGTGGATCGATGGGCTCCCGCCCAGAACCCTGCTACTGCTGCTGCCCAATGAGCTCATGCTTGCATACGACGCAGAAAGCGGAAAAATACTAAAGGGCTGGGAGTCATCCTTAGTCGACCAAACCCCCTCCCTGGATAGCCGGAGTCAGATACAGTCTGAAATCAAGGGGAAGGAATTGCCGGGCATGCAAAAAACTATTCTCGAAGGAAAAAATTTCAGTCTCCTTCATTATGAAACCCCGGGTAATTCCATAAAAATTGCCACTTTGGTCGATGGAAGTCCTCAAAGCTTCACCGTGAGCCCAGCAGGCGCAAATTCTTATAAAATATCCTTTTAATCCAGCTATCCCCTAAGATAATGATTAAACACTTCCTTCTTTTACTCTGTTGCCTCCCTCACCTTTCACTGGAGGCCAAAATCCCCGATGGATACAAAATTGAAACCGTCCCTCTTCCCCGTGGATCGGTTTCTGTCCTGGGACTCTGCCACAAACCTGACGGCACCCTTGCAGTATGTACATGGGAAGGAGAAGTGTGGGAAAGAAAAGGAACCACCTGGAGTAAATTTGCGGAGAACCTCATGGAGCCCAACGGGATTTATTACGATGCCAAAGAAGATGCCTACTATGTGGCACAAAAGCCGGAACTCACTCGATTGCTTGATTTCAACAAAGATGGAGTATGTGACCGATATGAGTGCGTAACCGATGCCTTTGGGATCTCCGGAGAATACCATGAATACCATTTTGGTCCCGTAGTTGACTCTCTTGGCCGCAAGTATGCCTCCTTAAACCTGGGAGCCCGGGGAGAATTCATTGTTCCTGACAATAAACCTCAGGGAGTGGGCGGGGGAAACATGTCTTACAATGCACCCTGGCGTGGATGGGTCTACCGTTCCGACCGCAGAGGTCACTTCCAACCGCTTGCCAGTGGGTTTCGCTCCCCCTGTGGTATTGGAATGAGCCCCGAGGATGAACTTTTTATCACTGATAACCAAGGCGACTGGGTGGCGGATTGTGCTCTCTATCATGTACGCGAAGGAAATTTCTATGGTCACCCGGCTTCCCTGCCGGCAAGGCCTGATTTCAGCAAAGAAAAAGTCCAGTCTATGACCGCCAAGGATTTTGAAAAAATGCGTACTCCTCCCGCAATCTGGTTAGTAAGGGAAGCGATTGCCAATTCTCCAGGAAGCCCGATATGGGACACAACTGATGGCAAATTTGGCCCATTTGAAAACCAGATCTTTGTGGGAGACCAAAGGCAGTCCAATTACTTCCGGTGCGGAGTGGAAAAAGTCGATGGAGAATACCAGGGCTGGTGTGTGGATTTCCTTCGGGGGTTGGAAAGTGGTCCTGTTAAAATGTCTTTCGACCCCCAGGGCCGCCTCTGGTCTGCCCAAGTCGGTAGAGGTTGGTTTAGCAAGGGTGGTAAGAGGACTTCGATTCAATATGTTGAGTGGGACGGAAAAACCATTCCCTTTGCCATCCATTCCGCAAGCCTTAACAAGACTGGATTCTCGGTAAAATTTACGGAGAAAATAGGAAAAAAAATAACACCCGTTGTAAGCTCATGGGAATACCACTACTACAGTACTTATGGATCTCCCCGTGTGGATGAGCGTAATGTGGAGGTAGATAACTACCAGCTATCCAATGACCGCATGACCGTCACCTTTGATGTCCCTCTTGAAACCAATCGTATTTATGCCATTCATTTTCCCGCACAGCTAAATACAAAAGCCAAGCCCTTGGATTTTGATACGATTTATTACACCCTCAATAACATACAGCCTGCCCGTATACCACGAGCAGGGCGTAATGTGGGTTGGAGGTTGGCTGGATCGAGCTGGAACCGTAATGATAAAAACCGTCCCCTCCCCCCTGTAGTCCCACCTCTCCCCATTGAAAAATGCACACTCCCGCCTCCGCCAAGGGCCACTGTATTAAATGCCTCTCAGTGGACCAACCCCAACTGGAAATTTAACGGGGAAGGAGTCATGCCCCGGGGAAAAGGTAATAATGCAACGGTCAAGGCTTACGGGGATGGCCGCATCCACCTTGAGTTTCGCTTCGACCCCTCCAATAAGCCCGAGTGGAAAGGCCAGTTGTATGGGAATTCAGGAATTTTACTTATGTCAGCTTATGAAATGCAGGTGGTTAACAGCTTTCAAAACCCCACCTTTGCCGATGGTACATGCGGGGCCATCTATGGCCAACACCCTCCCCTGGTAAACGCATCCCGTAAACCAGGGGAATGGCAATCCTATGATATTCTCATGAAAGCCCCCATTTTTGAGCCGGACGGAAAGGTCAAAGAACCCCTTCGGGTCACCGCATTCCATAACGGCGTTATGATTCACAATGATGCCTGGGTATACGGCGAGGTCGGGGGCCCTTACAAAAAACATGGAAAAAGACCTCTGGTGATCCAAGACCACAAAGGCACAGGAGTATCCTTTCGAAATCTCTGGATTATTGAAGATTTCCCCTATGACATAAACCTGCCTGTGTTCCGAAACACATTCTCTTCCTTGGCAGGTTCCCCGATTTAAAAAATTTATTCTCTATCTTAAGGTTGCTTTCAAAGCTAATCTTTGTGGAATAGGAAGATATGAAACCTAGCCTCTTCACCGTTCTCTCGCTCACAAAAGCAACCGGATTATTTCTGCTGATTATTTGCCAGTATTCTGCCTCATTGAACGCAAATCACCACTCAGGAAAGGATCAGAAAAAGATTCTCTTTCTTGCTGGAGACACCAAGCACCGCCATGGGTTTCACGAATACAAAGCGGGCTCAATGTTATTGGCCAATGCCTTGAATGAAAGTGGCCTCCGCATTCACGCCAAGGTTCATTGGTATGGCTGGCCGGAGGATGAGTCCATCTTTAATGACATTGATGCCTGCATCATCTATGCGGATGGCGGAGGAGAATTTGGCGAAAAGTATGCCTTCCTGGATCAAAAAATCAAAAAGGGTATGGGCATTATGTTTATGCACTATGGCGTCCATCCGACTAAAGAAGTGGCGGAAAAATATTACCATTCATGGATTGGAGGCTATTATGATGATGATTTTTCCGTAAACCCCTCATGGGTCGCAGAAATTACGCCAAGAAAAAACCATCCGGTTGGCCGCGGAGTGAAAGAATTAACTGCCTACGACGAGTTTTACTGGAATCTTAATTTCCCGGAAAACTGCACACATTGCTACCCTCTGGCCACTGCCATACCCACCGAAAAAAATATGATACGTTATGGTAGTTCAAAATTCTGGAATAAACAGGCAGCCGATCAGCTGGGAACCCCCCAAGCCTTACTTTGGTGCTCTGATCCTGCCAAAAGGGCTAGAGGCGCCGGTTTTGTGGGAGGTCACTACCATCGCAACTGGGCAATCGATAATTACCGTAAATTAATCCTTAACACCATTGCATGGGTTGCCAGGGTGGATGTGCCAAAGGACGGAGTCCCCTCCAAACCGGTAACCAAAGCCATGCTCAACGAGAATTTAAACCGGCCTGACTTTCCCGAGGAAATCGAATTGCCCACAAATGAATTATTGACTCAGGAACCTGGGAAGAAGCCAGTACTTGGCCCCGACGGTAGAATGCCACCCCGTAAGCCCAAAAAAACTAAAAAGAAATAACTTTTACTCTTGCCTAATGAAGCTCTCCTGCAAACTCGTAAGTTCCATTTTATTTCCCCTGGGAGTTGCTCTTACTGCTGACCCCAAAAAATCAGACATGGGCTGGCCCCCAAAAAATCAGGTCAATCATGTAAGAGTGGATAAATTTTCACTGGACCCAGACCTCGAAGTTACCCTGTGGGCCAAAAGCCCATTGTTTTACAACCCGACCAATATGTCGATCGACCCCCAAGGAAGAATCTGGGTAACCGAAGGTGTCAATTATCGGGAAAAACTGGGGATTCGCCGAAATGCCGGTGACCGAATTATGGTACTCATCGACACGGATAAAGATGGAAAAGCAGATCAATCCAAGATATTCCATCAGGATCCATTTTTAGAATCCCCCTTGGGTATTGCGGTATTTGATAACCAAATTGTCATCTCACAACCTCCTGATATCGTTATCTACACTGATGTGAATCGTAACCTTAGGTTCGACCCGAGAGTTGACAAACGCGAGGTTTTATTGACCGGCTTTAATGGCCGCCAGCACGATCATTCCCTTCATTCTGTTACCTCCGGACCCGATGGAAAATGGTATTTCAACAGCGGGAATTGCGGGGCAATCTTTACCGACAACTCAGGCATGACCTTCCGCATGAATACAAATTACCGGGGTGGTGCCAGTGAGAAATATTTCTACACCCCTACTCATGAACTTAAAGGGGCGAAAAGTGATGACGGCCACATTTGGAGTTCCGGCTTCAGCGTCAGGATGAACCCCGATGGCACCCATGCTGAGATTATCGGGCATGGCTACCGCAATAGCTATGAACAGGTGGTGAATTCCCTGGGTGATATGTACCAAAGCGATAACGATGACTACTCAAGTTGCCGAAATTCTTATGTCCTGGAATTTGGCTCTGCGGGATACTACTCCCTGGACGGTCAGCACAAGTGGCAGGCAGACAAACGGCCGGGTCAGGCAATTCCCCGGGCTCACTGGAGGCAGGATGACCCCGGCACATTTGATGCTGGGGATGTTTATGGAGCAGGTGGACCCACCGGTGTAACCTTTTATGAAAATGGAGAATTGGGGGATAAATGGATCGGCTCCTACCTTTCCTGTGAAGCTTCACGTAATACGGTATATGGATACAAGCCTCGGCCCAAGGGAGCCACCTACAGCATGGACCGTTTTTCCTTCTTAACCACCCGCTCCAATTCCTCCTCGCTTAGCGAAGGGGACCGCGATGAACGGGTACATTTCAGACCTTCTGATATATCCATCGGGCCGGATGGAGCCATCTATGTGGCGGATTGGTACGACCCTGGCTCCGGGGGCCATGCCACTCAGGATGAGTCCTCCTCGGGAGCTATTTACCGAATTGCCCCAAAAAGCTTTGTGAGCCAAGTGCCAAAGCTCGACCTCAGCTCGCTAAAAGGCCAAATCAAAGCTCTTTCTAGCCCTAATCCCAATGTTCGGTTCTTAGGGTTCCAGGCATTACAAAAGGAAGGGGCTTCAGCCTCTGATGCCGTGGCAGAACTCCTGGGGCACACCAACCCCTATGTGGCCGCACGTGCCATTTGGTTACTCCCCTATCTTGGACCGAAAGGAATCGAGAAAGCCTATCAACTGCTTGATTCAGCTGACTCAATCCATCGCCTCGTTGCCTACCGAAGCCTTCGCAGATCTGGACAGAAACTATTCCCTTACGCCTTACAAATGGCCAAAGACTCAGACCACGGGGTCCGCAGAGATGTGGCCTTATCCATGAGGGCTTACCCCAAGGCAAAAGCAAGCCCGGTGTTACTTGAAGTAGCGAAAAGATATGACGGGAAGGATAAAAACTATGTCGAATCCATCGGATTAGGGGCAGCTGGTAAAGAAGGTGCCACCTGGACATACCTGCGGGCGAACCTTGGGATGCAAAACCCATCGACCTGGAATCAGGCATTTACCCGCATTACCTGGCGATTGGGGGTAAAAGAAGCCCTGCCAGACTTAAAATCCAGGGTGCAGAATAAGGCTCTTGGCATGAAAGACAGGTTGTTTGCCATTGAATCGATCGCTTTTATCAACCACCCGCTTGCCCCCGATGCGCTCTTTGATTTAGGGAAAAGCCTGAAAGAGGATTCAATCAAGCAGGCGGTTACCCAGTGGATTCTCAAACGGAGCCTTACCGCATGGAACCAATATGACCTCCAAGCAAGGCTCAAAGAATCGGGAATTTATGACCCGGATACGGCTCCACTTATTCCCATTAGCACACCTGAGCCAACCCAAAAAACTAAGCTGAAAGTTGGAGATATTGCCAAGCTTACCGGGGACCCTCACAAGGGAAAGACAACCATCATGCGCTGCACCATGTGCCATGAAGTCAATGGTATGGGTGCCAACTATGGCCCCCGCCTCGAAGGCTGGGCTGCCAAGCAATCCACAACTGCGATCATTCATGCCATTGTCAACCCATCCCAAGGCATTGCCCATGGCTTTCAGGGAACAGAATATATCTTAAAAGACGGAGGCATCATTCATGGAATCACTGAATCCCACGGCGATCCATCCATCGTTCTTACCCAGGGCGGAATGTCTCAAATGATTCCGAAATCAAAAGTGAAAAGCTCGAAAAGAATGAAACGTTCACTCATGCTCTCGGCGGAGCAGTTGGCCTTAAGCTCTCAGGACGTGGCTGACATTGTCGCCTTTATGAAAGAATGGGAGTAGGAAGCTAGATTTTTTGGCAAAAATATGTCTCTGGTGGAGTGTACCTATGTCGATGAAACCAGATGAAGAGCATAAGCATGACCAATTTCTCCAGCTCTATGTGGAAACAGAAAGCTCGTTGCGAGGGTTTGTTCGCTCTCTAGTCCCAAGTTTAGAGGATGCCAAAGAAGTCATGCAGGGTACAGCGGCGGTGCTTTGGCGGAAGTTTGATCAGTTGGATTCCCCTGAAAACTTCAGACGCTGGGCTTTTGGAGTTGCCCGCTTTGAGGCACTAGCTTACCGGCGTGATCAGGCTCGGGACCGTCATGTATTTAGTGAAGAACTTGTCCTCCAATTGGCAAAAGATACTGAAAAGGAACTAGAGCGCTTCGACCTGGAAGAAAAAGCCTTAGAAAAATGCATCCGTAAGCTACCCGAAAAAAATCGCGCTCTGGTAAAGGAAGCCTATTTCACAGGCACAAAGATTGACCAGATCGCAAAAAGAGCGGACCGCACCCCCATGTCCCTATACAAGGCATTGCATCGTATCCGTATCGCACTCGCAGACTGTATTCAGAATGATTTAAAAAAACAGGAGGGTTTTGCGTGAAATCATCCAACCAAGACCTGGAACTGGTTAGGCTCTACTTAGATGCTCAGGCAACCGCTGAGGAAGTTAAGTTATTGGAGCAAAAGATGAGAAAGGATCATCAACTCAGAAAGGATTTCCTTTCCTATGCAAGAGTTGATGCGGCATTACCCTACGCATGTAATATTCCCGAGAAGCAAACAGGTAAAACCTTCCGCTTTCCTCCCTGGTCCATCTGGTCCTCCATTGCCGCCATTATACTCTTTCTGCTTGCCATTAACTTCAAACCTACAACCCCGGGTCTCCCAGAGTCCTCAAAACAAGCTATTGCCTACTTTGAAAAACTAGAAAATTGCAGATGGATGAACAGCCAAGAAGTCGTTGATCAAGGAAGTTTTCTTTTTGTGAGTGACCGTATAGAGCTGTCTTCAGGAAAGGCTAATGTTCGCTTTAGCAACGGTGCCATCATGTCATTAGAGGGGCCATCCATTGTAGAACTCTGTTCCGCAAATTCCGTCTTTCTTACCTTAGGGAGAGCTCAAGTTGTGGCGGAAACCCCTGAATCGCAAGGTTTTTCTATCACCACTCCGAGTTCAACTTTTGTGGATTTAGGAACCTCCTTCACGGCAGCCGTGGCTCCAGACGGGTTGAGCCGATTGGGGGTCACCCAGGGTAAAGTGAATTTGATTATTGAAGAAGATCATGCCCACCACCTGATTGAAGCAGGTGGGACCATATTTGTGGAACCAGGCAAACATAAAGTTCTGACAAAAATTGAATCCGGAAATGAATCAAAAGACTTCATCTTTCCTTCCATTCCACCCCCCAGCCGAGATGATTATGCGGATACCTCTCATGGAATCGCTAAAGTTTCGGTCCCCAAGGGAACACTCCGCAAGTTACCAGGTTGGGAGGTAAACCCATTGTCTCTACTGGATGGGAAGGGTCAGACCTTACCGGATTCCCCCAAAGAATCAGTTTTTCTGGAAAAAAAAGGCGGCACCTTTGGTAACTTGCTTATTGATTTGGGTAAAGACATAGCAATTCAGCGGGTAAACTCCTATTCCTGGCACCAAAATCAAAAGGTGAAAAAACACAAAAACCGAGCCAGGCAGGTTTTCACCCTCTACGGGCTTCAGGATCAAAAGATTCCCGACTTAAACCTTCCCCTTATTGAAAGTGGGTGGAAAAGAATAGCCCGTGTCAATAGCGACCGCTTTTTTGATGTCCGCGAAGATATCGATCGGCCCGCTCAACAAGCCTGTTCTATTTTTGCCTCGAAAGGAAAGATTGGGGATTTCCGCTACCTCCTAGTCGAGGTCCATGGCCCCACTTTTTTTGGGGAAATTGATGTTTTCGGGAACCCCGCAAAACCATAAAAGTAATATTTCGGGCAAGGCTGTAATACTCGAATTTGATGGATGAAATTTAATATACTTCCTTCCTGCTTTTTCTTCCTGCTTTCCAATTTTCTTCTTCAGGGAAAAAAACCAAATGTCATTCTTATTCTCGCCGACGACCTGGGATATGGGGACTGTGCCCCTTTCAACCCTCATTCCAAGATTAAAACTCCTCACCTTTCTAAATTAGCAAGCGAAGGGTTATCTTTCAGTGACGCCCATGCAGCTTGCAGCACCTGCACCCCATCCCGCTATGGCTTACTTACCGGCATTAACCCCGCCCGCACCGGTGTACTCAACACTCTGCTATCTAA
>Ga0255755_1004195_pt1 | contig 10586 bp, 7 predicted proteins | sample 011ome_18_FD_179955 | JGI IMG/M metagenome (GOLD analysis project Ga0255755, IMG submission 179955) | Coastal salt marsh microbial communities from the Groves Creek Marsh, Skidaway Island, Georgia - 011501BT metaG (version 2) | ecosystem: Environmental > Aquatic > Marine > Intertidal zone > Salt...
TCACGTATACTATTCAACGCTAAAACTACTCTCTCTCTCTCTCTCTCTGTACTACTAAAAGCTTCTAAAATGTTCTCTTCTCTCTCGCAGAAACCTCCTTGGTCTTAATCTCTCTCTCTCTCTCTCGAGATGCGCTTTCTACTACGTATCTCTCAACATCTCGTAACTCCACCCATCTTTCCCTCTCCCAACTTGCACCAACACCGTCGTCGCGTACAGCCCGGGTAAAAAGCTCAAAACCCCCACAACGAACGTCGCCGCTTTCGTCCCTCTCTCTGCGTCTTTTTCGTGTAAATCTATGACGTTTAACTCGAGGAGAGTAAACACGGCGAGCGATATCGTTCCGACGAGAAGTAAGCACGGACCGAGCAGTTTTTGCTTCAACGAAATGGAATCGACGCCTCTTTGAACGCCGGGGCCGGTTGTTAAAGAATGCATTTGACTGGAAAACGATCGAAACGAAGACGGATCGGTCTGCATCTTCGAGCGTCGTTTATCTTCTTCTGATTCTTTGGAGACGATTCGATGGCGCGAAGTACTTCGCATTTAAACGTGATGTTCGCTCGTGTGCCGAGAAAGTGAAGTTTTTGAATTCTTTTTTCCCACATGTAACTTCTTTTCTTCTCTCGGAAAAGGAGCTAAAAATACGCACTCACCACATAAAAACCACCTTTTGTTTAGCGCGCGCGCGAGAGAGAGTTTACGCGAGACACATCTCGCGCCTTTTCCCTACCACCACTCGAGAACGAAAGCGCGATGATGTCTCTGCCGAACATGCCCGGAATGACTTCGATGGGTGCGACGACGTGGAGTCAACAGGTAAAGTAGTATTTTAGAGTTTTTTTTCTTTCCTCCTCCTTAGGGGAAACTGTTCTTGTTTGTTTGACCGGAGGAAAATGTCACTAACGCACGATTTAATCTTTTCAAAACAGGACGGGAGGATGATGAAACCGCGTTCGCAAACGCTTCGATTCGTGAACGGGTACGCGATATTAACCGACGACGCGACGTCTTCGAAACAAAAGATGATTTCGCCGCACCAACAAAACGAAACAGAAGAAATTTTGGTTGAAAATAAGGAGAAGGCGACATGTTCTTTCGTTCCGGCGTACGTGGCGTTAGATCGCATCGTGCTTCGATTTTTCGCGAAATATACGGAGATTGTGCACGATAGCGCGACGGAGACGTCTCGCGAACGGAGAGTGGTTTTTAGAGTGTACGCGGAGGATCTCACGATTGACGCGACGGAGCCGAAACAGGAAAATTCTGGGTTGCAGCAAGGGTTGTATTTGAAGAGGACGAAGTGCGAGGAGGTTTTTAGCGAGCAGTTGAGAGAAGCTTTGGTGGTTAAAAGCAACGAAATAGGTGGTGGAGATACTGCCGCAGAGGTGAAAAGAGTAGTCTTGGAGATGTTGAAAGTTGGGAACACGATTACCGTGTGCGGGCGCGCGTTTTCGGTCTACGCGTGCGACGGATTTACTCGCCAGTTTTACGAAGAGGGCGAAGAAATGAGTATGCCGCCAAACGAAACGAACGAACACGAAAGTACTTCTTCGCGCGACTCCAAAGATGATTTTGAAAGCGGCGTCAATAACTCGCTCGCTTTTAAGCGCGCGAAAGGGCCACCGAACGCGAGGTTGGACGATATGGCTCGATTTACCGAGGCGAAGCTCGGGCGACCGAGCTCGGCGTTGGGTCCGGACACCAGAAAGAAATTTCTCGAACACGACGGGGAGGTTTTACGGTTTTACGCCACATGGAAAGGAGAGAAAGACGAGAGAGAAGACGCGACTGATGACGAGAAGCGAATGTTTTGCGTGCACTATTTTCTCGCGGACGATACGGTGGAAGTTATCGAGAAAGGCGGACGCGCGCTTTTGAGACGAGGAAAACTTCCGAAAATATCATCAACATCAGAAAGAGAGAAGAAAACAGAAAGAGAACAGACGATACCGACACCAACACCATCTGCGAAACCGTTAGACTTTTCCGTGTGCTCGATTGGTAGCAGCGAACGAATCCCTCACATCGTTGCAAACGAGATTGTCGTCGGTCAAACCGTCAACGTCTACGGTCGAGACATGTTCATTTACGGTTGCGACCGATCCACGGAGGCGTGGTATTTGAAAATCCACGGGGAGAACGCGATCGCAAACATCGACGTTTCGAAACCGGAAACACCCAAGAAGAAGAAAGAAGTGCCTCGACACGAGGGTTTAGCCATTGGAAGCGAAGAAGATACGTTGCAAAACTGTTTGGCGTTGAATCCAAAGCCGCCGAAGAAGGATTATCGCAAGGCGTTTGAGAAGGGCGGGTGCGTGTTGCGATTTGAAGCGAGGATTGTTCGCGGCAAAGAAGATGATGGAGACGAGAAGAATATCGATCCGCCGTGCTCATCTCTTTCATCATCGTCCATTATCGTCCCTAACGGCGGCGACGGAACCTCCGATGCCTCCGCGAACGATTTTAAGCGTAACTTTGTGCTCTCGTTTTTCCTCGAGGATGACACGGCCTCGGTATTTGAACCTCCCGAGAAGAACGGTGGAAACGGTGGGAAATTCCTCGAAAGAGGCAAAATTCGCGATAGCCAGACTGGTAAGGCGTACAGCACTGAAGATATGTTCGTAGGAAACGTTCTCAAGTTGCACAAGCGGTGCTTCAAGTTAGTCGCAGCGGACGCGTTTACGTTGAAAACGCTCGCCGAGGGACGCTACTAAAAATTTGATAAACGCTGACCAAAAGTGACGCAATGAACACCTGAACTGCTAAACACCAGATGATAACCAGTAGTAATGCCTAGTTAGTAGGACCTACCTGTGTGTATATTTGGGCTTCGAAATATAAATATTAAAAACGAATCGAAATCTTGTTTGGGTCGTTTATGGTAGTACCTATCCTCTGTGGTTTTTGTTCTACTTTTGGTACGAAATCTTTTACACGTCTAAAGGCGAGCCTCCACCAAACATCCTCGAGAAATCCGTCACGCACCCGGACCGTTCGTCGTGGTGACCTTGCCCACTCGAAATGCCATCGACAAACACGGAGTCTATTTTACCGGCAACGTAATGCATCCAACCGGAAGATACCGTCACGGCGGCTCGATGTCGTCCTTTTTTTTTCTTCAAACTCCCATCTTCTTCTCTCTTATTCTTCTCGCTCACCACGGACGAAACTAACATTTGCATCGCGATATCTTCGCAATTTTTCCTCGCGTCGATGTACTCTCTCACCCCGTCTGGTAAATGTTCCGAACTGTACAATTCTAAATACTTCGCGTGCGAAAACGCAGCTTTCGTCAACGCGATGGAGTACCTCTTCGCGCTCGTGAAAAACAACTCGACATCGTTCCACGCGTATCGCATTTTACACGTACCATCCACGCCTCCGTTCCTATTTTCTAACTTGTGCATGCGCCCAAAATACCCGACTAAACCTTCCCTATTCCTCTGCCATTCCCGAAACCCTTTTTGCAACTTTCCGCACGGAATCCGAACGTCGTCGTCCACGTGAAACACCGCCTCCGTTTTCAAATCGTCAATCTTTTCAAACCTATTTTGAATCGACGTCGACCCGACGTGTTTATCGTACCTCACAAACTCCGGTCGGTCCAAAAAATACGCCTTCTCGTCGTCGCCTTCACGCGCAGACGGCACCGAAACTTGCTCCGACCACACGACCCGAATCTCTTTCACCGTCGCCCGGCCGGAATCTTTGCACTTGGCGTAGTGTCGCAACGAGCGTCGCAACAAATCTCGCCTCTTAAACGTGTTCAACAAAATCGTAAATCCTTCTTCCTCTTCGTTGGCATTCATGCTCTCTGATGCTAATCTCGTTCGAATCTTTCGTTCGATACTTTCGCTCGCATCCAGCGCATCCTTCGCGCTCCAAGAAGGTACACTTTTCTTGCACACCTCGTTCAAATCTTCGCTCATACCGTTGTTGTTCAAAGCGGCGAGTTTTGTGGTCGAGAGGAGGACACACACACCCACGAGCAGCAAAAACACCACCACCACGTGGTTTCGTCGAACGCTCGCTTTGTCTTGGAACAACAAGGGTAACACGTGCTGATGAAGTGCTTTCTTTGTGCGCGAGATTTTGTTCATTTTTTCCCAAGATTTCTTTCTTTTAGTATCATCAAAGATGATGCCGCTAAAGACCATTCGCTCCTCGAAGAAGAACTCTATACAGAGCGACGACGGCGGCGGTTTATTACGTGTTGTGTGTGTGTATATATCTTTCTTTCTTGGCGAATGATGATGTGTGCGTGGTCGTAATAAACACTGATTAGTAGTAAAATTGCGAGAGTGAAATTTGTGCAGTTTAAGTTGTTCTCTTGTCTACAACATCTGGCTATTCGTGTTCTCGTCTCCTCCGATAGTAGTATTATTATTAGTATTACTGTCGTTATTATCGTCGTCTGAATCGTCGTCTAACCCGGCGCGAAGGTACGATATGGCAGCTGCGGTGGCGAGCAACGCGAAACTTCCGGCGAGTTTGGCGTTGCCGGAGGAGGAGGAGGAGGACGATTCGGCGATTCGGATGTTAGCCGCTCCTCCTCCTCCTAATCCTCCTCCTTCCGATGTTGCTACGGCTACTTTACTCTTTTTCGAGGAGGGAGATGACGCGTTCAATCGTTGCTCGTAATACGCGTTCACGGTGCTCTCGTACTTTTCGTCAAACTTTGAGCTTTCGTACGCCGGTTGTTCCGCCATGCGTTCGGGATTCGGAATGTTTAAAACTTGACCGATTTTAATCGCCACAAAGTGAGGGTTTTCATCCGTCGGTGCTAAATTGTTCACGCGACAGACGTCAACGACGGAAACGTCGTACTTGCGAGCGATTTTCAGCAACGATTCGCCTTGACGCACGCGGTGCATTTTTTCCGGCGGATCGATTAAATCCGTCACCAGCGCTTTACCCGAGGCGGCGGCGAGAGAGGCGTTGCTGTGCACGTCTCGAATGAGCGTTTCGACCGTTTTCGAGGTACCTTCGAACGATTTTTTCGCGTTTTGCGCAATCACGTCGACATCGATGTTTTCGTTGAACTCTTTCAACGCGGAGCCGGTGAGGTTGGCAGATTCTTTCGAGAGCGTTTTGATCGTTGAAGGTAAGTCCTCGGTGACTAATTTTTTCGATTCTCGAGCAATGTTTTGTGTCGTGCCTTCAAAATTCTCGCGCAGTTGCATGTCCGAGAGCTTCTTCGCTACTGATTTTTGTACGCTATCGATGTTGCCTTTGACGTCTTCCATGCTCGCGGTGGCGGTGCCGAAGAAATCGGACGCGGCCGATTTTGAGCGCTCGAAAATGTTCGTCGGCGGCGGTTCTTCGCCAGTCGCGGTCTTCTTTTTGTTCTTTTTGTTCTCGCTATCTCTGTTGTTGTTGTTGTTGTTGTTGCTACTATTCGTGCTAGTGCTACTCTTGTTATTTTCCCGCCTCTTGTTCTTATGCTTTCCATCGTCTCGTTCCGCATCTTTCTTTACCGTCATTGCCATCACTCGACGTTTCGCGCTCGTAAACGCCTCCTCCGTCTCTTTCTTCCTCGCCTCGATCGCGGCGTTTACTTTGCTCACATTTTCGTTCAATTTCAAACTCACTTCCTTCGTCATCTTCTCCGCTTTCGCCTTAATCATCAAACTACTACTATTCCTCCCCTCTTTTCCATTATCCGCGTTCTTGTTCTTGTTCTTGTGTTGCTCCTCTTGTTTGCGCGCGTCCGCGGACGAAGAAGAAGAAGAAGTAAACGTCGCCATCCTTTCCTTCTTCATCTTCTCCACGACCTCCTTCCACCTCTCCTCCACTCTTTTCCTCTCCTTTTCTAGAGGGAAGACAAATCCATTAAACCTCTTCGCGGAATCTTCGTCCTTTTTATTCTTCTTCGGAACCTCCTCCTTCGCCGGCGACGAAACATACGATCCGCTCTTCATCTTCCCCTCCTTTTCTTCCGCAATCTTCGTAAAAAACTGTTGTCCTTTCGAAATATTACCGCTTGCCGACGAAACTGCCCGTTTGATGGGATCAATCGCTCTCTCGCGAAGCGCGTTCCATCGGTCCTTTTGCGCCCAATTCGCTTCTTCTTTAGACGATCGCTTCGACACGAAAGTCTTCTCCTTTTCCTCGCTTTTTCTCCCGATTGTTGGGACGAAAAAGAGCAAAGGTTTCATAACCGCGTTTTCAAAGTTCACTTTCGTTTCGCAAAGCGCATTTCTCGCGTTTGTGCTTTTCCTTTCCACGTCTTTCCGCGCGCGGAGTGCGGCTCTTTTGTACGCGAACACGAAACGATTTTTCCTCGTCGTCGTCGCGTTGGATGATGATGATTTCGAGGAGTTTCGTCTTCGATTAGATGTAGTATTCTCGTTATTATTACGAGCAAAAGGAGAGGATGAAGGAGCGTCGTGACTCGACGATTTCGACGAGGAGGAGGACATTGGATCTCTCTTCGTCTTCTCTCAATCAAAGCGCGTACGTAAGCAGTCTGAAGGCATTTTCGAAATGGATTACCTCTCGGAGAATGTTTAGGGTGTTATAGTGCTTTGCGATAGTAGTGTACCGGTAGTAGTAACGTGTAGTATTAAAGTAGTTTAACTCAGTGTGTCTTCAACTCCAACTGAGAGAGATCACCGTCGACGACGAGCGTTTTATTTTTCTCTGAATATAATAAAGAAGACGTCTCTTTTTTCTTAATCTCAAACCCGCACAATCTCGTGATTTCCTCCTTGGCGTTCGCTTTCGAACGCCACTCCCAGGATTTGTTTTTTACGGAGAGGTTCTTGAGGACAATTTTGGAACCTTTCTCTGCTTTCACTTCAAACGCGCCGTCTATTTGGACGTTTTCGAAACTCACGTCGCCTTCGACGATTAAAACGGATTTTGCGGTCAAAGAGAGGTTGTCGATTTTACTCTCGACGCGTTCGAACGAACATCCGAAAGACGGGGACAAGACGACTTTGCTTCCAATCGGAAACGACATGCCGTTGAACTTTTGTTTCGAATCGATTTCGGGTTCCGGAACGTTCGCGCCGGCTAACCGTAAGATTCTGCTCGCGCAGTTGTAAAACTCAAACTCGCCGCTCGTCGCCGTGTGCGTCGGTTGGCCGTCGTCGAATTTCTTCTTCCCGTCCTCCGGGGAGTTTTTCACCGGCGAGTACCCGACCCAGTTATCGAACACGGTGAACCCAACCGAGGCTTTGGTTCCAGTCAAAGATTTCGGGTAATCTTGCATCATGCACTCCAACCTGGTTGGAGATTTGAACGCCGTCTTGGAACTGTCTTTGTATTTCGGGTTGACGAATTCGTCGATAGCGCCGCCGGTTTTCGAGAGCTGCTTTTCGTACGGTTCCAACTTCACGATTAATTGGTTGATGTTCCCTGGGTACGGGGAGAAACCCGTGGCTGGGTCGTTGACGTCACCGGATCCATCGCTCGAGCTCGCTCTTAACAGCGGATCCAACTGATTATACTCGACGTTAATCGTCATCTTTCTACCGTCCGTATGCGTCAACTGCGCGATGCCGCCAACCGCCTCTTTCGCTTTTCGCGGCACGCACAAAGAGTTGAACTCGAAATCTCTCGATTTCGACACCCCGAGTGCACCAGGAATGACTCGAAAGACCAACGAGTTCGTGTCTTGGAAAAATGTCACCCACTTCACGCCCATTTGTTTCCACTTTTTCAACAAGCCCGATTGGTGTAACAACGAGTGCACGTCGCCGTGGCCGTGCGGTTTCGTTTGTAACACATACTTATCCTCGTCGTTTAACGCCAAGTGCGCGTCGTTATCCACTAAACACGGGACTTTTTCTTGTTTCATCAGCGTAATTTGCGTCTTCTTCGCGCCGAAATAGTCGTTCGATTCCAACAAGTCCACCGTCATCGCGTGCGTATCTTCCGACGTCATAATCGCCAACGGCACGTCAATCTTTTGCCCGGACGTTCTCACCACCTCGTCGGTTTCTTGAATCGCCAAAATAGACTTCACGTACAACCCCAAATACGTCTCCATCGTCGCTCGTTCCACCGGTAACCTCACTTTAATCCCTTTATACCCCAACCGTTCGCCTAACCCGCCCGCCACTAACACGAACGCGGTTTTCTTCGCCTGTTTCAAACCAATTTTCTCCAACTCTCGGTGCTTCTTCGATCCGTACTCAACGTTTTCGCCTTTTGGTACGGACGGGTGCCACCCGTCGAATGGATTTTGCCCTTCCTTGGCGTGTTTCAAGAGTTTCTTCGCGTTTTTGATGTACTCGCAAAGACCTCCGGGTTGGTAGTTTTTGTCCAAAAGCTCCAGCTGAAGCATCATCTTTTTCTTCTTTGCGTCGTCGTCTCCTTTCATCGTCCAGTGCGAGAATAAGTGCCCCTGGTCGCACTCGTTCGAGCATAATTTCAGCGCCAGCGTCACTTGCGAGGGAGGGAATAATTCCGCGTGCGATGTGATGATGTCCTCCGCATTTTTACTCATGATTTATGATGATATTCGTGCGCGTGTTTTCGTTACGAAAAAAGAGAACCTCTTCTCTCCCGTCGGTCGCGCGCGCGTGGGTGTTGTTTATTATCGCGCAAAGTTTGGGTGTCTTTCTCCTCTCTTCTTTGTCTTCTTCGTGTTTACACGAGAGAGAAAAGGGAAAGAATATAACGCAGAGACGTCTGTCCCTTTTTTCCCCACAAAACTTAATATGCTGCTCCCGTTTTTGATACCCTAAATTGATACCCTAAATTATTTGTTTTTTCTCTCTTCTTTTGGAAAAAGAATTTGAATTTTGAAATCGTTTCATCACAAGAGAGGGAGAAGTTCGTATCGCGCGCAAACGCGAGAGAGAGTTGCTTTATTTAAAGAAGAAGAAGAAGAAGAAGCCCGCGATGACGACGACCAAAAACGAGACTTTGGGGGGAAATGGTGAAAGGAAAGAAGATGTGAAGCGACAAAAGCTCATGGAAGATGATGATGATTTTGAAAAGAATCAAGCATTAGTAAAGGAAGAAGTGGTCGACGTGCACTCGTTAATGCGTCCGTATTACGCGCACATTTTCCCTTCGAAACAACTCTTCGAGTGGCTTTCTTACGAAGGCGCGACGTCGTCGAAGGAATCGCGAAAGGATCAGCAACAATTCATCCAAAACAGAGAGTTTTGCTTCACCTTAAAAGGCGAGATTTTCGTCCGGTACAACTCGTACCAAGACGAAAAGAGTTTACGGAAAGATTTGAAAACCAAAGTCCCGGGCAAAATCGATATCGGACCGGTGTTCTCGCACAACCCGAAGAACAGACTCGCGTACGGCGGGTCGTTTAAACCGGTGGAAAGAGAGTTGGTGTTTGATATCGACATGACGGATTACGACGACGTCCGGACGTGCTGCGACCAGGCGAAGATTTGCCCAAAGTGTTGGCCTTTGATGAATTGCGCCGTGAAGGTTTTGGACGTGGGGTTGAGAGAGGATTTTGGGTTTGAACATATTTTGTGGGTGTATTCCGGGAGAAGAGGGATTCACGCGTGGGTGTGCGATGAAAGAGCGAGGAAGTTATCGGACGAGGAGAGAAGCGCGGTGGCGGAATACTTTTCCGTGTTTAAAGGCGTCGAAGGCGGCGGCGAGAAGAAGAAGACAAATTTAAGTTTCGGGAGCGGGAAAAGGGCGAAGATGCACCCGAGATTGGAGGAGGCGTATTGGAAGGTGTTGAAGCCGTTTTGGGAGAAGGAGTTTTTACCGGCGCAGAAACTCATGGAATCGAAGAAGCACTTCGAAACGATTTTGAGCATGATTCCAGACGCGAACGTGAGGCAGAAAGCGGAGTTTGATTTTAACAACAACAAGATGCCGACGGTCTCGAGAGATGGGGACGTCGACGTCAACACGTGGCGATGGCAACGAATCGTAAAAGCCGTGGAGGACGAGTTGAGAGGACCTAAAGTTAACTGGGATTTGACGAGTTGCTTACAGAGGATTATCTTCTCTCACGTGTACCCTCGTTTGGACGCGGAAGTTTCCAAACACATGAATCACTTGCTCAAGGCGCCGTTTTGCGTCCACCCGAAAACCGGTCGCGTGTGCGTCCCGATCGATCCGGAAAACTGCGACGCGTTCGATCCGTTTTCCTCGGACGCGCCGAAAGTGCACGAGTTGTTGCAAGAGTACAAAAAATTTGGCGCGGATGAAAACGCCGTCAAGAAAACCGCCATGGGTAAAGCGTTGGAAACGTTCGAGAGGTGCTTCTGGTCGAAATTGAAAGTCGCCAACGAGGAGGAGAAGAAGAAGAAGATGATGATGAACAACAACAACGTGTTGAACGAGAGCAACAAAAATTCCAACGCCGCCGCCGACATGGAGTTTTAATCATCATCATATAATCGTCAAATTGTTATCGCTACTAAAATTGTTGTTGTTTAATATATAAAAGCGCGTTGGCGTTCTAATAAAAAAGTACTATATATTACAAATATATATGCGCAGCATCATTATTAATTCTACTCGTAATCGCTCTCGTCCGTCGAAGAATCGTCTAACTGAATGTTCAATAACTTTTCGCTTTTCCTCAGCGCCTCTTCCCAGGTGTCTGGTTTCCCGCCGTCGAAGTACGGCGTTTTGGCGCTTTC
>Ga0255755_1004222_pt1 | contig 10536 bp, 10 predicted proteins | sample 011ome_18_FD_179955 | JGI IMG/M metagenome (GOLD analysis project Ga0255755, IMG submission 179955) | Coastal salt marsh microbial communities from the Groves Creek Marsh, Skidaway Island, Georgia - 011501BT metaG (version 2) | ecosystem: Environmental > Aquatic > Marine > Intertidal zone > Salt...
CAATAAGAAGAGCGCAGCCCCCAACCGAATTTTTTAGGGAATGCCAGTTTGTGACTGTTATCTCTCTGCCATCAAAGGTCGTGTTCCACGTCTTCAAGTTGGGTTGTTCACTTTCAATCTGTTTATACTTTGCGTCACTGATTTCAAATGGATTGTCCTTAGGCGCTTTCCAAAAGATTGAAATGACCAGTGAGCAGGCAGAAACTAATACAAGTAGGGGGCCTAGGATCTCGCTGGCTGTTTCGGATTCGATGATAAAAAAGTTGATCGCCCAAGCCGCCAAAACGATCCAAAATAAACGATTAAGAAATCTTCTAGTAGTTGCCATCAAGGAGCCTAGCTTTTGCAATGATCGTACCACTGCCGGCCAAGGAGCCCGCTAGAGAAGGGTGGTTAACGACTCGTCCGCAATTGCCTGAGACGCGCAGTGATGCGCGAGGCAGCTCTATACCTGCGCCAGTCGTCTGCAAAGGTAATACATGCCAATGGCAGGAGTCCCATCTGGTGACGCGGGATACCCTAGGGGTGGGGTGCTGGTATGCCGAAAATAGACTCTGGGTAGGATGGCCGGCCCTTCGTAGCTAATTTTTAGCTATTTTTGGAGAACGATGGCACGATTGTGGCCACAAAAAAACGGATGTAAAAGTATCATTTTATTTAACAATTGGCGGAGTGGTAGTAATGGTTAGATTAAGCGATCTCCCAGACTATGAGCGCGAGCACCTGCTTGCGAAGAGTCTGCCTCCATTAGGGCCGCCTGTTTGGGTGACGGCTCAAAAGCCGCTTAAGGATATGCGGGTCGCCCTCATCACTACGGCTGGGCTCCACTATCGTGATGACCCTGCGTTTGCCTTCGCCGATGCGACTTTCAGGCCCATCGATAATGAAGAAGATGCCGGCAATCTAGTGATGTCGCACAGCTCGGTTAATTTTGATCGCACGGGTTTTGCTGAAGACGTCAATGTTGTATTTCCTCTCGATCGTTTTAAAGAGCTTGAGCAGCAAGGGAAGGTGGGCAGCCTTGCGGCTGTCCACTTCAGTTTTATGGGCGCCGGCCTGCCGCCCGCTGCCTATGAGCAGGGGGCAGAGCAGGTCGTTGGTTTGCTCAAACAAGATGAGGTTGATGCCGTTTTCTTGACTCCAGTCTGACCCAACTGCACGCTCGCCGTTGGCGCGCTGAGTTACTTCCTTGAGCGAGGAGGGATTATGACTACTGGAATTAGTCTCGTGCGGGAGAATACAGAAAGTATGCAGCCCCCTCGCGCATTGTGGGTGCCATTTCCCCTTGGTCGTCCGTTAGGGAAGGCAGGGGATGCGAGTTTTCAGAACCAGGTTATTCATCATGGACTTGAATTGTTAAGCAGACCTGAAGGCCCGGTACTAGAGGATTTTCCGCTCGATGTGCCACGCACTGATCAAGAAGTCCTGCAAGTTTGTCCCGTCTCCTTTCCCCCAAAGCAGCCAGGGAAGGGCGCTTGGGAGGCTCGCTTGCTTGCTGAATTCAATTTACTGCAACCTTGGTATCAATTGTCCCTTCGCAGAAGAAAAGGCCGGACTCTGGTGGGCATCGCGCCCGAGCCGCTGGAGGAGAATTTAAAGCAGTTGGCATCGCTCTTGGACACTGCCAATCTGCCGCAAACTATTGATTGGCTCAAGCCAGCAACGGACGACTTGAAGGCATTTTATATCGAAGCGATGACGGCGCAGCCGGGTCAGTATGATGCTGCTGAGATAACCAGTCAGTTTTGGCAGGCAACGGAGTTGGGCGCCGCGTTGATTGTTATCTGCAAACACTTTCAAAATGCTGAGGCCAACCAACTCAAACTCTTCGCTCGCATCCTAGCGCCCCGCGAGGTAGTAAGCACACCCTGAGCGACGCAATCCTTCAGATTTTGATCGACCATTGGCGTTTAAACGGGGCAGAGGCGGTTGATCGTACTTTTCGAGAGAGGACTGAGGTCTATTTGAAGATCGTATAGAGTATCTCTCCTAAGCAAAATAAGATCGCGCTTATCGAAGCGGTGGTTAGTTATGTGATTGAATTCGTTTGATCTTTGATGTTTTAGTTTTGACGCTCAAAACGGGTAAAAGCCAAAGACAATTGCCATTCAAAGAGGGGTTAAAAGTAGCATATTAAAGGCCTGTCGCGTTTTCTTTGGGCTTGTCTTTCTGCCGAATCTAGGTAGGGGGGTGCGGTGGCCTCCTGCCCCCGGGTCAGAGTGTCTGACATTAATTTAGAGCGTTTGTTTGATTGAGCAAAGAAGTTCAAAAAGAGGTGGTACAAGAAGTGGTACAAGATAACGACTGAGTGTTAGGTTATTCGTAACAAGTTGTTATTTATCAACATGATGGAGTGATTAAATGGCGGAGGGACAGGGATTCGAACCCTGGATAGGCTATTAACCTATGCCGGTTTTCAAGACCGGTGCATTCAACCGCTCTGCCATCCCTCCGCGGCGTAGTTTACGGAAATCCCGCACCAATGTTAAGCATTCATGACCAACTAATTCGAATCGGTTAGGCTAGGGTGATGTCAGAAATTTTTCTTTTGTTGTTGCTGGGCGTGTTTGTGTTGCTTTGGCAGTCCGGGGCTCGCAGCAAAGAGCAGGCCGTGATCATTGCTCGGCGAGAATGCCAGCGCAAGCAATTGCAGCTGCTTGATCAAACGGTAGTGCTAGAGCAATTGCAACTACATCGAGGGGAAAGTGACTGGCCGGTAATTTGGCGCCGCTATAAGTTTGAATACACCGACACAGGAGAGCAGCGCTACATTGGGCAGTTATCGCTGAGCGGTAGGCGGCTGGTCCGTATCGATTTAGGGGATGATCAAATTATCATTCACTAGTGATGAATGATGAATGATGAATGATGAGTGATTAGTGATCTGATTCAATGAACTGACGGTAAGTCTTAAGGTGGGTTAGCGCAAGTTCGTGCTCGCCCAACAATTCATATAGCCTTGAAAGATTGTAATGTGCGTCAGCAAAATCTTCTGCAAGTTTATAAGCGGTAATAGCGTCTTCTAGACGGCCTAAATCCTCAAGCAAGGTTCCAAGGTTAAATGCAGCCAGCACGTTGTCCGGCTCGATCTCCAGAGCGGCGCGATAGTGCTTTTCAGCAAGTGTTGGTTCTCGACGTTCTTGTAGCATGCGACCCAGATTGACGTGGGCATCAGCGTGATAAGGGTCCAGTTCCAAAGCTCGACGATAGGCCGCTGGCGCGTCATCAGGGGATACCGCTTCTAAGTCAACGCCCAAGTCAAACCAGTCATCGCTAGATAAATGCTCGTGGTCACTCGGCTTTTCTCTTCTAGCCAGCTGTGCCACCACCGCTGGGTTGGTGGTTAGATCAAAATTGAGTAACAGCTGGCCATTCTCGGCATTAAAGATCTGATCTTGATCTCGAACTACGACGTCGTTGCCTTGTCGAGAAAGTCGCAGCGACGACAGCGGCCGGTTTGATGGCAGTTGCTGTTTAATCTTGGCAAGGGCACGGTTAAGCCGGCTTTTCCGAACGCCTTCTTGGATCAGTTCTTTTGCGGTTCGAAGGATCAGAATATCCTGAAAAGAGAACTGATATTGTGCTGTGGTTCTGTCGGGTTCAAGCACGCCCGCGCGAGTCAGTTCCCAGATGGTTTCTCTGGGTAAATCGACTAGGTCAGCAACTTCTTTGGTGGAGTATCCGGTCATGAAACCTGTTACATGTTGTGCGACGCGTCTTTTCGCGAAATTTTCCCGATGCTACCGCGATGCCCAGTCTTTGCCCAGATGTTTTTACGAGGTGAGGCCACGCTCGAGTTTGCAGGTTAGCTAAACCGCTTAATTAAATCTTTAGCAATCACGGTTTGCTGAATTTGCGAGGTGCCCTCGTAGATGCGAAACAACCGGACATCACGATAAAAGCGCTCGATGCCGTAGTCCTCGATATAGCCGGCGCCTCCGAAAATCTGCACGGCGCGGTCAGCGACTTTGCCGACCATTTCGGTTGCGAACAATTTGCAACTAGCGGCCAAGGCGTTTACAGATTCGCCAGCATCCCGGCGTCGGGCGGTTTCCTCAACCATGCAGGCGGCTGCATACATTTCGGTTTGGCTATCAGCGAGCATACCTTGCACTAGCTGAAAATCGGCGACCCTCTGATTAAACTGTTTGCGCTCGATCGCATAGCGGGTGGCATCTTCGATGAGGCGTTCGGCGACGCCAACGCTGATCGCGCTGATGTGCAACCGGCCCTTATCCAAGACCTTCATTGCCGTGATAAAGCCAGTGTTCTCGTGGCCACCAACCAACTGTCCAGCAGGGACCCGGACGTCATCAAAGATGACATCACATACTGGCGCACCTTGCTGTCCCATCTTTTTGTATGGCTGGCCAAGCGAGACGCCATCGGTTGTCCGTTCAACCAAAAAGGCCGAGACGCCGCGGGCGCCGGCCACCTCCGGGTCGGTTCTTGCAAACACGGTGAATAAGTCTGCCGAGGGTGCATTGGTGATATAGCGTTTTGTGCCGTTGATAATGTAATCATCGCCATCTTTGCGGGCAGTGGTACGCACCGATGCGGCATCAGACCCAGCCTCAGGTTCACTAAGGCAAAAAGAACCTACAATGTCGCCCGTAGCCATTTTGGGTAAATAATGTTGTTTTTGCGCCTCGGTGCCATCGATTACTAAAGATTGCGAGCCTATCCCTACGTTGGTACCAAAGGCGCTTCTAAACGCAGGCGATGTGCGGCCGAAAACCCGTGCAACCGCGACCTCCTCTTGCATGTTAAGCCCTAGCCCTCCGTAGGCCTCAGGGATGGTCAAGCCAAACAGCCCGAGGTCTTTCATGTCTCTTATGACGTCTTCCGGAATCGCATCATCTTGAGCGACCTGCGATTCAAGGGGTCTAAGGCGTTCATCGACAAAGCGACTTAGGGTGTCGAGCAATTGTTGCAAGGTATCTGAATCAAGGGCCATCAAAACTCCTTATAGCGCACCAGGTGGCTAGGTATGGGCGCCGCAAGCGCATATAATGTTGCATTGTACGGAGGTTGCCTCGGTAGCTAAAGCCTTCTTCCCCTAGACCTTAATTTGCTGTCCACAAGGAGCTTACATGCCAGCGTTTAAATGGGATGACCCGTTTTTTTTAGATGATCAACTTTCGGAAGAAGAAGTCTTGATTCGGGATACTGCCAAAGACTATGCCCAGGCAAAGCTTCAGACGCGTGTTAAACAAGCTGCTCGAGACGAATACTTCCATCGGGAGATTATGAACGAGATGGGCGAGCTCGGTTTGCTGGGCGCTACGATCCCAGAAAAATACGGCTGCTCCGGGGTGAACTATGTGTCCTATGGTCTTGTTGCCAGAGAGGTCGAGCGGGTGGACAGCGGTTATCGTTCGGCAATGAGCGTGCAATCGTCTTTGGTTATGCACCCGATCTACAGCTATGGTGATGAGGCCCAGCGAGAGAAGTACTTGCCCAAGCTTGCCACCGGAGAGTGGGTTGGCTGTTTTGGCCTGACCGAACCGGACCACGGGTCTGATCCGGGCAGCATGATCACTCGGGCCGAGAAAATAGACGGTGGCTATGTTTTAAATGGTGCCAAAATGTGGATTACCAATTCGCCGATTGCAGACCTTGCCGTCGTCTGGGCAAAGTTAGACGGCAAAATTCGCGGGTTTATTGTCGAGCGGGGCATGAAAGGTTTTGAAACCCCGAAAATCGAGGGCAAGTTTAGTTTGCGAGCATCGATCACTGGCAGTATTTCGCTAACAGATGTTGAAGTACCAGAGGCGAATCTGTTGCCAAACGCAAAAGGCCTAGGCGGCCCATTCGGCTGCTTGAACAAAGCGCGTTACGGGATTGCATGGGGTTCGATGGGCGCGGCAGAGTTTTGTTGGCACGCGGCCCGGCAATATACGCTGGACCGCAAACAATTTGGGCGTCCCTTAGCCGCCAATCAATTGATTCAAAAGAAGTTGGCAGACATGCAGACAGAAATCAGCTTAGGGCTGCAGGGTTGCTTGCAAATGGGACGCTTAATGGATGACGATGCCTGCCCGGTAGAACTGATCTCACTCATGAAGCGCAATAACTGTGGTAAAGCGCTTGATGTGGCGCGACACGCGCGCGACATGCACGGCGGCAATGGAATTTCCGACGAATATCATGTCATTCGGCACGTGATGAATTTGGAAACCGTCAATACTTATGAAGGCACCCACGATATCCACGCGCTCATTCTTGGGCGGGCACAAACCGGTCTGCAGGCCTTTACTGGCGCGTAAGACATATCTCACACGACTCCAGGGCGATCTCTGCTGGTCGCCCGGCATCAATCCGATCACGATACTGTCATGGCTTAGAGCCGGCTCAAGGATAGGCCTAAACGCCGTTGCGATCCTCAAGCCTATTTGGCTTGCAGCATGAAAACGCTTTTGCTTCACTATTGGTTTGCTTGACGGTTCACGTGTTAAACAACCCGCGGAGCAAAAAAGGCGTCAGTGCGGCGGTAGGGCGCTCGTCCATGGTCGAGCTTTAACCTAAAACAAACGGGTTTACAGGAGGCGGGATGATTAAAGTACTACTGGTCGATGACCATCAAATGGTTCGTTTTGGCATGCGGAAACTGTTAGAGGGTGCGCAAGGCATTCAGGTGGTGGGGGAGGCAAGTTCTGGTGAGGAAGCCGTGGTAGCGTTAGATGCGCTGAATCCTCAAGTCATCCTCATGGACGTGCAAATGCCGGGCATTGGGGGGCTCGAGGCCACAAGACGTTGTTTAAGAATCGCGCCGGATGTCAAAATCATTTGCGTCTCGATGCACGATGCCGAGCCATTCCCGAGTAAACTGTTTGAGGCTGGAGCAAGGGGATATCTCTCTAAACAGTCAGATCCCGACGAGTTGGTTAAAGCCATTCGACGGGTGATGGCAGGTAAGCGCTATGTAGGCGCGGATATCGCACAAAATTTAGCGCTGCGACCCTTCGCAGAAGCTCAGCAGTCACCCTTCGAACAACTGTCTGGCCGTGAAATGCAGATCACGCTGATGGTCATAAAAGGGATGTCTGCCAGTGAGATGGGCAAAAAACTGGCATTAAGTCCAAAGACGGTCAACAGTTATCGTTACCGGGTTTTCGAAAAGCTTGATCTAAATAACGATGTGGCGCTGACCAAATTGGCGATTACCCATGGTTTGCTGGAAACCGAGACCGCGGCGTGATCAACGGCACGACAGTTCGTCTTAAATTGTTGCTCAGGCGTAAAGGGTTAAAATAAAAGGCGAGGCGGAAGACGATTAGTTAGCGCGCTGCCTGGAGCCAATCAAATCTGACACCCAGAGCGAACAACTCTACAGGGAGCGGTGAGACCTGCGATGGAGAGTGCAATCAAACTGAAAAAGATACCGATAGACAGGGCTGAAGCGCTTCAGAAATGTCAGCGCTGCCCAGCTTTGCGACATCAGTTCAGCCGGCTTCGCCGACAGTATCCCGATTATTGGAATCTGCCGGTGCCTGGAACAGGGCCAGAGGACGCGAAGCTGATGATCTTAGGTCTTGCGCCAGGTCTCCATGGTGCAAATCGCACAGGTATACCGTTTGTTGGGGATGCATCGGGCAATTTGCTGCATAAAACCCTTGCCAAATTGGAGTTGACTGACGCGGTACGTATTACCAATGTCTTAAAGTGTCTTCCCAAACAGAACAAGCCCAGCGGTGCCGAACTGGGTCGCTGCCACCGGTTTTTGGTGCCCGAGCTGGAAGCTTTTATAGACGCGGGCGGTCAGGTGATTTTTGCGCTTGGCCGTGTCGCGCATGATCGTGTGCTCAAAAGCATGGACGTACCACTGGCAAGTAGGGCGTTTGCTCATGGCGCCATCCATGCGTTGCCCGGTGGTCTGTTTTTGGTCGATTCTTACCATTGCAGCCGCTACAACACCCAAACGGGTCGCTTGACCGAAACCATGTTCCTTGAGGCGCTCTCAGCAGCGGCACGGTTAGCGGCATGACCTTCGACGCCCCTGCCTTTTTAAAGACCTTGACGGCCAAGCCTGGTGTGTACCGAATGCTGGATGACAGCGGCGATGTGCTTTATGTCGGTAAGGCAAAAAATCTGAAAAACCGAGTTTCGAGTTATTTTCAGAAAACGGCAAAAGACTCTAAAACCATGGCGTTGGTTGCTCGGATTGCTGATGTGTCGGTGACCGTAACCAGCAGTGAGACAGAAGCGCTATTGCTTGAGCAATCTCAGATCAAAGCCTGGCGTCCTCCCTATAACATTATCTTCAAAGACGATAAGTCGTATCCCTACATTTATTTGTCCAACGATGACCAGTATCCACGGTTGGCATTCCACAGAGGTGCGCAAAAGAAGAAGGGCCGTTACTTCGGTCCTTTTCCCAGCGCATACTCAGTAAGAGATAGCTTGAACGTGCTCGAGAAAGCTTTTTTAGTGCGCCAGTGCGACGACAGCTATTTTAAAAATCGCTCTCGGCCGTGTTTGCAGTATCAGATTAAGCGTTGTTCTGGGCCATGTTGTGAATTGATTTCCGAAGAAGCGTATCGAGCCGACGTCAATAGTGCGATCAAGTTTCTCGAGGGTAAAAGTGCCGAAGTCATGGAAGATTATCGAGCTCGGATGGATGCTGCCGCCGAGGCGCTTGATTATGAAAGAGCCGCGGCTTACCGCGATCAGATACAGCATTTAAGGCGTATTCAAGAACAGCAATACGTGGTGTCGGCCGACGGAGACATTGATGTGGTCTATGCTGAACAGAGTGCTTCCGGTTTATGCGTCTTGGTGATGTTTATTCGCGGAGGTCGCATGTTGGGGAATAAAACGTTCTACCCGAATAATCGACTGGATCAGGAGACGGGCGATGTCCTGGCAGCTTTTCTTGCCCAGTTCTATTTAGACGAAGGTAAAACTCTGGATCTCCCTGATGAAATTGTTGTCAATGCTCAGCTTAACGATAAACCCCTGCTTGTCGAGGCCTTGAAGGATCTAAAGGGTAAAAAAATTATCGTCAAAGATAGGGTTCGCGGCACCCGCTCGCGCTGGCTAGAGATTGCAAAAAATACTGCCCAGCAAGCGTTAGGGACGCATGTTGCGAAGAAAGATAACTTGGCGACTCGGTTCAAATCGCTTCAGCAGGCGCTTAAGTTGGCAGCGCCGCCAGGTCGCTTGGAATGTTTTGATATAAGCCATACTCAGGGTGAGGCAACCGTTGCCTCGTGTGTGGTGTTTAATGAATCTGGGCCGCTGAAGTCGGATTATCGTTTGTTTAACATCGAGGGTATTACCCCTGGTGACGATTATGCTGCCATGGATCAAGCGCTTAGGCGCCGCTATGCTCGAATCAAAAGCGGCGAAGGCAGCATGCCTGATGTGTTGTTCATCGATGGTGGGAAGGGACAGTTAACGCAAGCCGCGCGGGTGCTAGACGAGTTAGCAGTGACAGGCGTGCGGGTAATTGGCATCGCGAAAGGCCCAACCCGTAAAGCCGGTCTTGAAAGTTTAATTGAGCTGGACGGCAGCGAATTGGTGATGCGCCCGGATGACCCTGGCTTGCATCTGATTCAGCATATTCGCGACGAAAGCCATCGGTTTGCGATTACCGGGCATCGAGCGCGACGCGGCAAAAAACGTACAGAATCTCAGCTGGATGGCATTGATGGCGTCGGGCCGACCCGACGACGGAGTCTGCTCAGACACTTTGGTGGCGTTAAGCAAGTACTGAGTGCGTCTGAAGAAGAGTTGGGCAAGGTAGAAGGGATAAGTCAAAGGCTGGCCGCGCAAATCTATGCTACCCTGCATCCTTAATCCCGACCGTCGCCCTTTGCGTCAATACCGATGAAATTACCGCTGACATTGCCAAATTTGCTGACCTCTCTACGGATCTGCCTGATTCCCGTTCTGGTGCTGTGCTTTTATTTGTTGCCTATGGATATTCGTTATTTAGCCTCCGCGTTGGTCTTTAGTATTGCCAGTTTGACAGACTGGTTAGATGGCTACTTGGCTCGCCGCATGGGTCAGATGACTCCTTTCGGCGCGTTTTTGGATCCAGTGGCAGACAAATTGTTGGTCGCTGTAGCGTTGGTGCTTCTTGTAGAGGCGCATGCCAGCGCCTTGCTCGCAATCCCTGCCTTGGTCATTGTGGGCCGAGAAATTGTTGTGTCTGCGCTGCGTGAGTGGATGTCTACCTACAGTGACCGCTCTGGTGTTCGAGTGTCGATGGTCGCAAAAGTTAAAACGGGCTTTCAAATGACAGCCATTATCGTACTGCTGGCTCAAGGTCCAGACCTTTCAGCGCCACTCGTGATTCTTGGTTATTTGTTGTTGTATGTGGCCGCTGGCCTTACGCTTTGGTCCATGTACCAGTATTTGCTGATCGCGTGGCCGGACTTATCAATGGGGATGCAGCGCCGCGACGATGAGCGCTGAGTACCTAGGCCTATGAGCGATCGCTTGACGCTTTTTGCTTAATGCTCAGTTGTTTCCGCCCCAACGTCTCAGACGTCTCACCGATCTGGATTGAATAAAGCCGTTTCGCGATCT
>Ga0255755_1004234_pt1 | contig 10504 bp, 11 predicted proteins | sample 011ome_18_FD_179955 | JGI IMG/M metagenome (GOLD analysis project Ga0255755, IMG submission 179955) | Coastal salt marsh microbial communities from the Groves Creek Marsh, Skidaway Island, Georgia - 011501BT metaG (version 2) | ecosystem: Environmental > Aquatic > Marine > Intertidal zone > Salt...
CTTCTTTAACACTAATATCTACGCCTCTAAGAGCTTGGATTTTATCGTAAAAAGTTTCTACTTTTTTTATTTCTAACATTATTCCTCTGATCCTAAATAAGCTTCAATTACTTCTTTGTTTTGTGTTGTTGCTTGTGGTGTTCCCTCAAATATTTTTTTTCCATAATTTAAAACTACAACATGGTCTGAGATTTCCATCACAACACTCATGTCATGTTCAATAAGTAGAATGCCAATTTTTTTATCATTTTTAATAAATTCTAATAATTTATTAAGTTCAGAAGATTCTTTTGGATTTAATCCTGCTGCTGGCTCATCTAGGCATAGAAGTTTGGGATCAATACACATTGCACGAATAATTTCTAATTTTCTTTGATCACCGTAAGGTAAATCTCCAGCATCATCATCTGCTCTTGAGGTTAATCCTATGATGTCTAGCCAGTATTTCGCCTTTTCTACTGCTTGCCTTTCTTTATATCTGTATCTCTTTAAATTAAGTAACCCAAAAATACTAAATCCTGAAGCTCTCATTAAATCATTGTGTTGGGCTACTAATAAATTTTCCAAAACTGACATTGCGGGAAACAACCTGATATTTTGAAAAGTTCTCGCCACCTTAGCGTATTTTGCAATTTTAAAGTCAGTGTAATCATTTAAAGGAATTAATTTTCCTTCTTTGTTTAAAATCATATTGCCAGAAGTTGGTTTGTAAAAACCAGTTAGACAATTGAATACAGTTGTTTTACCAGCACCATTAGGACCAATAATTGAAGTGATTTGATTTTTATTTGCAGAAAAAGATAAATTATCAATTGCAATCAATCCTCCAAATTTCATCGTTAAGTTATTAACGACTAATAATTGCTCGTTCATTTCTTTTCTCCGTGCAAAGTAATAGTTGGTTCGCGGTGCTCTAATATTCCTTTAGGTTTAAACAACATGATAAGTACCATTGCTAAACCAAAAGCTATCATTCTAAACTGCTCAAGTTCTCTAAAGATTTCGGTAAAACCAATTAAGAAAATTGCAGCTAACACCACACCCGTTTGAGATCCCATTCCACCTAAAACAACAATGGCAACGATAATGGCTGACTCAATAAATGTGAAACTTTCAGGACTTATAAATCCTTGTTTAGTTGCGAAGAATGAACCAGCAAACCCTCCAAACATGGCACCAATAGCAAAGGCAGTAAGTTTTGTATTTGTAGGATTAACACCTAGGGATTTGCAAGCTATCTCATCTTCTCTTAACGCTTCCCAAGCTCTACCAACAGGAAGTCTTCTAATTCTTAGAGTAAAATAATTTGTAATTAACGCTAAGACTAAAATGACATAATACAAAAATATCATCTTATGAACGTTTGAAAATTCTAAATTAAAGAATGAATGAAATGTCTCTACCCCTTCTTTAGGATTATTTGTAAACTCTAGACCAAAGAATGATGGTCTAGGGATTCCTCCAATACCATCTGGTCCATTTGTAAAATCATACCAGTTAATTAAAACTATTCTTATGATCTCTCCAAAACCAAGTGTTACAATTGCAAGATAATCTCCTCTTAATCTTAAAACCGGAAAGCCCAATAATATTCCAAAGAAAGCTGCAAACATTCCAGCAAGTGGTAAGCAAACCCAAAAGGACCAGCCAAATGTGGTTGAGATTAGTGCAAAAGAATAAGCACCAACAGCATAAAAAGCTACATAACCAAGATCAAGTAATCCTGCTAGTCCTACTACAATGTTTAGGCCCCAACCCAGCATTATATAAGTTAAAACCATTATACCTACATCTAGAATGTATCTGTCAGTAAAAGGCAGGAAAGGAAATACAATTGCAAATAAGATACCTGTGATGGCAAATTGTTTTCCTTTACCTGAAAAAAAATTTGATACACCTGAACTAAATTTGCCTAGGACATTAATTTTTTCAGATCTTTGACTATTTAAGTTAATTAAAAATCTTCCTATTACACATATTGCTACTAGAATAAACGTCGAGCCCCATTGAGGGTCAATATACAAACCTTCTTTTTGAATTTCTGTTCTTAATCCTACTATGGGTACAAATAAAGCTAATGAAATTAATCCAGTAAATAAACTATCTTTAATATTCTTTTTTAAATCTTCAGAGTTCATTAATTATACTTTTTCAATATCTGGTTTGCCAAGAAAACCTGTTGGAAAGAAAATTAGAACAATCACTAAAATACTAAAAGCTGCTACATCTTTATATTCAACAGATACATAGCCAGACCACATCGTTTCGATTAAACCTATTATAAGCCCACCAAGCATCGCTCCAGGTAACGAACCAATTCCACCTAATACAGCTGCGGTAAATGCTTTTAGACCAGCTAAAAATCCAATTCGAAAATCAATAACGCCGTAATACAAAACAAACATCATTCCAGCTACTGATGCTAAGGCCGATCCTAAAATAAAAGTAACCGATATTGTTCGGTCTACATTAATTCCTAATAATGATGCCATAGTTTTATCTTGCTCGCAGGCTCTTTGTGCACGACCTAAATCTGTTTTGGTAATTAAATAAGTAAATAAAATCATCAATCCAACGGTTAAGAAAACCATAAAGATTTGCAAATAACTTAAGATCACAACAAAGTCAGAGTCTTTAAAAAATTCTAACTTTCCAGAAAATAATGGATGAATGGCTTTAGTTCTGGCACCTTGAGCAACTTGTACGAAATTTTGAAGTACGATTGACATCCCTAAAGCAGAAATAAGTGGAGCTAATCTAAAAGAACCACGTAAAGGTTTATATGCCAATTTCTCAACAGACCAACCATAACAGGCAGTAAATAACATTGAGATTAATAAAACTAAAAGCAAAACAATCGGCAAGGCAATTCCCGTTAAACCAAAAATAATAAAAGAAATTAATGCAATGAATGCGCCCACCATAAAAATATCACCATGAGCAAAGTTGATCATTCCAATAATTCCATAAACCATCGTGTAACCAATTGCGATTAAACCATAGATGGATCCAAGCGTTACACCGTTGATTGTTTGCTGTAAAAAATATTCCATATTATTTTGTCTTACTCAGTCTGGTATGAATGCTATTTAAAGCTTTATTTAAACTACTATAAAACTTTAATTTTTTTAATTCTTTTAAAGCTTGTTCATTTAATCCCTTTGGTGTTTGAGATTCTGCTACCAATTGTTTTAAGCCTTTGTTTTTTTTGTTAACCGCATCTTGGGAAAGGCCTAAAAATAATTCTGTTATATAATGAGTAGCGTTAATTCTATTTACGCCTTTATTGCTCAACCAATCAATGCTCACTTTTAATAGCTCATAAAACGGCGCCATTAAAGCTGAAGTAGACCAAAATTTATTGCATATCTTTTCATTATTAACTTCGATCACTTTACCTAGGTGATTAAAGAAATTCTTAGCATTTTGATTTGATGGACAGATAATGATTGGACCTTTTTTAATTTCAATTGGTGGCAAGGGAATAGCTCTTACAATATTTTTTGATTTAGTTAATTTTTTTAAGTTTGCAAGATTAATTGTTGAAATAAAACTTATGATTTTCTTATTCTTTGCAAATGTAAGTTTATCTAAAATCTTATTTCCAACCATTGGCGTGATAGCTAAGAATATAATTTGAGATTTATTAATAATTTCTTGATTATCCTTTAAAACTTTAACGAATTTAAATTTTTTACTTAAATGACTAGCAACCGACCTATTTCTATAAGAAATATAAATTTTTGAGGATTTAAGTTTAGATTTAGAAATACCATAAATAATAGATGAAGTTATCTTTCCTGAACCAATAAACCCTAAAATCATATTGCCGTGAGAATAGCGAAGCTTGCTGATTTAATAAAGAAAATTAATTAGTAAAAAAAGTACCACGTATTCTTAATAATTCCCGGCTAAGACCTGTATGCTCTTTAAATGCTTTTCTGCCATGTAACCAAAAATAATTATTAGAAAAAATTGTAGAACCAACAGGCAAAGGAAAAATAACTTTATTTTGACTCTCTTCTAAACTGTCAGATAACTTTTGTAGAAATAATCCTTGTTCCATATTTTTGGGCTCTGGAAACTGATCTATGTAAGAAATTATTGGCTTATCATTTTTATCTTTACTAAACACAGGATGTTCTACTTTATATCCAACATTCTTGCTTTTAGGAGATCCCCAAACAAAATTTTCCTTAGCAACTGGATCTTCGCTTAAGTTTTCAAGATGTTCCCAATCATCTAAATGTAGCAAAACACTCTCTCCACCTGAAACATTTAATTCCTCTAATTTTGTCATAATTAACCAGTCTGTTTTTTCATTCACATATGTTCCGTCCGTATGGAGATCTAAATTTGTATAAGCTTTTCTTAAATAAGAGTCGCTATTGTCTTCATGTTTGACGGTAAACCTTGCGTAATATTTTCCTGACATAGAGTCAAAGTTTGGAGTGCCAATTAAATGCGCAATACCAGTTGATAGTTTAACTAAAAATTCTTTATCAAATTTTTTATTATTTATTTCTGGCTCAACAATCACAGTACCAGTATCACGATCATTTAAAATTTTTAATAATGTTTCACCTAATTTATTATCGAAAACTTCATCAATACTTTTAGCAATACTAAATCTTGTAAAGGGTTTGTATTCTAGAGAAGTAATCGAATGTTTTTTAAAAGGAAAAACTAATCTATCTAAATCTTTTTCTTTAAATTGAATAACCTGAACTCTTTTAGACTCTTTATGATCTTTAACTGTAAAACTCATATTAAACTTATTAAACTCCAAGAACAAAAATTGTCAATAATAAGAATGATAAAATTGTAGGAATAACTAAGTTCTTTTTTGTTAAGACAAAAACACTTAAACAAATGATTGTCACAATAATTCTTGAGCTAATCTCTGCATCTTGTAAGGCACCATTTGGAAATATAATCATTCGAACCATTAAAGCTGCAAGAATTGAGTAAGCCACATAATTAAACCAATCAAATACTTTTGATTTACTAGATAATCTTTCAGAAGTTAAAACTCCTAATAATCTTGAAATATAAGTGGCAACAGAAGTAACTAAAATAATGATAGCAATACTATAACTCATTTTTTCTCCTTAATTAGAAACGCTAAGCTGCCACCAATAAACCCACTAATTAAAATAGACCATTCAGGTGTGAACAAATAAAAGATAGGACCTAATATTCCACCCACAACAATGGCAACAGTTGTTTTAATATTGGTCATTGCACCAACCATCATGCATAAAAAATAAACTGGATTAACAATACCAAGTGCAATCATTAAATCATTGCTTAAATAATCTGAAATTAAATAACCAAATGTTGTTGAAAGCACTGCGGAAGTTAAAGTTCCACTACCGATACCAATCCAATAATCTAATCTAAATCTCTTATCTATTTTCTTATAACCCTCTTTCATAATCAGCCATGAAGAAACGGCTAGGAAGTGACATGAGATATAATATTTCCAACGTGGTTGATTCTTATGATGCAAAGCTGGCATTAAAGCTACCGTCATTGGATAAAATCTAAAATTAACTAACCAAACTGAAATAAAAATATTTATTAAAGAGGCACCAATTAAATAAGATTCGGTCATTACTAATTGACCTGGAAGCGCATAAGTAAAAAAACTTGAAGCAACTGATTGCTCTAAATTAAATCCAGAATGTTTAAAGATAGCACCAAGTGCAATAAAACTTGTTGCTAATGCAACAGCTGGGCTTCTTCCTCCGGCTAAAGATTTTAGCCCTAATAAAAAATATTTTGAATTAACCATTAACCGCCAAGGAATAGTCGGCCTACTTCTTCATTTTGCAAAAGCTCATCGCCTTTACCCACAATGGCAGTTTCACCAGATACTAATACATAACCAATGTCTGCAAACTCTAATCCTTTTTTAGCATTTTGCTCTACTAAAAGAATTGTTTTCTTCTCGTTCTTTTGCAAATCTCCTAAAATTTCAAAAACCATATCAATATATTTTGGCTCTAATCCAATTGATGGTTCGTCAACTAACAAAATATCAGGATTCATAATCAAAGCTCTAGAGATTTCTAACAATCTTCTTTCTCCACCCGATAATACTTTAGCTTTCTGATTTCTTCTTTCACCTAATCTTGTGTATTTTTTTAAAACTTGATTAGCCGCATCTCTAGACTCTTCAACTTTATCTTTAATAAATCCACCCATAAGTAGATTTTCTTCAACTGTCATATCTGGAAACACAGAATTATCTTGTAAAATATACGCTACTCCTGAATTCTTTAACTTTTCAGCAGGAGATAGTTTTGTAACATTTTTGTTATCTATCGTTACATCGCCTGAAAAAATATTTGTAAAACCATAAATAGAGTGAAGTACAGTAGATTTTCCAGCTCCATTTGGACCAATTAAACAAAGTGATTGTGCTTTATCACAAGTTAAACTGAAATTATGCAAAATTTCCATTTTACCATAACCAGCCACTAAATTTTTAATTTCTAGAAATTTTGATTGATTAGATAAACTAAGAAGTTCTTTCTCTGAAATTTTAGATTTAATTTGACTTGATTTTTCTACAACGTCATCAACAGAAATAACTGTATCTGCTCTACCCTCACCATAGCCACGTATTTTCTTTTTATCTTTGCTCATTAACTTGCTCCAAGGTAAGCATCAATCACACGCTTATCATTTTTTATTTCTTGTGGGGTGCCATCTGCTAGCATTTTTCCATGAGCCATACAAAATACATGCTGAGCTAAATTCATTACGACTCTCATGTTGTGTTCGATAACAAATAAAGTAATTTTATATTTGTCATTTATCTTAATTAAACGATCTATAATTCCATTAATTAAAGTAGGATTAATTCCAGCTGTTGGCTCATCTAGCATTAACATTTTAGGTCCATTCATTAATGCCATGGCTAACTCTAATAACTTTTGTTGACCAAATGATAATTCTCCAGCTCTTAAATTTCTTTTTTCGTATAAACCTACAAAAGAAAGATATTGTTCAGCTTCATCATCAAGTTCTTTAGGTAGCTTATCAAACATTCTCGTATAAGCGTTTGAAACCTTTTTGCTTATTTTCATATTCATCATGCAAGACATTTGTCCATAAATTTTTGTTTGTTGAAAGGTTCTAAGCAAACCTAATGGTGGAATTTCGTGAACTAACATTTTAGATAATTCTTTTCCTTCAAATTTTATAGAACCATTGTCAATTGGGTGTGTACCTACTATAGAGTTAAACAATGTTGTTTTACCTGATCCATTAGGACCAATTAAGCTAACAATAGATCCTTGTTTGATGGATAAAGAAATATCTTCGTTGGCTCTTACACCGCCAAAAAATTTCGAAACATTATTTACTTCTAAAATATTAGTCATTTGTATTAATTGTTACTTGCGCAAGTCTTGCTTTTTTATCTACTACTTCACCAAACCATTCAGGTTTTTTTCCTCGAAGCCAACCCATTAATCCTTCTGGGAAGAACACAACAATAATTACGATTAAGAAACCTAAAGCTACTAACTGCCAACCTAAGAAATAAGTCCAGAAAAATTCTTTAAATAATTGGAAAAGAATAGCTCCAATGATGGGTCCCCAAAGTGTTCCTTTGCCGCCAAGGATTGTCATTAACACCATGTAAACACCAAAGGTTGCTCCATTAAATGCAACTTCAGTTGGCTCGATGTAACCATTTATGTTTCCAAATAGTGCTCCAGCAATCCCCATGAAAAATGCCGAAAACAACCAACCTGTTACTTTGTATCTCATAGTTGGAATTCCCATTGCTTCAGCTTTGTCTTCGTTGTCCCTTATCGCTGTTAGGATTAATCCAAATCTAGTGTTGTATAACCATCTTAAAGTAAAGAACGTTACTAAAAATAAAATAAAAGTTAGGTAAAAGAAAAAATTTCTTTTTGCACCAAAAAATAATTCTAAATCTTGTCCATCAACTTTCGGCCAAACAGGTACGGTCATTCCCATGCCGCCACCCCAAATATCCATAGTTGTTGCAAATTCTCCTGCGGCAATACCTAAGCCTAGAGTTCCAATTGCAAAATAGTGCCCTCTTAATATTAACATAAAGGAACCAAGCACTAACGCCACAAGCATTGGAATAATTCCTGCTAATAAAAGCCCAATAGGTAAAGACATGAAGTATTGTGAGGTGTTATGAACAAATGTTTTATAACCTCCTGCGGCTGTCCAATCAGCTAAATTAAATGCGTATCCAATTTGTACTGACGCACAAATGTACATACCTAATCCAAAAAAGATAATATTACCAAATGTGTTATAACCCATTTTTCCTCCTTGAATATTCCAGGTCAATGCAAAAACCATAAAAATCCAAAGTTCAGAAAATTGAGTTAAATAAGCTGGAGCTAAAAAAGGAATAAATATTCCAAAAAACATTAAAAGAGAAAGTGCTGATAATTCTTTTATGTTTGTCATTATTTTAAATACTCTCTTCGTTTTGCTAATTTTTTACTTCTGTAGACTAAAATAAATACTAACAACAAAAATACTAAACCTATTCTATATTCTGTTCCAAAAGCATATGACGCTAATTCTTCAAATGCTCCTAAACCTAATCCAGAAGCTAACACAGCTGGTATATTTCCAAGTCCTGCAATAATTACGATCATGAAAGATCTTACAGTGTAAGGTAATCCCATATAAGGATGAATAGTATAAGTCATAACAACTAAAGAACCTGCTAAACCACAAATCGCGGCGTTTAATGCATATGTAAAAGCATAAACTTTTTCGGTGTTCACTCCTAATATTCTAGCAGCTCTCGGATTTTGAGCAGTTGCTCGAATAGCTCTACCCATTTTTGATGTTTTCATAAAATAAATAACACCTATTGCACCTAGTACTGCAATCACAAAAGAAGAAACTTTTACAAGTGCAATTGTAATATTATGATCAAACATAAAAACTGTTCCTAAACCTGTTAAAGCAGTTTCAACTTGAGAGCCAAAAATCAAATTCATGATTTGTCTAATCATTATACTGATGCCAAATGTTGCCAATATAGAGATAAACATGTCTTTATCGACTACGCGATTTACGATTAATTTATAAAGCAAAAATCCTAAAACAAATAAAAATGCAAAAGATAAAGGCGCTCCTAAAAATGGAGAAAATCCTAATTTATAAACTGCAAAAGTTATGTAGCCACCTAATATTACAAACTCTCCCTGAGCAATGTTAATGATGTTCATTACTCCCCAAGCTAAAGCCATTCCGTAAGCTACTAATGCAAAAATAGCTCCGATCATTACGCCATCTAAAATGGCCTGAAGATTCAAGAATGGTGCTTGTATTAAAATCATAGTTTTCGAATAATAAAATTAATGAAACCGCCCTACATAAAATGTAGAGCGGTTTACAAATTTAATAATTATTTTCGACCAGCCCACTTAGGCGTAGGATAAATTAATTTAGCCTCTGCCCATTTTTCTGGAGCTACTACTTTGTTTTCACCGTTGATCACTTGGAATAGTACCATTGGTTTAGCTAGGTTTTGACCTGTTTCGCTAAACTTAACTGGACCATAGAAAGTCATCATGTCAGTTTTTGCTAAAGCATCTCTAACTTTGTCTTTGTCAAAGCTATTAGCTCTTTCAAAAGCAGCTTTATAAACTAACAAAGCAGCTGAAGATTCAGCAGCTTGGTATGGTGGATCATATTTATAGATGCCTTCAAATGTTTTTGCATAATCAGTTCCTGATCCAAAGAATTTATCTTTGTAAGAAAGTGATTTATGCCATTGAGCAGCACATAAAGTATAGTCTCCACCACCACCTAAGTTTTTGTTAATTGCAGCTGAGTCACAGTGAGTCATTGCAACCATAGGAACATCAACTTTAAGGTCAGTGATTTGTTTAATACCAGTCATTGCTCCTTTATCGTGACCTGATACGATTAATAAATCAGGTTTAAGAGCTTTAACTTTTTGCAATGTTGAAGTCATATCGTTCAACTCTTTTGGAAGAGCGTCATCGATTACAACTTTCATGCCATGAGCTTTGATTCTTTCCATTACACCTAATTTTACATCTAATGAGAAAGCATCTTGTTCAAAGGCTAATGCAACTGTGGCATTTTTCTTTTTAGTAGCCATTAAGTCTACTGCTGAGTTCAAATACTGATCAGCAGAGTTTAAAACTGCAAATAAATATTTATAACCTTTAGTAAATAAAGATCGTGCAGCACCATTTGCTTCTACCATTGGCACACCAAATTTTTCAGATACTGGAGCCATGGCAATTGTAATACCTGAACCATAAGGTCCTAAAAGATATTGAATACCATCTTGTTCAATTAATCTTTGTCCTAGAGCAGCAGCTTTTGCAGCATCTGACTCGTCGTCATAGTATTTAATTGCTATTTTATATTTTTTTCCTCCAACCTTTACTCCACCTTTATCATTTATAATTTTAGCACCTAAGTCATAACCTTTTTGCGTATGCTTACTGCT
>Ga0255755_1004241_pt1 | contig 10493 bp, 12 predicted proteins | sample 011ome_18_FD_179955 | JGI IMG/M metagenome (GOLD analysis project Ga0255755, IMG submission 179955) | Coastal salt marsh microbial communities from the Groves Creek Marsh, Skidaway Island, Georgia - 011501BT metaG (version 2) | ecosystem: Environmental > Aquatic > Marine > Intertidal zone > Salt...
TTTGACGACGAAACGTTTTAATTAATAATGACCAAAGACTAGTGTTTTTTAGCATTCACCACCAAAAGCTTCTTCTTCTCTTCATTTTTCCTCTCGCCCGCGCGTGAACAACTCCTACGTAGGAGAGAGAAAAAGAGCGAGAGAGAGTCAATGGAATGTACAACTCGCGCATCACAAATGACGTTCAATTCAAAGAGGAATAGTACAACGAACAAAATCACGAAGAAGAACACACCGAGAAGAAGTTCTCGTCGACTCTCGTCAACGTCATCTTCATCGAAAAGAAAGAAGAACATCGTCAAAGCCTCTGTGTCGTCGTCATCGTTCTCAAAAACCAACCTTCTCGAGGACGTTTTCTCCGATTCAGATTCTCGACCGGTAATATTATTCGACGGCGTGTGTAACTTGTGCCACGGAGGAGTGAATTTCGTTTTGGATACGGACAACACGCCAGACGGCGCGTTACGGTTCGCAGCCTTGCAATCGGAACTAGGAAAAACGTTATTAGAGAAAGCTGGGAAGAGACGGGATGATATCAGCTCGATAGTGCTGGTCGAAAAAGGCGAAGGACAGAGCAACAACAACAACAACAACGAGTTAAAATTCTATTTCAAATCGGATGCGGTATTAAGGATCGGCGCAAAACTCGGGAACTTTTACGGGATACCGTTATCTCCGTTTGCGAAAGTTGCGAATGCGTTTGTGCCGACATTTATACGGGATACAGTGTATACGGCGGTAGCGAGTAATAGATACAATTTGTTGGGCAAGAAAGACGAATGCAGATTCGACGCGGATGGGAAGTTTGACGAGCGCTTTTTGACGTGATAGTTGTAGGAATATTAAATCAAATGTATTGTGTATAATTAAGGTAATGCTAATAACAAATGCTACTGTAGTTGGCTTTCAAGCAAGTTTTTTCATCTTTTCTTTCCTTTACCTCCTTTTCGACCACCGCCGCCGGATGCGTATTTGCCGTTGCCTCCTCGATCGAAACTCGCCGGTTTGTAATCAGACATGTCCCTTGCCGAATTCTTATCGTTTCGTTTCATTCCCTGCGTGTAGAAAAGAAATAGAACAGAGATGAACGCGTCGTTAATATTTTTCATAGATGACGAAGGACTAAACAAGTAAACGAGAAAGAAAGAGAAAGAGAAGAAGAATATAGATAGCATGGTCTGTCCCGTGACATAACTGCAGCGACGCCGCTTTGCCTAGGCAATGGAATATGCTCACCCCGGTTAGGGAGGCGAAAACAAAATAAATTGCTGACGCCTACAACCGCCGGTCTATGTAAGGCGTTTGAGCAGGGATATACACCGTGGAAGTTTTCGATGCCCCAGTCGCATTGATGCAGGGGATGCGGGCAGCACCCCCTATATCCGCCTAAACGAAATGGAAGAAACGAGACGAATTCTTTGAAAGAACAACACAAAATAAAACGACGCACCCTCTTTTTGCCGCCAAAACCAAACTTAGAGTCTCGGGTTTCTCTTTTTCTCTTCACATCTCCGCCGGCACCTTCAAACGGCGCCTTCCCGTCGTCTGCGAACCCAGACTTCTTCCTCTGCGACCTCCATTTATCTAAGTCTTTAATAGCTTCCTTCTTCGCCAGCGTTCGTTGCTTCACTTTTTCGGCTTGGACTTGCTTGCCGTATCTCTTTGCCTCTCTCGTCTTTCGTCTCTCGTCTCTAATTTCTAACTGTTGCTGCTCATACATCAACTCCGAGCGAACTTTCTTCATGTGTTCGTCCGATTTCACCATCTCCGCGTAATAATCGTGCGGTCTCTTCACTGGAACTCCGAGTTTCTTCAACTTCTTCACCGCCTGGTTCGCCGACTCCAACGCCCGTTCGTAAAAGAACGTCTCTCGAGTGAGATCATCATCCACCGTTTCTAACTTTTCCTCTCTGTTCTCTCCAACGACGACGAGATGGTCGAACCAATTCGCTTTATTCGTCCACTGAAAATCTTCCAAAGATTGCTTCAATCCCGTTTTGTTGTTGACGAAAACTTTGTTCGCGTCGCGAGAAGAGTGCGAGGGGTGATTCGAGTGTTGCTGTTTCCGTCGATCTGCTTGTATGCTTTCTAACGCTTTCATTTCTGCTTCGAGTTCCTCCTGTTTGTTTTGTCGGCATTCAGAAAAAGGAGAGAAAAGAAGATGGGTCAGTTATGCGCGCAAAATGCGTATAAACCAATGCGCGAGCGAAGGAGAGATGAGAGAAGAACCGCGCGTTAGAGGAACGCGAAGGATAAAAAGAAAGAAACCAATGGCGGCTGCTTTTTGCATTCCGAAAGCTTTACAAATATATTTCTACGAAATACGCACGTCTGAATCGTACTCTTCTTCCTCTGAATCTTCAAACGCTTCCAAGTTTAATTCCTCTTCCTCTTCCTCGTCCTCTTTATCCTCCTCTTCATCCGAAGATGGCGGTCGTTTCTTCCCCATTCTTCTTTCTTTTTTCTCTTTAATTTTTTCCGTGCACCTTTTTTTGTCGCTCTGTGCTGGCTGGGCACTCCCGCGCTTTTCCTTAAATTCTCACTTTTTCTGTCCTTCGTCATATCTTTTGCTCTTTGAGGTGGTTCAATTTTTAAATATTCGCAAACACGATGACTCGAACGACGACGACGACGACGAAAGCAGCCCAGGTAGAAACAGCATACGTATTTAACAGGCAAAGAAGAAGAGGTTTATTTCGAAATGATGAACATCGCACAAACCGACGACGAGGAGAGAATCGCTCATCTAATCGCCGGTTGAATTCGAGAGGCGCTTCGTGTTCGTCCTCCCCGGCGATTGGAAATGCAAAAACTCAGAGTAGTGAGAAGACGACGACGACGACGACGACGAACAGACGGAAAGCTTTGTTAGCAGCGAGTGGATTAGTTTTAGGAACGAAATATTACGACAACACGGAAGAAGCGAAAGCGTTCATTGATTTACCCAGTCGATTGCACAACAGATACTTCCTCGTCAGACACGGGGAGAGTACGTTAGACGTACGAAATCAGATATTATCGAATCCGAGTTATAAATATGACACCACTTACGGATTGACCGCAAAAGGCGTGGAACAAGTGCACGAAGCTGCGAGAATTATTGTCGAAGAGTACGACGGTTCGCCGTCGTGGTTATACACGAGTAATTTTCAGCGGTCGTTCCAAACGGCGCTGGTTATGCGAGAAGACTTAGGATTACTCTTTAGCGAAGTGAGGACAGAGTTCAGCGGTTTGTTGGACCCGAGAAAGATGGGAAGTTTAGATTTCCAGGACCAATCAAATTGGAAAGAAGTCTGGGAAAACGATTTGAAAGATCCTCTATCGACGCCTCCACCTGTGTCGGACTCTTTGCAGCCGTCTGCAAGCGTTGAGTCGGTGAGAGATTTGTACAGAAGGACGCTCGAAGCGTTCACGAGATTAGAGGCTACATATTTCGGCACGGATATCGTATTGGTTTCGCATGCGGATACACTGTCGTGTTTTTGTGCGGCGTTATATGGAACCGATTTGGGGAGACACCATTTAGATTATCCGTTTGAGTTAGGTGAGGTTAAATGCGTCGATTTGTCTGGCATTCCTGAAAAAGGTTCGAAAATGGCGCCTACTGACATTCAAGGCGAGTATGCGGTTGGCGATAAAGCCGTAAATTATTTGTAACGATACTAATTCAAAAACTAAAAAAGCGCGGCTGCCGCCACGTTTTGGGAAACTTTTGCTTCGCCCACGCCTCTTGTTTTGCTGAGCAATACCTTCGCTTTCGCCAAGAGTCTCGAAACGCTAAACTGTTGCGCTGGCATGCGGCTACACAGCTGCAACAGGTCGTCGTAATTTTTGCAGGAAAACACACTGTGCCGCATTTCTAGAAACGCAGCTGCTACGACGTGTAAAAACAATCGTCCTCCACCGACCGTTAAAACTTCTAAAATGTCTGAGTCGCCATCGAATTGTGAATTGTTACGTTCTTCGTACACCGCCGCAGCCGCCGACATCGCCGTCGCTTCAGCAGTTGGGGCGAAATCTCTCGTCGCCATCAACACGTCCCAAAGAAATATCGTTGAAGAGACGTCCAATTCACGCGAAAGTAACACAACAACCGATCGAAATGCAAACATGCAGTTCTCGCTATTCAAAGAGTGGAGATGTTTCCAAAGCGGTTTATCGCATATTTGAAAAATTGTCGACAAAGCGAGCAAGCGTTCTGAAATGCCGCCGTCTAAATGCGCATGTCCGGAGATGACAAAATGACTTCTAAACGCTCCGGAAGTAAAATGCGCGAAGCACCAAAACGCTTCGGATTCATCCACGCAGTCTCGTAAAAATCCAGCCGCCAACTCGTTCATTCCTTGACAATACCCAACTGTTGGATCATAAAGCGCGAAAGCTTCCAAGATTTTCCGACACCGCTGTGTCTGCACTACTTCCCATGATTTTTTCTTACTATTCTTTTTATCACCACTACTCAAAACGTTCAAATCCTTTTCTAATAGCGCGGCGGTATTCGCGTCGTCGCACGCGTCGTACGTTGCCGCGAATTCTCCGTATACAAAAGTCGTTCTCGGCGCATCCGCTTTGATTACAGGGGCATTTTCCGTGAAGACGCCCAAATCTCTCGGAGGTAACGAGTCTTTACTATACGCCTTTCCACTCTTCATCATCAGTTCCAGCTCTTTACATCGTTTCCTCAACGCGTCGTATTTGACTTTCCGCATCTGTTTCGCCTGTTCAACTTCCACCGCGGAGTCCTTCGGGTCCCTTATGTTCAACAAGAACGGGTACACTTCTTGACGCAACGCGGATTCGATACCGCCTTCGATGATAATCTTCCTCATGGCCTCAGGGTTTACAATACGGCCTGACTCGTCGCATCCATCGAACCACATTTGAGTCGTGAGCATTTTCTTCTCTCTTCTTCGGTGTTCGGATTTCATTTGACTCGCTTTATTCGTCACGTACGAAGAGGTCGTTAAAAACGAGTCGAGGATTTTTCTTTTCCAATTCGATGAGGAAGAAGAAGAAGAGGAGGAAGAAGATTGGTACTCTTCGCTGTTGGTGTACGCAAACACGGCGCCGACGGTGGCAACGAACGCACCAACTGCCGCTGTGGTGACGACGATGGTTTTACCACCGTATCCGCCGCTGGTCGACATTATATTTTTGAGGCGTTACTTTGTTACAGGTGCCTTCAATTTTATAAAAATAATATGAATTTGTGTTGGTTACAGGTATGGTGTGTGTCGACTAAAAACTACTACGGTTCTAACGGGCAAACGAGTTTCACATCGTCCTTGATTTTGATGCCGCCGCGGTTTGGACTCCCTCGTTCAGTCGAGTTGAATCTCGTTTTGAACGCGTCTGGGAGTTTAATTCCGTTTTCGGGCGAAAGCCAGAGGCGCAATAAATGTCTCGGGAACTCGCTTTCTTTTTTGAAAGCGCTGCGCGCGTGGAAAGTCGTGTGGTTGTGCAGCCATTGGATGTCTCCAGATTGTAAGCGCATCTCAATCTGTCGTTTTACGCAGAGCGCGTCGAGATAATTTAAGGCTTCGATTTGTAAACTAGTTAATTTTGGAGTTCCCTCTATCGTCTGAGCTGCGTCTATGAAGGATCGATCGTAGATACCGATTATATTTTTCTCGCCCGTTCGATCGTCTTCTACTTCGTGAAAGACAGCCATCTCGTAAGTAGGCCCGCATCCCGGTGGTATCTCGCCTTTTCGAGAAACAAAAAACGGTTGCAACAAAACTTCTGCTAAATCTGCTCGCTCTCTCTTTATCTCTTCGTAGCAGCGAACAGAGGATACCCATTGGGAGTCACCTCCCGCTGAGGCGTTTCGTATACAGAGCAAACCAACTATATCCGCAGAATCAGTATGGAAAGGTTGCGCAGCGCTGGTCGTATACAGTCGTGTTGAAGGCGAAAGCGGATCATTTCCTAAATCATAGACGTGCCCTAACACGTGACCGAATTTATTCTGGCTCACTGGTATGCCCATTATTTTTCCAATCGCACAAAATATCGTGCAAATATCTTTGTTCGAATATCGCGCCACGGTCAGTCCTCTTTGCACTGCGAAACCTCTCCCTTGGAGGATTTCGTCCCTCATAGCCAATAGCTTGTTTTGAAAAGACGAACTCAACGGGAATGTTTCCGCGGTAACGTCCATTACGTCCAAATTTGTAGCTCTGAAATGTCGCAAGGCAAGTTCAATCTCGTCATTTTCTTCATCCGTGAACGTCCACATCCATTCGTGTGACTCTTTCTCATATCTTTCATTCCAATGCGACGACTCGTAACTGCTTTTTTGGGAAGAAGAAGAAGAGGAAGAAGTCGCGGCAGCGTTGCTCGTGCATGAGGGCACACGAGAAGAACGAGTAAACCTGCGGACTTCTGCGATGGATGCGAGAGGTTGTGTGACTCCACGTGACATTTGCTGCAAAGAATCGTTTCTTTCAGCGTTGAAGATAATCAGATGTGTTTGTCTGCGAAGTGACGACGTTTCGCTCGTCTGGGAAAAAATAAAGAAAACGGCAAGACGTGAGAAGGAAAAGAAGGGGAGGAGCATGTTTTACAGAACGATGATATATTAATGTGTTTACGAACAATTATATGATATGATATGTATTCATCACACGAATAATAGTCTTCTTTAAGCTATGTTTTCTAATCCAACTCTAATCAATGTAGTATATTTGTTTTACGCTTCGGCAATTGCTCTCGTATAAACGTCTTGTTGCGAGTGTCTAACGACCGGCTTGATCAAACCCTTGGCGACCAAGATAGCGATACCCTTTCTGGCTAACGAGCACGTGATTCTCAAACGATCGCACAAGATGGATACGGTGATCATCTTGTACTTCGGGACTTCCGCGAGTAACTTATCGTAAGTGGATTGTTCAAACAAGACCTGGTTTTGCGCCTTCTCCTTGGATTTCCCTTTGGACCACTTCTTCTTTTTGGCTTTACCCCCCGCGGCAGCTTTCGCTAACTTCGCGGCCTTTGACTCTGGCGCTTTCGGCGGCATCTGTTGTTCAGGAAAGACGTAAAGAGTGAGATGTGAGTATAACTAGTGTGTAAATCAAAAGTGTCATGCATTTCTTTCTCTGCCTTTTTCTCCCATTTTGGGTCCAAAGAATGGAACTCGAACGCGCTCTACTTGGCGACACACAAACGCAACAGTCAACAGAAAAGAGCGCGTAATCAAACGTAAACGCGATTAAACGTTCTGTTTACCGCCCTAAATCTCAACGTATACATTCGCATGTACCCAATACCCACGCATTTCCGGACTCGCGGCGAGGGTCAAAAACACAGGCAAAAAATGTACGCGCGCAAAAAGAAAACAACGGAGACAATCGTCTTTCACTACGTATCCACGCTCGCGAATCGGACGCGCCGTAAATGGCGATATCGTTGCGTTTGGAGAGTGTTATTCGACGCGTGCACGCGTGTTGTGTGCTCGTAACAAAACTGTGTGTGCGTACCTTTCGTTCTCTATGTCACTGGACGAACTTCTGTTTCTGACGAAAGATTCCTGTTTGGAATTTGCTCGTTTGGGTCTTGCCTTCGTGACTGAAAAAGTGAGTCTCTGTCGCTTGTCGCTTCGAAACGAATAAAAAACTTCGTCTCCACGCTATTATTCTTTTCGCTTTTGCGCGTTTAAAATATATACACACGCGCACGCACGCACGCGCACAAATAGAACACAACATATTCAACTCTTTCTTCGGGCGAGCGCGCAAAACGCGAGTTGATTCTTTCTTAAAGAGAAGAAGAAAAAGACTTCATTTATTAAGAAAGGCACCGTCGACGTCGCAAAAACAACGGTTTGAAACGCGAAGAGACAAAAATGATGAAGAAAACACCAGCACTTCATCAGTCGTTCTTCTTCCTCCTTTTAACGACGTTAGCGATTCTTTCCCTCTCGTTTCTCCCGACCGCGACGACGGCGATTCGTCTCGAGCCTGAAAATACCATCAACGAGAAGACTGATGAAGTCGAGTTAGTTCTGCGAAACGATGATGATAAGCGAGTTCTCCGAGAGAGTAAGATCGAGGACGCCTTTGACGCGTGGTTGGTGAAATACGATAAAGAAATCGCAAACGCGGAGGAACGATTGAAACGATTAAAGATTTTCGGAGAGAATTATTTGTTCGTGCTCGAACACAACGCGAAATATGTCGCCGGGAAAGTCTCGCATTACGTCGAGATGAATAAGTTTGCCGCGCACACGAGAGAGGAGTACCGAAAGATGCTCGGGTTTAAAAAATCTTTACGGCGAAAGAAAGATTCCGGAGAGGCGGCCAAAGACGTTTCCCTGTGGGAATACGAAGGAGTGGAAGCGCCGGAGTCTATCGATTGGGTCGATGAAGGTGTCATCACAACGCCAAAAAATCAAGGCTCGTGTGGGTCGTGTTGGGCGTTCTCCGCGATTGGGGCGGTGGAAGGCATAAACGCGATTAGAACTGGAAAGCTCGTCTCTTTGTCCGAACAAGAGTTGGTGTCGTGCGCCAGAGAAGGAGGCAATCAAGGCTGCAATGGTGGTTTAATGGATAATGCTTTCGAATGGATCGTTGAAAACGGAGGCGTTGACAGCGAAAAGCAGTACCAGTACAAGGCTTCCTTCGATGACTGCAAAACGAGAAAAACTTTATTGCACATTGCCTCGATCGATGGATTTAACGACGTGCCGTCGAACGACGAAACCGCTTTGAAAAAAGCCGTGTCACAACAGCCCGTCTCGGTTGCGATTGAAGCCGACCAGCGATCGTTCCAATTATACGGAGGAGGTGTGTATCACGCCGAAGATTGTGGCACGCAGCTTGACCATGGCGTTTTAGTCGTTGGTTATGGCATCGATCACAACAGCTCAAACGTCATCATCCCGGGCGCGACGAAGAAATATTGGAAAATTAAAAACTCGTGGAGCGAGCAGTGGGGAGAAGGAGGCTACATCCGGATCGCGAGAGATGTTGAGAGTCCTTCGGGTATGTGTGGTGTTGCCGAAATGGCGAGCTACCCGGAGAAAACTAAATTGTAAAACTTTGTACGAATAAAGCTTTGTAAATGAAAATTTATAACTCGGATATACAACAAAAACGCTCCGGAACTTATTCTTTGTATTACTATGAGAACTCACGGAACTTTAAAAAGCGCTCCTTTTTCGTGTGAATTCTATCCTTTTCTTTTGTTCCTGCTCTGTAGTCGTGAATTGGTGAAAGGACGGACGTGAGTCAGAGATATAACAACGTGCGCAAAATAAAACGAGCGAAACAAATGTTTTTGAAGACTGCTCTGAAGGATCCATTGGTTATTATCGTTGGCTCACAGAAGATCACCACGAGCACTTCCACGTGCAAAGTTCGTCATTGCAGCTACTACCAACAACGAGAGATATGTATTCGCACATATATGCAATTATATAACAGGGCAAAGCTCAGTCCTATCGATCGGTTTACATTTACAACGCCCGTAAAAGACGGAGTATCAGTATTAGCATGGTATGTTGTCCATCATAGCTTTTCTTCTTGTTATTTCACATATACGTGCGATATACATACTCCGCATCGCGCGCTCGATATAAAAATCTACTTACCGTTCTTGTTCTATTTCAGAGCGAGACATCGAAATGATTTGTGTGACATTTTAGTCGTCTAACAACATGTCCAAATTCCTCGCAATCAGTCCGTGCATTTTGTCCGCTTCCATTTCCGCATCCTTCATTCGTCGAATCTCGTCGTTCTCGACCCACGTCAATCCTTTCAACTCGATGGCTTCGTCTACATCTCCCATTAAAACGACATTTTCTCCCCTCACGATGTATAATCCGAGAGGTACGTCTGAATAGTGCGTTCCAACGATCATTCGTTCCACCGCGTTTTCTAAAACAATGTTCGCAAACTGGTCGAACGATCGCAACGTCCCGACGATGTTCGAGTTGTCTCTCAGAACGACGAGAATTTTCTTGTCGATGTCCTCGACTAAACTCGCCACCGCGGAAAGTTGCCAAGTGTCTGTCATCTTCTTTACTCTCTTAACTATCTATCTATTTTCCTCTTACTCTCTCTCTCTCTCTCTCTTCCTCTCTCTCTTCCTCTCTCTCTCTCTCCTTCTCACAACAACTTCTTCCTTCTGTAGCCTTTCACAGGCGTCGGCTGAATGAAGGAAACCAACAAGGAAAAAGCAGAGAGGAAAAAGAAAAAAGAAAAATTCCAACGCCCGCATCTCCTCATAAAACTTCTTCTCTCATCATTTGTTCTTACGTGCGAGAGCCCGAGAAAGAGAGAGAGAGAGAGAGAGAGGAAGAGAAGAAGAAGAGCGCGAATAAACAAATGTCAGTCGATGATGAGAACGCTTTGGAGGACGACGACGACGACTTTGGTGATTTTGAGAACGCTGGGAAAGCAGAAGAAACTCTGAAACCAACTCCAACGGTGACGACAACTGTTAAACAACAACAACAACAAAAACAAAAACAACAAAAACAAAAACAGAAGTCG
>Ga0255755_1004252_pt1 | contig 10482 bp, 10 predicted proteins | sample 011ome_18_FD_179955 | JGI IMG/M metagenome (GOLD analysis project Ga0255755, IMG submission 179955) | Coastal salt marsh microbial communities from the Groves Creek Marsh, Skidaway Island, Georgia - 011501BT metaG (version 2) | ecosystem: Environmental > Aquatic > Marine > Intertidal zone > Salt...
AGGGGTTGCTATTGCAACCGCTGGAATTATAGTTGGCGCAGTTTCGTCAACCGGCTTAAGTAATAATTTAATTGTGGTAGTAGAAGCGATTGCGGGAAATAATATTATTATTTTATTAGGCCTTACAGCAGTTCTTTGTATATTGCTAGGAATGGGACTTCCTACTACGGCTAACTATTTAGTCGTAGCTGCATTAATGGCAAACGTAGTGGTGGAAGTAGGAAATGCATCTGGTTATATTTTTCCACTTATCGCGGTTCATTTATACGTTTTTTATTTTGGCTTAATGGCGGATGTAACACCACCTGTTGGATTAGCATCTTATGCAGCCGCTGCTATATCTAGAGCCGATCCTATTCAAACAGGACTTCAGGCATTTTGGTATAGTTTACGAACCGCCATTCTTCCTGTGATGTTTATTTTTAATAATGAACTTTTACTTATTGGAATTGATAATTGGTTTCATGCATTAATAGTTATTGTAACTTCTCTAATTGCTATTTTAGTATTTACTGCAGCAACCCAACAATGGTTTTTAACTAAAATGCGCTGGTATGAAGTGATTGCATTTTTAGTAATTTCTATGTCACTATTTAGACCAGGCTTTATTCTGGATCAGTTTTATCCAGAATATAATTCGCAAATTCTAACTTCAGAAAATATTAGGCAAGCAACCTTTAAGCCAGATGAGGCAGTTCGAATTAAAATTACTAGGCAAACTAATTATGGAAAACGATATAAAATGTTTGAGATTAAAGAAAATCAGTTTGATAAAAAATTTCAAATTGATGATTTAGGTATCGAAGTGGTGGAGAAAGACGGTGCATTGATTATTGATACTCTGAAATGGAACGGGGTTGCTAAAAAAGTTGGCCTATCTACAGGAGATAGTATTGATGAGTTTAAAACAACTAATCCCAACAGACCTGATAAAGATATTGTTTATCCTTTTGCATTATTGTTATTACTCATTTTTGGTTATTTTAATTACAGAAGATCAAAGTAACCTTAGGTTGTATTTTTGAATCAAAGTGGAATCAAAACGGAATCAAAACGTGAACATCGATTTATTTTTAATAATCCAAATGTGCATAAATTTTCATCGTTTTTTAGATCTTGATATTCACATGTACTCTTTCAGGTTGTATTCTTGAATCAAAGTGGAATCAAAAGGGAATCAAAACGTGAACATTGGTTGCCTTGGGTGTCCTTACTTGTGGACAATTACATAGACTGAATAGCGCTCCAAACTAATCGGATCGCTGCAAAAATTAGGAAGATATTAAGGACGGTTTTAAAATAATATTGTCCTTTTTTAATTAGGAATTGCTTACCAATCAAGGTCCCAAAAAAACCACTCACGATCATAGCCACCACCAAAGGTGCGTAGGATGCAAAAGAAAAACCAAAAACTCCAAAGACAATACATTTAATTAAATGTTGAAAAGTCATCATGGCCCCATGAGTTGCTACGTGATTCACAGGAGGAAGTTTCATACTTTTAACTACAGCTACCATGATAAATCCTGAGGCACCAAATAACATAGAGATTAAGGAAACTAAAAATCCAATAGGAAATAATAATTTACTTTTAATTGTAGGAACGGAGCCAAATACAGACCATAAAATAAAAAAAGCAATTCCAAATTTTAGAAAATTAGTGGGGACATTGGTAAATATAAACCCACCGGTTGTAGAGCCAATTAAGCAACCAAGTACAAAAGGAATAATTGCCCCTTTGTTTATTTCTTTATAAGAAAGTGTTGCTCTAAAAAAATTAGATCCAAATTGTATGATCCCATGAATAGGGACTAGATACATAGGAGGAAGTAATGCTGATAAAAAAGCTAACATCATCAAACCTCCACCAATTCCTGCTGCTGCAGATATAAAGGAGGTTACCAGACTCACTGCTATCATTAGCAGAGCAGTCATATTACTTATTTCAGAAGGAAGATAAAAAAAATCCATTAAGAAGCCCAAGGGTTTTTTGGTTTATTATTAGAAACTTTTTGGACTGTACTCTTTTTATTAAAAAATAGAATAGCAATTACCCCAAAAATAAAACCACCAATATGAGCCCCATAGGCAACACCACCACCAGTAGAAGAAGACAAGGAGGAATTGATAAATTGCAAAACAAACCAAAAACCTAATACATACAGTGCAGGAATTTTTATTATTTGAGAAAAGAAACCTAATGGAATTAAAACTAGCACTTTAGCTTTAGGATGATTAACAATATAGGCTCCTAAAACCCCACCAATAGCACCAGAAGCTCCAATCATTGGAATAGTTGAGCTTGTATTTAAATATACTTGCGTTAATGCAGCAGCAATTCCTGCTAATACATAAAAAATGATAAAACGAACAGGTCCAATTTCATCTTCAATATTATCAGCAAAAATCCACATATAAAGCATATTGCCAATCAAGTGCATAAAACCACCATGCATGAACATGGAGCTTAACAAAGTAAGCTCTGATGGTAGACCGGCGATTTCATCTGGTAAAGTTGCTTGTCCTGTAAAGACTGCTGGTATTAATCCGTAAGAATAAAATAACCTACCGTTATTGTAGGATGAAGAGGTAATTTCTAAAATAAAAACAATTACGCATATTGCAATAATCGAATAGGTAACAATAGGAGTTCTGTAAGTTGGATTATCGTCTTTAAGGGGTATCAAGGCCTAGCCGCATTGAGCACGATTAAGAAGGTAATGGTCTAGAAGAACGCATGCTAGCATAGCTTCACCAATCGGAACGGCACGGATTCCAACACAAGGATCGTGTCTTCCATGTACTGAAATGCTAGTATTTTTTCCAGACTTGTCCACCGTCTCTCTCGTATTTAAAATAGAAGAAGTTGGCTTTACGGCAAAAGAACAGATGATATCTTGCCCAGAGGAAATACCACCTAGTATACCACCCGCATTATTCGTTTTAAAATGTACTTTGCCCTTTTTACTTCTCATTTCATCAGAATTCTTCTCTCCAGTTAATACAGCTACATCCATACCAGCTCCAATGTTTACCGCTTTGACTGCATTAATACTCATCAAAGCAGAGGCAATATCTGAATCAAGCTTAGAATAAATAGGAGCACCCAATCCCACAGGAATTCCTCGCGCACGCAATTCAATCATAGCCCCGCAAGAACTTCCTTGTTTACGAATAGATAATAAGTAGTCTTCGTATACAGGAACAATCTCTTTATCTGCGGAAAAGAATGGATTTTTTCTTATTTGCTTTTCATCCCAATTATCAGGATTGCTCATAACAGGACCAATTTGCGTTACTGCACCCACTACTGCAAATTTTTTTCCTAATAAAATACTCAAAGCTTTTTTGGCAATAGCACCTGCTGCAACCCGTGATGCTGTTTCTCTAGCAGAGGACCTTCCCCCTCCTCGATAATCACGGATGCCATATTTTTTAAAATAAGTAAAATCAGCATGACCAGGACGAAACTTATTTTTAATATTTCCATAATCTTTTGATTTCATATCTTCATTGAAGATAATCATTGAAATAGGAGTTCCTGTGGTTTTGCCCTCAAAAACACCTGATAAGATTTGTACTAAATCTTTTTCTTTTCTTTGAGTTGTAAATTTAGACTGTCCTGGTTTTCGTCTATTTAGATCGCCCTGAATATCTGTTTCTGATAAAGGAATATTAGGAGGACAACCATCGACGACACAACCAATAGCAGGACCATGAGATTCTCCCCACGTAGTGAATCTAAAAACTTTCCCAAATGTATTAAATGACATATTCTTATTATATAAGTTATTTTGACTTAATTATGAATCAAAAAACAAACAAATTAGGACTCGATATAAGCTTTATGGATGAACAAGATCCGTATGTTGTGTTTCGTGCATGGATGGAAGAAGCAAAACAATCGGAGCCTAATGATCCCAACGCATTAGCTTTGGCCACTGCTGATTCTAGCGGACAACCCGATGTTCGAATGGTTTTGTTAAAAGGATTGAGTGATAAAGGCTTTGTTATTTATACCAACTTAGAGAGCAAAAAAAGCAGAGATTTAATTGCAAATCCTAAAGCTTCTATGTGTTTTCATTGGAAAAGTTTGTTAAGACAGGTAAGAATTTCTGGAACCATTTCTCAGGTATCAGACCAAGAAGCGGATGCCTATTATCAATCCAGACCTTATATGAGCAGAATTGGCGCATGGGCTTCTATTCAGTCTACTCCTATGAATGCAAGAGATGATTTTGAAACAAGAATAGAACAATTTAAACAAACGTATCCAGATGAGAACAAAGTTCCCAGACCTCCTTTTTGGTCTGGTTGGTTATTAACTCCGAGTAGTATTGAATTTTGGAAAGATGTAAGCAATAGATTGCATCAACGATTGCGCTATAAGAAAAAAAATCAAAACTGGGAAAGAGAAATTTTATACCCGTAAATTTATTTTATTCGCAAACATTTATATACATTGTGAATAGGGTGAGCACTTTTCTTAAATGTTTTAACATTCATAGGTAACCAAGGATATTTGCAACCCCATTTTTGCAACGTAGGAATTAATCCATGTTCCCAATTCAAGTATCCTTGTGCATCTTTTTTATTTCCTAAATGTCGTTTAGGAAAAAAATAAGTAGGATCAGAAAAGTTTTTGTTACAATATTGGTAGGTTAGCTTTTTAGTTGGCTTATCTTGATGCCAGATAGCATAATAACCCATTCTGGTTAGCCAAAGAACTGAAAATACGGCAGAAGTAGGAATATCTGAATAAATATAAATAGGCGTGGATGTTGAAGCAATAAACTTGTCTGTATTTTGAACTAGAGTAGTTGCATTAACATTTTTCCAGTAGGGTATTTTTTGATTATTTATAATTTCTGATTGAATAACAAAACCATGGACACCTTTTATATTTTTTATTCTAGTAACAGAGGGCAATTTAAATTTTTGTATAATTGTTTTGGCAAGTTTTTTGTCTTGAGCAATATTTACTTGATGTTTGTTTATATCTGATTTTTGTTGGTACGCTCGCTCGAGACCATTTAATACCCAGTTTTGGGTTCCACCATTTAAGACATATTTTTTTTGTGAAACATTAAAATCAAGCAAGGTTTGATAAGCAATAATACTTCTGGTTCTACCAGCACAATGAACTATTATGGTTTTCTTTGTACTTGTCTTTTGTAAATACGCAGGAAGCTCCCCTCCTGAACAATGTTTAGAATAGGGAAGAGTAAATTTTTCATATTCGATTTTGGGTCTAGCATCAATTTGCAACAACTGAGAATTTGGTTGTTGATGCATTCGATGTAGTTCCTTGGGAGCAATATTGTTAACTTTGCCAGTTACTTCAATCCACTCGCCAAAAGCCTTGGATAGTGTGAATTCACCCGCCCACATAGGTAATTTAGCTTTTTTCCATGCTTGGTAGTCGCCTTTTATATAATGAACATGAGAGTATTTTTTTTTCATCAGTATTAGATTAGTTTTGAACATAGCTTTTTTGTTCGCTCCTATTATAATAATCAAAGTAGAACGGTCAGGAACAAGGTCTGCAATCATTACAGAAAATCGATCCAAAGGACAATTGATGGCACCAAAAGCAAATTCTTGCACATAGGCTTTTCTGGTTCGAACATCTAAAAATGCAATATTATTTTTTTTATTTTTAAAAATAGCAATTGCTTCTAAACAATTAATAAAAGATATTTTTTGCAATTTCTTAATTAGACAATTTCAATCCAGTACCCATCTGGATCTTTGATAAAGGCGATACTTCGCATTGTGCCTTCACTTGGTTTTTTTTGAAAGGTAACCCCTAGTTGTTCAAATCGCTCACAAGCTTTTTGGACATCAGGAACTTTAAACGCAATATGACCAAATCCACGTGGTTCTTTGTTGCCATCATGATAGGAAAAATTTGGATCATTTTCTGTGCCCCAATTATGGGTTAATTCTAAAATAGATTTTTGATTTAAAACCCATCCTCTTCGCTCCTCATTATCTTTAGGTAAATCCGATACTTCGTTTTCAGCAAAAGTACCTAAAAAATATAAAGAGAATTTTGCATTCGGAAAATCATTTTTTCTTACTAATTTCATTCCCATAATTCTAGTATAAAAATCCAAAGAGACTTTAGGATCTTTGACACGGATCATAGTGTGATTGAAAGTAAAATCTTTAGTATCTGGATTTGTATCCGTATAATTTCCTGGAACGTCTTTTAAATCAGTCATTCGCCTTTGTAATTCGTTGTAAAATTTTAGTCAAACCTTCATTGGTTTTGGAAAAAATATTTGCTTTTTGTAATCGTTTTAACAACTCTTCATTAATTCCCTTTTTAGTTTGAAACTCTTTAACTAAATCCTTAGTTTTCGTTGTTCTCATTAACATAGTATGAGCCAAGCCAAACATAAGACTTTCTATCATCCGTCTTGCTTTGGTTTCGTTTACTTTTCGTTTCACTAACCATGACTCTAGTGTATGGCAAAACTCAAAATATGTTGCCATGGAAGCTGCTATAGTCCACAAATGATTATTTTCTTTTTCATTTTTAGCAACAATGGAACGTCCTAAGTGATTAAAAAAGTTAGTTACTTTTTTGTGATTAGGAAACAAAATAATAGGACCTAATTTATGTGCAATAGTTGGAAGTGGTGCGGCTTTGACTATGCTCGTTGCAGGATAAACCGCTTTTTTTAAATAATCCATGTTAGCCGTCGAAACAAAACTGATGACCGTCTGGTTTTTTTTAAAGGTAAGATCTTTTAATATTGTCTTGGCAACTTTAGGAACTACAGCAATAAATACCCAGCTTGATTTATTAATAATTTCTTGATTATTTTTAAAGACTCTAATCTTCTTGAATTGCTTGGACAAAGCACGCGAGTTTTTTGTGCTTCGCTCTGAAATAAGAATTTGCCTAACCTTTAGCTTTGATCTAAACAAACCTTGAATAACCGAAGTAGTGATTGTGCCAGTACCTATAAATCCTATGTTCATTATTTGAATTTTTAACCAAAAACATAAGAATGTCTATTTATAAAATTCCAGGCCCTTTGCTCATAGCTTTGGGAGGATTATTTTTAAGTTCCGGGGGAACTATTTTTCGTTCCTTTGAAATGACAGATCCTTGGACTATTTATTTTTGGAGATCTGTTTTCTTTGCTCCTTCCGTTTTTTTATTTGTAATTTTAACTACTGAAAAAAAATCGGATTTAGTTTTAAAATTTAAAAATCTAGGCTGGGTAGGTCTACTTTGTGCAATTTTATACGCAACCAGTAGTGGCTCTTATATGTTTGCTTTGAAATATACGACCATTGCTAATGTGGTATTTATTATTAGTACGCAAACTTTTTTATTAGCAATCAGTGGATATTTTTTTTTAAAAGAAAAAATTAACCTTAGTACGGTGATTGCTATCTTAATGGCAGGCGCAGGTCTTTATATTATGATTGGGACCAAAATATCAGGAGGTACCGCGCTTGGAAATGCTTTTGCTTTTGTCATCCCTGTAGGATTTACGATTATAGTTACTCTTATTCGAACATTTAAAACAATTGATATGGTACCAGCGGTTGCAGTCTCTGGTATTTTTGCAGCAGCAGCAGGATTTTTTTTCAGTGGTCCTATTGCTATTTCATTACATGATTTAATTTTAGTTTTTTTCTTTGGAGCTCTACAGTATGCACCTGGTTTTATTTGTTTAACCTTAGGTTCAAGAACCACCCCTTCTGCTAAAATTGGAATTTTTGCTTTTTCAGAGGCTCTGGCTGCTCCGATTTGGGCATGGATGTTCATTAATGAAATTCCACCATTAGGTGTTTTAATTGGCGGTGCTATTATTTTTTTAGCGATATTGCTTAAAAGCATAAAAGAATAATTTTTAGCTATTCTCATTGAATCATTGTAAGTTGAGTCATGGATAAGCTTCTAAAAAATATTCAATTAGCAGGAGCAGTGATAATATTTTTTGCCACTATTTTTGCCTTTGGTGCAGAAGTGAAGATTATGCTGGTCACACAAACAGTTGCTTTGGCTGATTTGTTATTATTGTTTATTTATCTAGAGGTTTTAGGAATGGTAGCTGGTTATTGGGGCTCGCAAAGAATTCAGTTAACTTATCCTTTGTTTATTGCAATTACGGCAATAGCGCGACTAATTATTTTACAAAGCAAAGATTTAGATGCTGTGATTTTAATATATGAGTCAACCGCAATATTAATAATGTGTATTGCTATTTTAATTTTACGATTACGAAGAAGTAAATTAATTCAAGTATCTTTAGATAAGAACGATCTTTAATTTTTCTCGATTGTGCTGATAATGTGTATTAAAATCACATTAAAAATTCCTTATGCTTTCTACATTTGATTACATAGTTATCGGAGCCGGTTCAGCAGGAGTTCGATTTGCTCGATTGATGGCAAACCAGGGAAAAAAAGTTTGTATCTTAGAAAAGAGCAGAGTAGGTGGAACCTGTGTCATTAGAGGCTGCGTTCCTAAAAAACTTTATGTTTATGCTTCTAATTTTACAGATCAACTATATGACGCAACTAGTTTTGGTTGGAAGATTAGTGGAATTGCCAAACACAATTGGGGAAAATTAGTTACCAATAAAAATAAAGAAATTCATAGATTAAATCAGATATATATTCGAAATCTCACTAAAGCAGGAGCTGTAATCATTGAAGAGGAAGCAAAGTTTATTTCATCTAATAAAGTGCAGTTACAAAAGTCTAAAACGGTTTTAAAAGCAAAAAAAATTATTATTACTACAGGCTCTACGCCTTCCATGCCTAATATTCCAGGCAAAGAACTAGCTATTTCATCAGATCAGTTTTTTGAATTAAAAAAATTACCCAAAAAAATTAGTATTGTAGGTAGTGGCTATATTGCTCTCGAGTTTGCCTTTTTACTACGCAATTTAAATTATGATGTTAGTCTCATTATTAGAAAAAAAACTATTCTCAATGAATTTGATCCTGACATTGGATCAAGAATACTTGAATCTGCAAAACGAAAAAAAATAGTCATTTATGATGAGCGGAGTGTTGTTGCTTTGACAAAGAAGAAAAACAATATTCTGATACAAACTAGCAAAGGAACAATTCTTACCAATTTAGTTATTTTTGCAACAGGTAGAGTTCCCTGTATCCAAGGATTAGATTTGGATAAGGCCAGTGTATCTGTCTCCGCAGATGGTTCGGTTAAAGTAAACAAATATTCCCAAACTAGTAATAAAAATATTTTTGCATTAGGTGATGTTACTAATCGAAAAAATCTGACTCCAGTTGCAATACGGGAAGCTGTTTATCTAGTTAACTATTTAACTAAACAAACAAAACAAAGTTTAAATTACAACAAAATTGCATCTGCCGTATTTACACAACCAGAAGTGGGTCACATTGGTTATGGCGAACATGAATTACAAAAGAAACGAATTAAATACAAAGTATTGCAAACTCAATTTAGGCCTATGAAATATTCTTTTTCTAAAAAAGATAATCCAGTATTCATCAAAGTATTATACCGTCCTAAAACAGAGGAGATACTAGGAATTATTTATATAGGAGAAGCAGCTGCAGAAATTATTCAATCGATTGCCATTGCTTTCAGTAAAAAATTTACCTTAAATGATCTGCGTCTTACAGTTCCAGTGCATCCTACATCGGCTGAAGAATTGGTGACCCTTGTTTAAGAGCATTAATTATACTTTTTATGAGCAATAAAGCCTTTATCATACTTGGAAATCAATTATTTCCAAAAGAGCATTTAAAAGATCATAAAGAGGATCATATTTTTATGGCAGAAGATCTCGGTCTCTGTACGTATGAAAAGCATCATAAACAAAAAATTTTACTTTTTTTATCTGCGATGCGTTCCTATTCAGAAGAGCTTAAGAAAGCTAAATTTAATATTACTTATTATGATGTTTTACATTCTTTGTTTAAAAAAAATTATGAGGAAAAATTACAAGACTTTATTAAGAAGAATAAGATCACAGAAATTACTAGCTTTGAAATAGAAGATAAGTTTTTTGAAACTAGAATCAAACAATTTTGCACTAAACACAGTATTTTGTATCAAACTATTAGCTCTCCTATGTTCGTAACTAGTCGAGAAGAGTTTTCTCATTATTTAAAAGATAACAAGAAACCCTTCATGGCAACTTTTTATAAACTGCAAAGAGTACGGTTAAATATTTTAATTAAAGATAAAAAGCCTATAGGGGGTAAGTGGTCTTTTGATGAGGATAATAGGAAGAAATTAGCACATGGCATCGAGGTTCCCGCACTTCGATCCTTTAAAGCAACTGCGCATACAAAAGAATTAATCCCTTTTATTGAAAAAAATTTCCCCAGTCATCCAGGAAGTCTTAAAGGTTTTAATTATCCAACTACCAGAAAAGATGCGATCCAACTTTTGTTAGATTTTCTTCAACAAAAATTAAATCTATTTGGAGATTATGAAGATTCTATTACGACTAA